>Ga0134128_10001796_pt1 | contig 27160 bp, 22 predicted proteins | sample KB31754_FD_96462 | JGI IMG/M metagenome (GOLD analysis project Ga0134128, IMG submission 96462) | Terrestrial soil microbial communities with excess Nitrogen fertilizer from Kellogg Biological Station, Michigan, USA - KB3-175-4 | ecosystem: Environmental > Terrestrial > Soil > Unclassified ...
CGGTGCGGTCCCCGACAAGGAGCAGGTACCCGGCTCGTTCTTCATCAGGCGATCACGTAGTCCCATCGGCGACCTTCTTTCCGAACAGCGTTCCGAGCAGGCTCTGCCGGCGCAGGCGCGGCGCCCTCTCCGGCAGGAGGTGCGGGATGAGCCCTTCTATGTCTTGCGTGATCCGCGCGCGCGGCGCCACCTCGGTCAGCAGCACGCCGCGGTTGATGGCGTCGATGAGCAGTAAGAAGTCGTTGGTGATGGTGTGTGTGAGCGGCTGCCCCAATGTCTCACCCACCACCTCCACCGTGATCTTCGAGGCCTTGGCGTAGCGATTGAGCAGGAGCTTGATCCGCCCCTGGTCGTATTGCAGCCGCCCGAACAGCTCGAGGCAGCGCTGGCCGTTGCGCACCGCGGGCACGTCCTGCGTCAGCGTCATGAAGACATGCTGGCTGCCGTCGAGAGCGGCCAGCGACAGCTCGTCGAACCCGCGCACGCCGTCGACGATTACGAAGTCGTAGTTGCGGCGGAGGAACTCCAGCAGCGCCGCCACGTCGGGGCCCTTGATCTGCTCGGCCTCCTCGACCTTGCTGCTCTGAGCCAGCACGCTGACGCCCGAGCGGTGCTTGGTCACCGAGGTCGCCAGGAGGTCTCTGTCGAGCCGACTCATGTTGGCGAGCACGTCGGTGATCGAGTAGCTCCCCGGGATGTCCAGGAAGGCGAGCACGTCGCCGAGGTAGAGGTCGAGGTCCACCAGGCAGACGCGCAGCGAGCGCCGCTGCATGGCGCCGGCCAGGTTGGTGGCGATCGCGGTGGCGCCCACCCCACCCTTGGCGCCGAAGATCGTCACCACTTGACCTATCTCCCCGGTGCCGAAGGTGACCTTGGCGTGCGTGCGGACGGCCAGCCGCAACTCCTCGTGATCGCTCTCCAGCACGAACTCGCGCGCGCCCGAGCGCATCGAGCGCAGGATGAGCTCCGGATCCTTGCTCTCGGAGACGACGATGACGATCCCGCCGGCCGCCGCGATGTTGTGGATGAGGCCGAAGCGCGCCGGCGTGTCCGAGCGAACCGAGACGATGGCCGCGCCGGGGTTGACGCTCCGGTACTCGTCGGCGATCTGCTCGGCGGGCGTCTTCGAGCGGACGACGTTGGCGACGTCCTTCAGCGCGAGGCGCAGATCCGCCTGCTGCGCATCGTCCATTCCCAGCAACATGACGGTAGGTCTCGACATCTGTCAGCCTGCTTCTGGTCTCAGCGAATGAATCCGATCTCCCCGGAGGGCCCCCGGTTCTTGAGGGCCGTCCGGAAGGGCGCCCCCTCGCGCGCCGCTTGCTCCATTGTACTGCCGCTGTCATCGGGGTGCCCGCCGCCGTAGCTGCCGAGCAGGAACAGTTGCACGTCGCTCGGGTCGTTGAGCTCGTTCTCGGTCGGCAGGTGGGGAGCGTCGTGCGGCGCGACCGGCTTCGCCAGGTGCGCCGTCACCACCACCAGGAGCTCGGTCTCGTTCCGCTGGTAGCTCACCGACCGGAACAAGGCGCCCAGGATGGGGATGTCTCCCAGGAGCGGGATCTTGCTGATCGTCGACTGGATCTTGTCCGAGAGCAGGCCGGCGATGGCGAAGCTCTGCCCGTCGGCCAGCCGGACGGTCGTCTCGCTCTGGCGCGAGGTGAGCCCCGGAATCGAGATGCCGCCGATGGTGACCGACCGCGTGGGGTCGACGTCACTCACCTCGGCCGAGAGCTTGAGGTGGAGGGCGCCATCGGCGATGACGGTCGGCGTGAAGCTCAAGATGATGCCGAACTTCTTCCAGAGCACGGAGATGGCCCCCAGCGAGCTGGACATCGGGACGGGAAACTCGCCGCCCACCAGGAACTTCGCCTCCTGACCGGAGAGGGCCACCAGCGTCGGCTCGGCCATGATCTTGGCCAGCCCGCTCTGTTCGAGCACGTTCAGGATCGCGCTGAACGGAAACGTCGGCAGCCCCGAGAAGAAGAGCGAGAACCCGGCCCCGGGAGGACCTTGGATCGCCGGCGTCTGCGCGGTGCCGGTTCCCGGCACGCCGGTGAACCCGTCGATGGCCAATCCCGGGTTGGTCAGGCCGGCCACGAACCGCCCGGCCGCATCCTGGTGGAAGAAGTTCACGCCCAGCTCGCGGAGACCGGAGCGCGAGACCTCGGCGAACTTCACCTCCAGCTGGACCTGCTGGTTGCCGACGACCTTGATCAGGTTGGCCACCTTCTCGGCGTGCAGCTGGGCGATCTCGGCGGCGCGCTCGGGAACGCGAACGTCCGACACCTCGCCCGACAGGACGACCAGATCTCCCGCGGCCGACACGGTGATCTTCTCCTCGGGAAACAACTCGGCCAGCTGGCTCTTGAGGCGATCGAGGTTCCGCGTGACCTGGAGCGCCAGGACGATCGGCTCGTCTCGCTTGTTCCAGAGCGTCAGGTCGGTGGTCCCCACGCCACGCGACGTGAGCAGGAGCTGCACGGGCGTGATCACCTTCAGGTCGGCCACCCGCGGATCGGCGACGGAGACGCGCCCGATCGGCTCGCTCAGCAGAAGGAGGCGGTTCTGCCCGGTCTCGAGCGCCAGGTTCCGCACGGCGCCCACCTCACGCTCGATCTTGATCGAAGGAACCGCGCTCAACCCCGACTCGGCGGCGAGGGCGACGGGCGCCCCGATGATCACGACCAGCCACGACAACGACGCTGCCCAACGGATGGAGGTCGTCTTCACTAGCGGCCATCTCCCTTGCTGAAGTTGCGCTGCTCGAACCGATCACCGCGCAGGATTTCGACGACGTCCTTCTTCGGCTGCTCGCTGGGGAGCGCGGGCAGGGGCTGCGCGGCCGCCGTCTGCCGGCCGCGGCCGCGGCCGCGCCCCCGCGCCGGCGCCGGCGGCTGGGCAGCCGCGGGCTTGCCGGCCGCGGCCACGACGGGCGGCTCGCCGACCAGCTCGTCGGGGACCGCCCCCTCGGTGTTGACCGCCTGTGAGTCGGTCCAGCTGCGCAGGGTCAAGAGCAACCGCCCTTGCGTCGAGGCCAGGGCCAGCCGCTCCGAGTCCTGCGGCGACACCAGCAGCGTCGCCACCGTGGCGGGGTTGGCGTGCATGCGCGCCTGATCGTTGGCCTCGACCTCCTGGCCGACCGCCAGCACCTTCACGTTCTGCATGAAGATCTTGGTCGTCGGCGCAGCGCCGGGATGAAGGGCTCCCAGGGTCACCAGCACGTCCACCCGATCGTCGGGATGGATGAAGCCGGCCACGCCGACGACGTCGTCGACCCGAACCGCCATCGCCCGCATGTTCGGCGGGATGAGCGCCGCCAGACCGTTCCCCGCGTTCTTCGCAGCGAGCATGCCGATCAGCACCGGCTGCCCGGCCAGCGCGCGCGAGAGCAGGATGCGATCGACGAGCTCCTTGGGATCGCGAACCGCCCCGGCCGGCAGGTGGTCGGCCGGCCAATCCACCAGCTTCAACTCCTCGGGCTTGATCTTCGAAGCGAGCGGCATGTCGACGCCGGCGACGACGATTTTGGCCATCGGCGTGACGGCGCCGCCCGGCCGCTTGTCGAGGTAACGGGCGATGAAGAGCGCGGAGGCGAGCCCGGCGACCAGCGTGAAGGCCCAGAACAGCGCGGCCCGCGTCCCCGAGCGCCGCGAAGCTCCAGCCGCTTGGCGCAGCCGGCCGGATCCCATTGGTTCATTGATGGCCACGGGCATCTCCTACAGCAGGAAGGCGTCTCCGGTCCGCGTGCGCAAACGCGCAGAGAGGACAGAACGGGTCATCGACAGCCTGCGCCATCGGGTTTACGTGCCGCGAGCGGAGCGACGGGATCACGCCTCACTATGCAAGCTCGCATGATTGGCTTGAAGCAGCAAGGGAGAGCCAGGCCCAAGGCCGCAAAAAGATGAGGCGACCACGTCAACGTCCACCTCATCAAAAGCTCGGCCAGAAGTCGAAAAAAAGCGTGAGGACCGCGCCGCAGGCGATCGCCACCCCATAAGGAACGCCCCGGTGCTTCGATCGGTGCGAAGGGACCTTCGGGAGCTCGCCCTGGAGCACGACCAGCGCCAGGTTGACCCGGATCTCGGCGCGCGCGTCGGCCCGCGCCAGGGCGTAGTTGACGAGCGCAACCACGCCACCCGCCAGCGCCGCCGAGAGCACGAACCACGGCAACCGGGCGAAGGGAACCCAAGCGGCGACGGCCGCCGCCAGCTTGACGTCACCGCCTCCGACCCCACCCGCGAGCCAGGGACGATAGAGCGCGGCGACGACCAGCGCCGCCGCCCCCAGCCCCTGGATCGCGCCCCAGCCACCTTGATCGGCGAAGCGAACGACGAGGCCCGACAGCAACACCAATCCCGAAATCGCGTTCGGAATCCGGCGCCGCCAGAGATCGAAGACGATCGCGGCGATCAACCCGAGCCCGAGCGGGCCGGAGTGGAGAATCGACGGCGTCATCCGGATTTCAGACGACCACCGCGATCCTCCACGCCGGATCCGATCGCGATCGCAGGGTTACGGGATCTGCGACTGAACGTTGTTGAACGCGTTCCTCATCTTGCCGCCCATCAAGAGCACGATGGCGATGATCAAACCGGCAATGGCAGCCACGATCAGCCCGTACTCGACAGCGGTCGCGCCCTCTTCGTCTTTCAACAGCTTGATCGCATTCTTGAGCATTGGGGTCACTCCTTCGGGGTTTGGTCAGGTCGTTTCGTGCCCGAGTCAGACCGACCATCATCGGGCGCCTTTGGGCTCTACACGTCGAAATCGCGTGAGACCCCTGACAGTGGCATCGGCGAGGGCTGATTCGACCTTTAGAAATTGTCGCCGATCCGATGTGGTGGGAGCAAGAGCCCGTGGGTCGGCGTTCCACCTACAACGTCGCCGCCGCGGCGTCGAGCGCGCTCACCAACCGGTCGCGGCGCTGTGGTAAAGGTTGCGGGTTTTTGCGCCGAGTAAGTACACTACCACCACGATGATGCCGGCGATTGCCGCCACGAGGGCATGTTCGACGGCGGTGGCTCCCCGATGAATCATCCGCGAGCCGCGACAGCCGCCGCGCCTGCCTGGAGCCCGGAATGAACCTGCGCCCGTCGCTTCGCCCGCTGCTCAGCCTCGCCGCGCTGACGTCTGCCTTCTCCTTGGCCGCTTGCGGGCGTGTCCCCGGCCAGTTCGAGATCCTCAACGATCAAGTCCCCAGCGCCGGCTCGACCGGCTGCGTGGTGGCGGTCAACCCGATCCTTTATCAAGGGGTTGGTCGTCTCGATCTGGCCGTCGTGCAGAGCAACGCCCACACGGCGTATCTGTTCTTCCCGTTGCTGCAGAACAACCTCCCCCGCTCGAGCGGGACCCTGGATCCGAACGAGATTCAGCTGAAGGGTTTCAACGTCGACATCACCTCGCTGGCGGGCACGACACCGGGCACCGACGCGGTGCTGGCCGGAAACGCGGCGGCGCACTTTCGTTCCACCTGGTCCGGGTCGCTCGCCTCGGGCGGCAGTCAGCTGACCGCCACCGTCGATGCCTTTCCCGTCAGTCTGGCCAGTGAGCTCTTCGGCAACGGCGGCGTCAGCGCCGAGCCGGACGCGACGCTCAATCTTCACGTTCAGGCCATCGGCACCACCGTCGGTGGAACCGACATGCAGTCCGATCCGTTCGATTTTCCGCTCGAGATCTGCGTCGGCTGCCTCATCGCCAACGTCCAGTCGTGCCCGTACACGAGCGCGCCGGCCAACCCGGGCAATCCCTGTAACGTGGCCCAGGACGACTTCGTCGATTGTTGCACCGACAGCAGCGGCAGCCTCATCTGCCCGCCACCGGTGGCGTCGAAGTGAGGGGCGCGCGCCTCCTGGCGGCGGTCGCGCTGCTCGCCCCGCTGGCTTGTTCGAGCAAGCCGTCCAACAACAACTACCTCGGACCGACGGGCGGCGGGGGAACGAGCGGCACGGGCGGCACCGGCCAGAACGGCAAGGTCACGGTGACCATCACCGCGCCGGCCGACCAGGCGTCCGTGAACCAGAACAGCTCGCTGACCGTCGCCGCGATGGTCGACGACGACGGGACCGACTTCATCGACAGCACGAGCGTGACGGCCACTCTGACCGCCGGCTCGAGCACCACGGCCCTGGCCGTGGGCCAGCTGACGTCGACGGGAAGCGACGTTTATTCCGGCCTGATCAGCGTCGGCTCGCTTCCGACCGGAACCTACACGCTCACCGTCTCGGCGACGAGCTCGGGCGGGGCCGCGGGGCATTCCTCGGTCTCGATCATGATCTCCAGCGGCCCGACCTTGACCGTCAACTCGCCGATCGAGGGGAAGTCCTACGACGGGAGCGTGACCATCGAGATCGTCGTGGCCCAGGGGGCGATGCCGCCGATGGCCACGCTGGCCGGTCAGGCGCTCATGCCGCCGCCCGCGCTGGCGACCTCCGCGAACGGGACCGACGTCTATCGGGCGACGGTCTTCTTCGGTCCTCCGGGGGCCGCGCCGTCGGGCGTGCAGACGTTCAACGTGGTCGGACCTCAGCTCCTCGACGTCACCGAGAGCGACGGCAGCCAGACCTCGGAGGTCAAGCGGCTGTTCGTCGTCGACAACACGGGCCCCACCATCACCAACACCTTTCCGCAACCGGGCGACATCGTGGGCGGCGTGGTGAAGGTGTCGGCGACGGTCAGCGACGACTCCGGCGTGCTGGGCTCGTCGGTCGTCGCCATCATCGGAGATGCCAACGGCGACCCGCTCTTCACGCTCGTGCTGCAGCCGGATCTGACGGGCGCCTACAGCGCGCTGTTCGACAGCCGCGACCTCACGGCGGCGTGCGACTCCAATCCCTCCTCGCTCTGCATCGTCCTGCCGACCGTCTCGTTCCGCGCCACCGACGCGGTCGGGAACGAGACCTCGCTCGGCTATGCCTTCGCGCTGGACAACGTCGCGCCGCTGGCCGATCTCGACCCGCCCCCGATGCGGCAGCTGAGGCTCGGACCGACCGGCTACGAGTGCTCGTACCTGTTCGATCCGCTCAGCCTCAACAAGTTCGTCGGCGACATGCCGAACGATCTCTGCCTGGTGCCGCAGGTGTTCGACCTGCGGGCCCGCATCGAAGACGACGGCAACCACGCGGTCGGCCTGAAGATCACCGAGATCTCCACCGTCGATCCGGACAACACCAACGTCTACATCCTCAACGTCCCCGACACGACGAACAATCCGCCGCTGGTCGTGGACACCGACGGTGACGGCAACTGCGACGCCATCAACCCGCTGCTGGCGCCCACCACCGGCCCGCTCACCCAGAACGATCAGGTGCTCAAGATCCGGCTGGTCGGGGCGATGCCGGGCGGGAGCGCCAACTTCAATTCGGAGAGCGACGCCACCCTGCCGAACTCCGAGTGCGGCAAAGGGACGGACCTCAAGCCGCCGCCCGTCCTGTGCGACGGCGATGGCTTCGAGCAGCCGACGGTGGCCATCGGCTACTCGGAGAACCTCCCGGCCATCTGGGGCGTCGAGCCGGTCGACAAGGCGCGCTGCCTGGGAGGTCAGTTCGACACGCTGGCCAACCACGTCCCAGAGAACCAGTGGCTCTGCATCGCGGTCGCCACCAGCGACCTCGCCGGCAACAAGAGCGTCTCCGCGCCCATCCGGGTGTACGTCCAATACCAGGAGAACGGCGGCTTCTGCGCCACGCCGCCCGCGTCGGCGCCGCCCCCGCCCAACTGCAACGGGATCTTCCATCCTGACAGCAACACGGCGACGACGGGCACCTGCGCGACGAGCAAGTTCACCGGCACCGACTACTACTGCGCGCCCGGCGGCTGCTGAGCGGCAGCGCGCCGCGAAGCCCGCGCGCTATCCTCGACGGACACATGGACGAAGCCGCGGTCGTCGTCGATTCGCTGGTCAAGCGGTTCACCGCCAAGACCGCCGTGGCCGGGCTGTCGTTCTCCGTCGCGGCCGGCGAGATCTACGGTCTGCTCGGGCCCAACGGGGCCGGCAAGACCACCACGCTGCGGGTGCTGGCCGGGATCTTGACGCCCACCGCCGGGAGCGCCCGGGTTGCCGGGATCGACGTGGCCGCCGATCCGCTCGAGGTCCGCCGCCGCCTGGGGTTTCTCACCAACACGACCGGGCTCTACCCGCGGCTGACCGGGCGTGAGCTGCTCGACTACTTCGCGCGCCTCTACGGCCTGCCGGCGGCCGACGCCGACGCGCGCGTGAGGGCGCTGGCCCGCGCCCTCGACCTCGAGCCCTTCTTCGGGCGCCGCTGCGAGGCGCTCTCCACCGGCGAGCGACAGCGCCTCTCGATCGCCCGCGCCATGCTGCACGATCCGGCGGTCCTGATCCTGGACGAGCCGACCGCCGGGCTCGACGTCCTCGCCTCGCGCTTCCTGCGCGCGTTCGTGCGCGCCGAGCGCGACCGCGGAAAGGCGGTGGTGTTCTCCACCCACTACCTCGCCGAGGCCGAGCTGCTCTGCGACCGGATCGGTCTTCTGCACCAGGGGCGGCTCTTGGCCGAAGGGACGCCGGGCCACCTGCGCGCCGCGGCTGGCGACGCCCCGAGCCTCGAGGAGGCCTTCCTGCGCTTGGTGGCGGCCGCCGACGGTGCGCCCGACGGTGCGGCGGAGCCCTCGCCGTGAAGCTGCGCGAGGTGAGGCTGGTGGCGGCGAAGGAGCTGCGCGAGACGCTGCGCGATCGGCGCACGCTGGCGGTGATGATCTTGTTTCCGCTGGTGATCTACCCGCTCGTCGCGCTCATCACGGCCCAGGTGCTGGCGGCGCGCGTGACGCGCGTCGAGTCGCACGTCTCCCGCGTCGCGGTGAGCGGGCCGCCGGCGCTCAGCGCCGAGGTACGCCGCCGCCTGGCCGCGCCGGACGTCGCGCTTTCGGCCGGGGCCACCCAGGCTGACCTGGCGGCCGGCCGCGTCGACGCGATCGCCGCGGTGGCGCCCGGGCACCCGCCCGCGGTGCGCCTCGCCTACGACGAGACGCGCGAGGAGTCGAGCACCGCGCGCGGGCGGGTCGAGCACCTGCTCGAGGCGCCCGCCGAGGGAGCGCGCTGCGCGCCCGCCTTCGCCGTGGTGTCCGCCGGGATCGCGCCCCGCGCCCAGATGAGCGGCTACCTGCTCTCGAAGATCCTGCCGCTGGTGGTGGTGGTGATGGTCATGCTGGGAGCGTTCCACCCGGCGATCGACATCACCGCCGGCGAGCGCGAGCGCAGCACGCTGGAGACCACGCTCTCCGCGCCCATCGATCGGGCGTCGCTCATGGGGGGCAAAGTGCTCGCGGTCGCCACGCTGGCCTCGCTGACCGGCGCGCTCAACCTGGCGTCCATGTCCCTGACCGTGCTCGAGGGGACGCGACTCGTCGGAAGCGACCTGAAGCTGGCCATCCCCTGGCTGCACGCGGCGCTCGCCTTCGCGGTGATCCCGCCGACCGCCTTCCTGTTCGCCTCGCTGATGGTGGCGATCGGCGCGCTGGCCCGCAGCTTCAAGGAGGCCCAGACGCTGCTCACGCCGGTCTACTTCCTCTGCATGGCGCCGGCGCTCACCGCCGGGCTCGGCGACTTCCGGCTCAGCGGCGCGACCGCTTGGATCCCCGGGGTGGGGGTGACGTTGCTGGCGCGCGATCTGATCCTCGGGCGCGCCTCGCTCGGCGCGGCGCTCGCCGTCCTCGGCAGCACGGCGCTCTACGGCGCGGCGGCGCTGGCGCTGGCGGCCCGCCTCTACGACTCCGAGCGACTGTTCTTCACCGACGAGGCAAGCCTCGGACTCGGCGCCTGGCTCAAGCACGTGGTGCGCGGGCGCGCCGGCCGGGAGCCCGGCGCGCCGGGCGAAGCCGCCGATGAACCCCCGACGGCCGGCCAGGCGCTGGCCCTCTTCGCGGTGGCGTTGCTGCTCCTGTTTCTTTCGGCCCCGCTCGAGAAATGGCGGCTCGACCCGGGGCTGCTGATCTTCGACTGGGTGGGCCTCCTGGGGCTCACCTCGGTCTACGCGCGCGGCCGCGGCCAGCGGTTGGCCCAGGCAATCCGCTTCCGCGCGCCGTCGCCCACCGCGATGGTGGGCGCGATCCTGATCGGCCTCTCCGCCTGGGCGGTGGTCGGTCTCATCGCCGACGCGATCCTCCCGCCTCCCAAGGAGGTCACCGAAGCCCTGCGCCGGACGATCACGCCGCCGGAAGGGGGACGCGGTCTGGCGGCCACCCTGTTCCTCATGGCGCTGACGCCCGCCATCTGCGAGGAGGCGCTGTTTCGGGGACCGATCCTGCGCGGCCTCCGCGCCCGTTTTTCCCCCGCGGTCGCAGTCATCCTGACCGGGATCCTGTTCGGCATCTTTCACGGCGATCCCTGGCGCATCCTCCCCGCCGCCTTGATGGGGATGGTGCTCTCGGGGATCGCGCTCGCCGCGGGATCGATCGTCCCGGCGATGGCGGCGCACTTCCTCAACAACGCGTGCCTCGTCGTCCTCGCCCGCCTGCACGCCGACGACACCGACGCGCTCACCGCGCACACGAAGGTCTTGCTCGGCACGCTCAGTGCTTTAATTCTGTCGGCTGGAATCTATGTGATGAGGCGCGCCGCCAAGACACGACGCGGTATGTAGCCTACTTCACCAACTTTTGGTTGTCAGAATTCTGTCTCATGCTACAAACCTCGATGATGGCGGCGGACGACAAGGAATTGATTGGGTTGTTGCGCAAATGCGACGTCCTGGCCGAGACCCCTCTCGACACACTCGCCGCTCTATTACCTGGTGTGACCGTGGGCAGTTACCGCCCGCGTCAGGTCATATACCTTCCGGGCGATCGGGCGCAGGGGGTCCACTTCCTCACCAGCGGGAGAATCAAGATTTCCAAAGTCACCCGCGACGGTAAGGAGCTGACGCTCGCTTACCGCAGCGAGGGGGATTTCTTCGGCGAGCCCTGCCTGCTCGACGGGGGACCGCGCGAAGAGATGGCCGAGGCGATGGACGCTTCGTCGACCGTGGAAGTCCCGCGCGAGGCGGTCGACGATCTGCTCCGGAACGACGGCGGCGCGGCCTACAAGTTCGCCCGCGCGCTGATCTCCCGCCGCAAAGATCTCGAGACGCGCGTCGAGCAGCTCATCTTCAAGGACGTGGGGGCCAAGCTCGCCGAGCTCTTGTTGAGCCTCGGCCAGGAGCACGGCGTCTCCGATCAGCGCGGCCTCATCGTCGGCCTCAAGATCACCCACCAGGAGATGGCAAACCTGATTGGCTCGACCCGGGAGACTGTCTCCCTGACGCTCTCCCAGTTCAAACGCAAGGGCCTGATTCAGACCGAGGGCCGGCGCGTGATCCTCGCCGACCCCGAAGGCCTTCGGGCCTTGGCGTAAAGTCCGGGGGCGCCGGCGGCACAGCCGCCTGGGCAGCAACGAACCTTGGAACCCTCAAAGGGTCCCAAACCTCCCGCGAAGGGCCTCCCGGCGGCAAGCCGCCTCGGCCCAACGCGGTCGCGGTCGCGGGTCGCTTACCAGCCGCCGCGGCGTGAGCGGCCGCGGCCTTCGCCGTGGTCGCCGCCGCCACCGCCGCGACCGCGGCCACCGCCGCCGTAGCCACCACCACCGCCGCCACCGCCACCGTACCCGCCGCCACCCCCACCGTAGCCGCCACCGCCGCCGCGGGGCGCCCGCGCGCGGGCCTCGCTGACGTTGATCGCGCGCCCTTGGATCTCACGCCCAGTGAGAGAGGTGATCGCCGCCGAAGCTTCGTCGTCGCTCCCCATCTCCACGAAGGCGAACCCGCGCGGACGCCCGGTGTCGCGATCCATCACGACCTTCACCTCGACCACGTTCCGGCCCCCTTCTGCAAAGGCGTCGCGCAACTCGGGCTCGGTCACGTTGTACGACAGATTTCCCACGTAAAGCCTGGTTCCCATCTCTCTCTCCTTCGTTACACGGATTCGGCGGTTCGGCGCGTCTCGGGCACCAACTAGGGAGAAAACTGAGCGACGGACGACCGCCGTCGGGGCGCGCCGGACCGATCGATCGCGTCGAGGGAGCTGGGCTTTGCCCAGCGAAGTCGTCGCGGGAGGGCCCGGGAACCCTCCCAGGGTTCCCGGTCGATCGTCCACGCCGGCAACTCGCGGTCGGGATCAGCACCGGCCGGGCCGAAAGTGGGCACAGGAGGCAGCAGACGTAGCACCGGAAAAGACTCGGCTGAACACCTTAACTGTAACAGCTCGAGCTCAGGGTGTCGAGAGGGTCACGGTCGCGCCGAAGCACAGCCGGCGACCTCGTAGGCCTCGAAAACGGGCCTCAGAACCGGGCTCAGAAATGGGCGTCAGAAATCTGCCGCGCGGACATAATCTCAGCCGCGGCGCAACGCCTCGAGCACGGCGTCGCCGGCGCTCGCGGTCGAGGCCGACGGTGTCCCCGCGGGAGCGAGGTCGCCGGTCAGAACGCCGCGATCGATCGCCGCCGCCACCGCGCTCTCGATCGCGCGAGCCTCCGCCTCCAAGCCCAACGAGTGCCGGCAGAGCAACGCCAAGCTGAGAATCGTGGCGTACGGATTGGCCACGCCCTTCCCCGCGATGTCGGGCGCCGAGCCGTGGATCGGCTCGTAAAGACCGCGCTTGCCTTCGCCGAGCGACGCCGAGGGGAGCATCCCCATCGAGCCCGCCAGCATCGACGCCTCGTCGGTGAGGATGTCGCCGAACATGTTCTCCGTGACGATCACGTCGAAGTCGGCCGGGCGCCGGATGAGGTGCATGGCGCAAGCGTCGACCAGCATGTGCGAGAGCGCGACGTCGGGGAACTCCTCGGCCATCACCCGCGTCGCCACTTCTCGCCAGAGACGTGACGTCTCGAGCACGTTGGCCTTGTCGACGGAGGTGAGCTTCTTGCGCCGGCCGCGCGCGATGCGGGCCGCCGTACGCACGATCCGCTCGACCTCGGCCACCGTGTAGACGCAGAGGTCGGAGGCGCGATCGCCGTCCCGCATCTTGTCGCCGAAGTAGATGCCGCCGGTCAATTCGCGGACGACCATCATGTCGACGCCGGCCAGCAGATCGGGACGCAGCGGCGAGGCGTGCACCACCTTGGCGTTGACCGCCACCGGCCGCAGGTTGGCGAACAGACCGAGCGCCTTGCGAATGGCGAGCAGCCCCTGCTCGGGCCTCACCTTGGCGCGCGGATCGTCCCACTTGGGTCCGCCGACCGCGCCCAAGAGGACGGCGTCGGCCGCGCGCGCGACCTCCAGTGTCTCCGGCGGCAGCGCCGAGCCGGTCTCGTCGATGGCGACGCCGCCGATGAGCGCGTCGTTCAGCGTGAAGGTGTGTCCCCACTTCTCGCCCACGGCCGCCAGCACGCGCCGGGCCTGATCGACCACCTCGGGGCCGATTCCGTCACCGGACAAAACAGCAATTACAGCGCGCATCTTACGATCCTCCGTTGGGGGCGGGCGCACGATACAAGAAGGGGCGCCGGCCGCAAGCCGGAAACGGTCTTCAGGCGCGGGCGATGGGGTACCGGCGGCCCGGGCCGAACGATTTGCCGGTGATCTTCAGGCCGGGCGCCATCTGGCGGCGCTTGTACTCGCTCTGCTGCACGCGCCGGACGACGTCGCCCGCGACGGCGGCGTCGAACCCCTGCGCCACCAGCGCCGGCAGGTCGAGGCCGCGGACGAGGTGCGCCTCGAGGATACTGTCGAGCAGATCGTAGGGCGGAAGGCTGTCCTGATCGGTCTGGTCCGGACGGAGCTCGGCCGAAGGAGCCTTCGTCAGCGTCGACACGGGGATGACCGCGCCCTCGGCGTTCACCGCGCGCGCCAGCCGGTAGACCAGCGTCTTGGGCACGTCGCTGATGACCGCCAGCCCGCCGGCCATGTCGCCGTAGAGCGTGCAGTAGCCGGTGGCGATCTCGCTCTTGTTGCCGGTGCTGAGCAGGAGGCGATTCTGGCGGTTCGAGAGGGCCATCAGGATGGCGCCCCGCACGCGCGCCTGCAGGTTCTGGGCGGTCAGATCGGCCGCGGCCCGCGCGGCCTCCGGCGGGCCCGACGGCGCGAAGGCGTCCAGCGCCGGCGCCAGCGTCTCGAGGTAGGCGGCGAACATCGGCTCGATCGAGACGACGGTGAACGGGATGCCCAGGCTCTCGGCCAGCGCGCGCGCGTCGGTCAGCGAGCCCTCCGACGAGTAGCGCGAGGGCATCGCCACGCCGAGGACGTTGGCCGGCCCCAGGGCGCGGGCCGCGATGCAGGCGACCAGCGCCGAGTCGATCCCGCCTGACAATCCCAGCAAAGCGCGCTCGAAGCCGCAACGCCGCGCGTAGTCGCGCGTGCCGAGCGCGAGCGCGCCCAGCGCCGCGCGCTCGTCGGAGAGCTCGAACGGCGCCAGGTCGCCGCCGGCCGCGTCCCCCGCCACGTCGACGAGGATGAGGTCGGTCGCGTGCTCGGCGCCGCGCGCCACCACCTCGCCGGCCGCGTCGAGCGCCAGGCTGGCCCCGTCGAACACCAGGTCGTCCTGCCCGCCTACCTGGTTGACGAACAGCAGCGGCCGCCGCCAGCGCCGCGCGGTGGCCGCCAGCATGCGCGGGCGGAGGTGCCGCTTCTCGATGGTGAACGGCGACGCCGAGAGGTTGAGGATCATCTCGGCGCCCGCCCGCACCAGCGCCTCGATCGGATCGGCACGGTAGAGCCGGGCCGGCCAGAAGTCGGCGTCGTTCCAGATGTCCTCGCAGATCGAGATCCCCAGCCGGCGGCCCCGGAACGTCACCGGCGCCACCTCGGGGGCCGGGTCGAAGTAGCGCCGTTCGTCGAACACGTCGTACGTCGGCAGGAGCGACTTGCGCGCCACGTGGACGATCCGCCCTCCCTCGATGAGCGCCGCGCTGTTGTAAAGCCCGCGCCCGGTGGTGGCGTCGCCGCGTTCGGGGAACCCGACCAGCACGGCGGTCCTGCTGGCGCGAAGGGCGGCCGCCAGCGCGTCGAGCGAGGCACGGGCGGCCTCCACGAACGAAGTCCGCTCGAGCAGGTCCTTCGGGGGATACCCCGAGAGGGCGAGCTCCGGAAACAGCGCCAGCTCGGCGCCGCGCGCCTCGGCCGCGGCCGCGGCCGCGAGCACCAGCCGCCGGTTCCCCTCGAAGTCTCCGATGGTCGGATTAATCTGCCCGAGCGCGATCTTCACGGCCCCATGCCTCGCTCTCCGATTCTACAGGGCGGCCGGGCCGGCGCCGGCGTGATAAAATCTTCGTGTGACCACCGCGAGCGAGGTGATCGCGCCCGCCCCGAGCGCCGTTGAGCCCGTGGCCCCCGCGACGCGCCCCCAGGACATCGCCCGTCGGAGCCGGATCTACGTCAACCGCAACCTGCGGCTCGACAAGATCGAGATGGTCGGCTTCGACATGGACTACACGCTGGCGCTCTACAACCAGCCGCGCATCGAAGAGCTCTCCATGCGCGCCACGCTCGACAAGCTGGTCACCGCCAAGGGCTACCCGGACTCGATCCGGGGCCTCGGGTACGACCCCATGCTGGCGGTACGCGGGCTGGTGGTCGATCACCAGAACGGCAACATCTTCAAGCCCGACCGCTACGGCTTTCCGGGGCGCGCGCGTCACGGCCTCAAGAACATCGATCGCGCGCTGGTGGGGGAGCTGTACCAGCGTGAGCGGACGCGCCTCTCGAGCCACCGCTACGCCTGGATCGATTCGCTGTTCGCGCTCCCCGAGGCGGTGCTGTACGCCGTGCTGGTCGACTACTTCGATCGCTACGACCCCTCGGGCAAGCCTCCCTACACGACCATCTGGGAGAACATCCGCGAGTGCATCGACCTCGCCCACCGCGACGGATCGATCAAGACCATCGTCAGCGCCGAGTTCCCCAGCTACGTGGTGCGCGACGAGGACTTGCCCGAGACGCTGCACAAGTTCCGCTCCTCGGGGAAGCGGCTTTTTCTCCTCACCAACTCGGCCTGGGACTACACGCAGGCGGTGATGAGCTATCTCCTCGACGGCGCGCACAGCATCGATCAGTCGTACCCCTCCTGGCGCCACTACTTCGACGTGGTGGTGGTCAGCGCCGGCAAGCCGGAGTTCTTCACCGAGAACCGCCCGTTCGTCGAGCTCGACGCGCAGGGAAACCCGCTCGCCAAGAGCCCGGCCGGCCCCTTCCAGCGCGGGCGCGTCTACGCGGGCGGCAACATCAAGGAGTTTCAAGAACGCGCGCGCGCCAGCGGCGATAAGGTGCTGTTCGTGGGCGACCACATCTACGGCGACATGCTGCGCTCGCGGAAGTCGTCGAACTGGCGCACGGCGATGATCCTGCAAGAGCTGGAGCACGAGGTGACGACGCACGATCGCCTCCGCCCGGAGCTGGGCCGCCTCGACCGACTCGACGCCGAGCTCAACCACCTCGACTCGGAGCTGAACGAGCGGCAGGCCGCGCTGCGGGCGCTTCAGAAGGGATCGGTCGAGGGCGCGGACGGGGTGGCCACCGGCAAGCGCGCCATCAAGGAAGCGATCGAGAAGCTCCGGCGCGAGCTGCGCGAGACGGCGACGCAGCACCGCGTCCTCGAGGACAGCATCGACGACGGCTTCAACCCCTACTGGGGACCGATGTTCCGCGAGGGGTACGAGGTCAGCAAGTTCGGCGAGCAGGTCGAGGCCTACGCCTGCGTCTACACCAGCCGCGTCTCGAACTTCCGCTTCTACTCGCCGATGCAGTATTTCCGCGGCCCGCGCGATCGCATGCCCCACGAGCGCTAGGCGGTCGAGGCGCTAACGGCGGAACCGCGCGACGAGGAGCTTGGCCTCGTCGACGCCGAAGACGCGCGCGGCCGCGAAGTAGACCACGGCGCCGATGACGATCGGCGGGAGCACTTTGATCGCGAAGATGGTCATGCCGGCGCCGTGGATCAGCTCGAGGCGTGACGAGACGACCCAGATGACGGGAGCCATGATCGCCGAGGCGGCGACGATCTTCAGCAGGGGTCCAACCAGATCGGGGGTGAAGAGACGGCGCACCTGCCGGTGAAACGCCACCCCCAGGATGGTGAAGTTCACCAGCGCCGCCAGCGAGGTGCCGAGCGCCAGCCCGACGTGACCAAAGGTCCGAAACGTGAGGAAGTTCCAGATCAGGTTGGCGGCCACCGCCGCGATGCTGCCGGCCACCGGTATGCGCGTGCGCTTGATGGCGTAGAACGCGGGCGCCAGCACCTTGATCGCGGCGTAGGCGCAGAGACCGACGGCATAGCCGGTGAGCGCGCGCGCCGTCTCGATCGTCGAATGCTGCGAGAAGCGCCCGTGCTGGAAGAGGAGCCGAATGATCGGCATGCCCAGCAGCGCCAGCCCGACGGTCGAAGGAATGGTCAGGAAGAGGACCATCCGCAGGCCGCGCCGCAGCGTCGTGGCCAGGCTGTCCCAGTCGCCGCGCTCGGCGTCTTGCGAGAGGTGCGTGAGCGCGGTGGTGCCGACGGCCACCCCGAAGACACCGATCGGCAACTGCATCAGCCGAAAGGCGTACGACAGCCAGGACATCGCGCCGTCGGAGATCATGCTGGCGAAGGTCGAGTTGACCACCACGTTCACCTGCACGGCGGCCACCCCCAGCGTCGCCGGCGCCATCAGCGTCGCGATCCGACGCGTCCCCGGATCGCGCAGGCGCAGATCGGGGAGCAGGCGCGGCCGAAACCCCGAGCGCCAGAGGGGTGGCGCCTGGATCAAAAGCTGCGCCGCGCCGCCCGCCAGCACGCAGGCCGCCCAGACCGTCACCGCCATGCGGGCCGGCAGCCCGACGGCGAACACGATCGCGCCGCCGGCGATGGCCACCACGTTGAACACCGACGAGGCGAGCGCCGGCATGGTGTACTTCTCCTCGGCGTTGAGCTGACCCATCGCCACCACCGCCAGCGAGATGGCCGGGAGGAACGGCATCATGATCCGGACCAGCCGCTCGCAGAGCGCCGTCTTCTCCGGCGAGAACCCGACCGCCACCAGGTGGACGATCGGCCCCGGGAAGGCCATCCCCAGGAGCGCCAACACGCCGAGATAGATGGTCAGCGTCGACATCACCCGGTTGGCCAGCGCCTGGGCCGCGGGCCGGCCGTCGCGGCGAAGCGTCGCCACGTAGGTCGGAACGAACGCCGTCGACATGGCGCCCTCGGCGAACAGGTCGCGCAGGAGGTTCGGGATGCGAAAGGCGGCGATGAAGGCGTCGCTGTAGACCCCCGCCCCCAGCGTGAGCGCGAAGATCTGCTCGCGCGCCAGGCCGAGCAGGCGCGACAGCATGGTGAGCGCGCTGACCCGGCGCGCACCGCTGGCCAGTCGCTCGCTGCGGCTCTCGGCGGCCGGCGCGGCGTCGGGCAGGCGCGTCCCCGCGGCGTCGGCGTTCACCACTCGTTTCCCTTCATTCATTGGCCTTCGAGCGCGGCCCCGCCAAATCCCCCAGCTCGACCGCCCGATCGCGCAGCGGCGACGCCGGCCCGCGCCGCAGCTCATCCAGGAGCGCGCGGTCACCCGGGGTCCCGCCCGCGGCCAGGCAGTCGAGCATCTCGACCGCATCCGCTGCCGGGGTCGCGGGCGCCGCCGCCATCGTCCGCGCCGCGGCCAGCGCGGCCGGCGCAGGGCGCGCCTCCTTACCGTTCGGGCCGACCCGCCCCTCGACCCGGCAATCGGCAGCGACCGCGGCCGCGCGGACGCTGGGGTCGCCGTCGCCGACCGCCTCGCGCAAGGTCGCGGCGCGCCCGCGCCCAGCCGCGGCGACCAGAACCGCCGCCCGCCGGATGTCGCCGGCCGGATCGCGCGACAGCGCCCCCCAGTCGACGTCGGCGCCGCAGCTCGGCACGGACGCCAGCATCGCGTCGAGCGCCGCCAGCCGCGCCGGCAGCGCCGCTTCCTTGCGCACCGCGAGCGCCCGCAACCCGCCGCAGGCACGCGCCACCAGATCGGGCGGCACGTCCCAGTCCTCGAGCGCCGAGGGGACCGCGCCGTCGAGCAGCGACCCCAGCGCCGCCGCCGCCGCCGCCGCGCGACCGGGATCCGCGGCCGCGAGCTGATCGGCGATCGCGCCGACGAGCACCACGCCGCCGCGCGCGAGCGGCACCGCCGCCAGCGCGGCCTCGGCGACGCGCCCGTCGGCGCCGCCAATCGCCTGCGCCAGCCGCGCCGGGCCCATCCGATCCCCGAGGCGCCCGAGCGCGCTCCGATCTCCGCGCTTCTTCGCCTTCACCAGCTCGCCGAAGGCCGGCATCAGCTTGCCGGTCCTGGCGTTGGTGCGGTGCGAGCGCGCGTGCGCCGGACCGGCGGCGACCTCGACGGCAGTGAAGGCGAACAGAACGAAGGCGCGGGGGCGGAACACTCACATCAGGGTTATCACCCCTTTGGCGCAAACGTCTGCTTTTCCGATGGCCTCACCGTCACCCCGCGGAACGACCGTCACCTCGTAGCGGTGCCCCCGCAGGAACCCCATCGTCTCGGTCAGCACGAGGTCGTTGATCGGCAGCTCGTTCTGGCCGGGCTGCCCCTCGACGTCGAAGGTCTTCACCGCGCGTCGATCCTTGGGATCGGTCACGTCGGTGGCGCGGAGCTGGAACGACCCCGTCTCGGCCGCATGGTCGAGGAACGCGACCATGTGGAGCCTCCAGAACCCGTCGGCCCCCTCGACCGTCGTCCGCTTGAGCCGCCGCAGCGCCTCCGTCATGGCGGCCGGCGTTGGAAACTGCGACGCCGGCGCGATCAGGACGTCGCTGAACACCACCTGACCCTGAAACTGCGACGGCACCGGGGCCGCGACCGCAGGCGGCGGGACCGCCGGCGCCGGGGTTATCGAGGCGACCCGGGGCCCCGGGGCGACCCGATCTTGCGCCCGCGCCCGCCCCCCCACGAGCGCCAGGAACGCCGCGACCAGCATCCAGAACGCGAATCCCGCCAAAGCCGCCTCACGCCGCATGCCGACCTCCCGCCCACTGGGCGCTTCCTTCAATTTCAGTCGGCGGCGCGCGCCGTCAAGCCGCCTCGGCAGCATCCCTGGGGCCCCGCCGCCCGGGCCTGCGTGTTGTATTGACCGGCGGTCCGCGCTAAAAACCGGTGAACAGCCTGCAGTTTTCGCAGGTCGTCTATTAGCTTTTTGAGACGAGACACCCCCTACTGAAAGGCCTCCGCCATGAAGCTCCCCTCTGGACTAGTTTTCGTTGGTCTCCTTGGGATCGGGCTCTCGACCTACTCCTGCGCGAACGGTGACACCGTCTCGGGCAGCAGCGGCAACGGCGGCTCCAGCGAAGGCGGCTCGACCGGCAACGGCGGCTCGACCGGCAACGGCGGCTCGACGTCGCACACTGGCGGCACCACCGGCGCGGGCGGCACCGTCACGCACACCGGCGGCACCACCGGCGCGGGCGGCACCGTCACCCACACCGGTGGCACCACCGGAAACGGCGGCAGCGTCGCCACCGGCGGCATCATCGGCACCGGCAACGGCGGCACCACAGGCAACGGCGGGTCCACGGGCTCCGGCGGCAGCGCCGAAAGCTGCGCCCCGACCTTCGATCCGACCACCGGCGGTTGGGTCACTGCCCCCGCCGCGGGCACGGTCGGCTGCTTCCACGGCTACGCCTACAACTTCGCCGACGCGCTCGGAACCACCATCACGCCGGGAACCTCGATGACCTACGCGACTTGCAGCACCACCTGCATGCTTACCGCGACCGGTTCGGTGATTCCAGCGACCGCGGCGAACATGTACTCCACCTATGCGGGAATTGGCTTCAATCTCAACCAACCCTCGTCCGGCGGGAGCGCTACCCCCACGGTCGTTCCGCAGGGCTCGAGTCTGACCGTCAGCTTCACGGCGAGCACCGGCACCGACCAGCTTCGGGCGCAGATCACCGACGCATCGGGGACGAACTATTGTTACACCATCACGGGATCGAGCCCCGTCATGATTCCGTGGGGCTCCTTCAACACGAAGTGCTACGACACGCCCCCGGATGGGACGGCGTACTCTAAAACGGGCATCAGCGCGTTCCAGCTTCAGGTGGCCGGGGGTATGTCGATGGCCACGTACAGCATCGCGCTGACCGGCCTGAGCGAGAATCCTTAGGCAGCCAGTCCACGGCGACCGCGCAGGTTACGGCCTGCGCGGCTAGCCCGGAAGGAGCGGGACTTGGTGCGCTCACTGGCAAGTGTGGAGCGCCGGCTCCAGCGAAAATGTTCCGCTGCAAGTTCCGGCGAGACATTCAGTTGCACTCGTCAGGGTTGGATCACAGACCTGGAACGCGGAAAAGTATGTTCCGCCCTTGCAAGCTGACGGACTGGTGCAGCTCGTGCCGAACCCTTGGCCATTGGTGGTGCCGCAGCAGATCTCGCCCGACGGACAATCCACCTCACTATCGCAATCAAGCACAAAAGCGCAGTACCCGGACGGCACGCAAGCGTAGGCAGAGGGCGAGCCACCGCTGAAGGTCACGCAACACTGCTCCCCATTTCCAACCTGGCACAGGGTACTTCCGCACGGGACCGTCGCCGCAACGCACGCGTTGTTCACGCACTCGTAGCCAGGCGCACAGCCCGCGGTACTGCGCGGAGCGCATGTGGTCGCGCACGTCGTCGCGGAGAGGCAGCCGAAGTTCCCGGGACACGCGCCAGCGGTGCAGACCGAGCCGCCATTCCCGCCACCAGCGCTTCCGCCGAGGCTGCCACCAGCGCCGGCAACACCAGCGTCCCCACCCCCGACGCCAGCAGTCGCCCCGGCGTGGCCACCCGATTCGGGATGACCACCCCTCGAGGTGGGGCCGTCCCCACCGTCTTGGTCAGGGCCGGGTCGCGTTGGACAACCGAAGAGCGTGACTGCCAGAGTGAGCACTACCGCAACAGACCCGAGCTTGTTCATATTCATGATCCCTGCTTATCGCCACGTACCCTATTCGGTTGCCTAGACTAGATCGGCTCAAATCTCGGAGCTCAACTTCGCTCAACCTGATCCGATCGGCGCGGAAGGCGTCGGTCCCCGACCGCACTCGATCGGCTCAACTTGAGGCATCCACCGCCGGCCTCGCGGTGCGCTGCGGCAGGGTGTGGGGAGCGGGCCGGTGGTGTCGGGCGGGCAACGGGGATAAGATTCCGGAACTATGGTCACGCCGAAGACCTTACTGGCGCGCCTTGTCGGCGTCGGGATCTTGACGGGCGTGCTCATGGTTGCCTGCCAGGGGCCCGAGGAGTTTTATCGCGGCTCCGGGCCTGAGGAGGGAACGGGGGGCTCGAGCACTCCGACGGGGGGCTCCGGCGAGGGTGGGTCGACGGGAACCGGCGGGAAGGTTGCGACCGGCGGCGCGAACGGAACCGGCGGCATCAAGGCGACCGGCGGCGCCACCGGAACCGGCGGAATCAAGGCGACCGGCGGCACCACAGGAACCGGCGGCACCAAGGCGACCGGCGGCACCACCGGAACCGGCGGCATCAGGGCGACCGGCGGCACCACCGGGACGGGCGGCATCAAGGCGACCGGCGGCGCCACAGGAACCGGTGGCATCAAGGCGACCGGCGGCACCACCGGGACGGGCGGCATCAAGGCGACCGGCGGCACCACAGGAACCGGTGGCACGACAGGGACGGGCGGCGCGACGGGAACCGGTGGCACGACGGGAACCGGCGGCGTCACCGGAACTGGACCGTGCGCGGGCCTTTGCGATAACCCGACGACGGTCCCGCCGAACATGAATTCTGGTGGGCTCGGAACCGGGGCGACGTGCCAAGAAGTTACGGGCGCAACGCTCACCGGCATCAACTGCGGCAACTTCGTCGCGCCGCGGACGTTTACGGTGAACGGGACGCCGATTGACTGTACGGTGGCTGGGAATTACGCGCTCCCCGCCGAGAAGAACGGCGGCTACTGCATGCAAGCGAGCGCCGGCATGCAGTCCTTCGCGTACTTCACGACCTTCTGAGCGCGCCCGCCCGACGCGTAGAGCCGCATCGGTCTGGGATCCCGGCGGAAGTCAGGATAGACTGGGCCGCCTATCCGCGAGGTTTGTCGTGACGAAGCTTAGAAGCACCGTGTTCCGTTCGTTGTTCGCCATGGTGGTGATTGGGCTGCCGATCATCGCCTGCCAAGGTCCCGAGGCGTTCTATCGGGACACCACGGGGCAAGGAGCGGGCGGAGCACTCGGCAATGGCGGCTCCGGCGTCGGTGGCACATTCGGATCCGGTGGAGCGACCGGCAAAGGTGGCACCACCGGAACCGGCGGCATCGCCACCGGGCTCGGTGGAACGACCGGAACGGGCGGCATCAAGGCAACGGGCGGCACCACAGGAACCGGCGGCATCAAGGCAACCGGCGGAACGACCGGAACGGGCGGCATCAAGGCAACGGGCGGCACCACAGGAACCGGCGGAACGACGGGGACAGGCGGCACCACCGGAACCGGTGGAACGACGGGGACAGGAGGCGCCACCGGGACGGGCGGCGCCTCGGGTTGCACCGGGTGCAAGATCGTCGTGCTGACCGACTGCCAAGCCCCTGGCAACAACCAGGTCGGTCTCTATTTGGACATAGAGAACAACTCGTCGATGGCGATTCCGCTCAACGAGGTCACGTTCCGGTACTGGTTCACCATGGGCGCGATCCCCGATATGCCGACGATGGACATCGACTACGCGGCGATGGTCCCGAAGGCCGACATCACGTTCAAATACGTGCCGGTTTCTCCGGCGGTGACGGGCGCCAACGAATATCTCGAGGTCGGGTTCACCACCGACGCGGGCTCGCTCGCCCTCTTCAGCGATACGGGCCAGATTCAGATTCGAATTCACACCACCGGATACAGCAATCTGTTCGATCCGAATTCGACGATGGATTATTCGTTCCAGACCTGTGCGGCTGGACGGACCGCGAACATGGGCACCCCCGCCCAGCAAAACACCATCACTGCCTACATCAACGGCGTCCTGTCGTCGGGCACGGAGCCGATGTAGCGGTGGCCAAGAACGCGCGCTCGTCCACGCTGGTTAGTCTGGGCCTCCTCGGCCTGCTCTGCTTCGCCTGCGCCGGCGGGGGATCGAGCGGAGGGCCCACGAACACCGGCGGCACGACCGGCAGCGGCGGCGCCACGACCGGCAAGGGTGGAGCGGTCGGTAGCGGCGGCACCTCTGCGAAGGGCGGCAGCACCGGCACGGGCGGTTTCGTGGCCACCGGCGGGACGACGGGAACGGGCGGGATCGCGACCGGGGCCGGCGGCACGGGAAACAGCTGCGTCGGGTGCAAGGTCACGATCGCGGCGAACTGCCAGAGCGGACCGGGCACGCAGACCGTCCGGCTCGGCATCGATGTTTCGGACGGCACGCTCAGCGCGCTCCCCCTCAGCACCGTGACGTTCCGCTATTGGTTCATGCTCGGAGAAACGACGGATCCGCCAGTGCTGGGGATCGACTACGCCCAGGTCGGGGCAAGCGCGCTGACTTCGCAGTTCGTGCCCGTTTCGCCCGCGGTCACCGGCGCCAACGAGTACCTGGAGATCGGGTTCACCGACGCCGCGCCGACCCTCTCGGGCTTCGGCGACAGCGGGCCGATCAACCTGCAGTTCCACGGCATGGGCTACAGCACGTCGTTCGACCTCGACCAGACATCGGACTATTCGTTTCAGCCGTGTGGAGACGCGTCGACGAGCACGCTCGTCAACACGCAGACGATCACCGCCTACATCAACGGCGCGCTCGCGTGGGGTCACGAACCCCACTGACCGACGTCGGCTGACCGACGTCGGCGAGCGCCGCGTCGCGATCCCCCGGAGCCGCCTTCCAAGCATCGGCCTTTCGGAGTAGCGTCTCGCCGCCGGCGGTGTGCCGGCTCGTTCTGCCCGAGGTACAACAGATGCCCGAGACCGCCGTACACCGACGGGCGCTCGCGCCGCGTGCGCTCGCCCTCCTCATCGCGCCGCTGGCCGCCTGGTCGGCTGGGTGTGAGCCCGCGCCGTCCGCCGTGAGGGCGCCCGCGACACCGGCCGCCTCACCCCCGCCGGCGGCCGCGCCCGCGGCCGCGACCGCCGCGCCCGTCTCCGACTGGAACGCCGCGCCGACGAACGGCTCGCCGGGCGTGAACGCGCCGAAGCTGACGGGGAACGATCTCCTCAAGAACAGCACCTTCGACGGCGGGAAGTCGATCCCCTGGAGCCCGTCGTTCAGCGGGCAGGGGGCCGGCAGCGTGTCGGTCAAGGACGGCCAGCTCTGCGTCGCGGTGACCAACAAGGGAGTCAACGGCTGGGACACCCAGGCGCGCCACCGCGAGATGGTGATCCAGAAGGGCCACACCTACTCGATCGCGTTCATGGCCCACGCGTCGAAGCCGATCCGGATGAAGGCCAAGATCGGCATGGCTGGCGCGCCGTACAAGGAGTACTGGACCGACACCGTCGACCTGACGACGCACCCGCAGGCGTTCGTCGGCGCGTTCACCATGGAGGCCGCCGACGATCCCACGGCCGAGTTTGCCTTTCATTTCGGCGGCGGGTTCGCCGGTGAGACGACGGCCCCCTACACCGTCTGTCTCGACGACATCCACCTCGACGATCCGCAGTTCGTGAAGCCGGCCAACGCATCGGCCGAGGAGGCGCCAGTCCCGAACGTGCTCGTCAACCAGACCGGCTACCTGCCCGAGCTGCCCAAGCTGGCCACCGTCAAGAACCCCTCCAAGTCGCCCCTCAAATGGGAGCTGCACAAGAAGGGCGGCGCCGTGGTCGCCTCGGGCGAGACGAAGCCGTTCGGCAGGGACGCCGCCTCCGGCGACGACCTGCAGATCATCGACTTCTCGACCTACAAGACGCCGGGCAAGGACTACACGCTGTGGGTCAGCGGCGAAGGGAGCCACCCGTTCGACATCGGCAAGGACGTCTACAAGAAGCTGAAGTACGACGCGCTCGCCTACTTCTATCAGACCCGCAGCGGCATCGAGATCAAGATGCCGTTCGCGGGGGGCAAGCAGTGGACGCGCCCCGCCGGCCACGTCAACGTCGCGCCCAACAAGGGCGACAAGGACGTCCCCTGCCTGGAGGGCTCGGGCTGCGACTACAAGCTCGACGTCACGGGCGGCTGGTACGACGCCGGCGACCAGGGGAAGTACGTGGTCAACGGCGGCATCGCCGCCTGGCTGCTGATGAACGAATACGAGCGCGCCGTCGCGCGCGGCACCGACGGCGAGTTCAAAGACGGGAAGATGAACATCCCCGAGAAGAAGAACAAGATCCCCGACCTGCTCGACGAGGCGCGCTGGGAGATCGCCTTCTTGTTGAAGATGCAGGTCCCCGACGGACAGCCGAAGGCGGGGATGGTCCACCACAAGGTCCACGACAAGGAGTGGACCGAGATCGGCACGCCGCCCGACAAGGATGACAAGCCGCGCTTCCTCTGGCCGCCCTCGACGGCGGCCACGCTGAACCTGGCCGCCACGGCGGCGCAGTGCGCGCGCGTGTTCGAGAAGGTCGACAAGGCGTTCGCCGCCAAGTGCCTGGCGGCCGCCGAGAAGGCCTGGACCGCCGCGCAGGCGAACCCCGCCGTTTACGCCGGGACCTCGGCGGTGGGCGGCGGCCCCTACGACGACAGCAACGTCAGCGACGAGTTCTACTGGGCGGCGGCCGAGCTCTACATCACGACGAAGAAGGACGCGTACAAGGCGTTCCTCGAGAAGTCGCCCTTCTTCAAGAAGGTCCCCACCGTGCAGGGGAGCGACGGGATGCCGGTGGCGTTCGACTGGGGGAACGTCGGCGCGCTGGGGACAATCTCGCTGGCGCTGGTGCCGAACCTGTTGCCGCCCCAAGAGATCGACGACTGCAAGGTCGCGGTCGAGACCGCCGCCGACACGTTCCAGGCGCTGGTGGCCGGCGAAGGCTACCGGCTGCCGTTCAAACCGGGCGCCAAGGGCTACCCCTGGGGATCGAACTCCTTCGTCCTCGACAACGCGATCGTGCTCGCGCTGGCGAGCGACTTCTCGGGCGAGGCGAAGTACCGCGACGCGGCCGCCGAGGCGATGAACTATCTCCTCGGCCGCAACCCGATGGACAAGTCGTACGTCACCGGCTACGGCGAGCGCCCGCTCATGAACCCGCACCACCGCTTCTGGGCGCACCAGGCGAACCCGAAGCTTCCGCCGCCGCCGCCCGGCGTGCTCTCGGGCGGCCCCAACTCGGGCCTGCAGGACGCTTACGTGCAGGCGGCTGGCCTGGCCGGCTGCGCGCC
>Ga0134128_10001797_pt1 | contig 27158 bp, 18 predicted proteins | sample KB31754_FD_96462 | JGI IMG/M metagenome (GOLD analysis project Ga0134128, IMG submission 96462) | Terrestrial soil microbial communities with excess Nitrogen fertilizer from Kellogg Biological Station, Michigan, USA - KB3-175-4 | ecosystem: Environmental > Terrestrial > Soil > Unclassified ...
GCTTACCAGGAGTATGCGATACAGGGGTATGAATTTAACGTGATCGATTACCTGCTGAAGCCCATCGGGTTTTCTCGATTTTTAAAGGCAGTTAATAAAATGGAGCAGCCGCGCGAGGTCGTCATGCCTTCCCGGCCTGCTGTTGCGTCCGCTGAACGGGTTTATCTACTATTCATCGTGGGGAAGAAAAAAGTGAAGGTGTTTCTGGACGAGATCCTCTATATCGAAAGTATGAAAGAGTATATCCGCGTGAATACAAAAAGCAAGAGTGTGCTCACTAAGTTCAAATTGAGCCAGGTGGATGGGCTGCTCCGCGAAAATAATTTTCTGCGTATCCATCGGTCTTTTATCGTCGCCAAGGACAAGATCGAAGCCTTTAGTGCGACGGAGGTGGAGCTGGGGGGGAAACAGCTGCCGATCGGCAGGAGTTATAAGGAGGTTGTGTTGAGTGTGTTGGAGGGGTGAGGGCTTGCGGCGCGTGCTCTTGCGGCGCGGCTAAGGGCCGGGTTGGCTGCCAGTAATTCCCTGACATGACAATCATACACAACAGCTTGATGGTATTTTCATAATAGCCATAGTCCTGATTGCGGAAGCGGCCTACGGGGAGGAGGGGAGCTTGGGCTGTTAGGGACCAGATCTTATTCAGCCAGTGACGATAGGCGGGACTGGCCATCGCTGACACGCCGAGCGGGGCGATGAAACTCAGCATGAGCGAGTCGGTTTCGGGGCTTTTGGGGGCTGCGGCTTTCAGCGTGTAGCCGGCATTGATACGGGCGGGATTGCCTTTTGTCCTATCGATGAACCACTGGTTCAGGGGCTTTAGGAGGTCTTTTGATCGCTTGTCACCGGATAGCAGGTAGTCTAGCCCAATGCGCCAGGGCACACGGCAGGCGTTATAGTAATAGGCATCGGGGAAGATCTCGTCTTTTCTTACGCGGCCAGGGATGTAGGATTTGCCTTTCCGTTCGTAGAAATCGGCCAGGAGATGGCGGGTGGGGCTGTATGCTGCTTGAAGAGTGGCCAGGTGAGCATAGTTAGAATCGACGACCCGGTTCCAGTGCGGATCGATGGTTGCTTCGTGGGTCGTTTGGCTGGTCGCTTCGGCAAAGGCCTTGAGTTCGGCGGGGATGAAATCGGAAGTGCGGAAATCGTGATAATCCGGGCTGCCGTCGCTTTCGATCGCATTGGACTCGATGATCGTGTAAAAGGTCGTATCGATCTCCTGGGTAAAGATCGAGTCGATGAGCTTTTTCGCCTCCTGCGCGTAAGGTATCCGGCCTGCTTCGGGCCATTGACGCGCGGCTAATAATAATGAAAAAGCGATATCGATGTCTCCATCTGCCGCTGAAGTTTTGTCGATATCCCGCATGGCTTGACCCCGCCTTTTCTGCGCGCTTGCCATGAGGGGAGATGATACCTGCCGATAACTGCCCGGCTGATCACGCCGGCTGGGATGCGCCCGATAAAAATCGAACAGGCTGTCGAAGAGGGCATGGTTGTTATTCTTGGAGTCGGCCATGAGCGCCACGATCATCATGCCATAGCCCATGGCCTCTGACACGCAGTCCTCCGCATTCGAATTCCCCTTGATACTCACATAACATCCCTTGCCATCCGGACTCCGTTTGAGGTAGGTAGCCGACCACGCTTTGTAGAAATTACGCACGGTGTCATCCATCTGGGACCGGCTGGCGGTATCGGGCAGGATGCCTGCTGCGTAGGGTGTGTGCTGGGGAAAGGGCATCGCCGGGGGCTGGGCTCGGGTAGCGGAGACCACTTGAGCGTGGGTGCTGGTTGCGAGCAACGCCAGGACGAAAAAGAAAACATACGATTTCATAGTCCGCGATTTCCGAGCGGAAAGGTACTAACAATCCTTACAGGGTTCTACTTAATTTTCGCCAAAGGCGGCTTGGCTAAAACTGGAAGGGCCCGGGATTTCGTTTTAAAAACACTCCAATCCCGCTGAACCCATGTATCGTACCTTCCTCCTGATCTTTTTGCAACTGGCCGGCCTGGTGGCGTTCTCCCAGCCGCGGGACTTGCGGTTTGCGCACATCACCACGGAAGAAGGTCTTTCTCAAAGCAACGTCACCTGCATCCTCAGAGATAGCAGAGGGTTCATGTGGTTCGGGACCCGTAACGGATTGAACAGATATGACGGCTATAAGATAACCGTCTATCGGAACAAGGCCGGCGACCCGGCGAGCCTGAGCAATAACTACATCACGAGTCTTTACCAGGACTCCGCGGGAAGCATCTGGATCGCTACCTGGGGCGGCGGACTCGAGCGGTTCGACCTCGACAAAGAACGGTTCTTTCATCACAAACACGACCCGCGCGACCCGCATAGCCTTTCGGATGATTTCGTCAGCTGTATAACGACGGATCATGAGGGTATGCTATGGATCGGAACTTACCAGGGAGGATTGAATAGGCTGGATCCGCGGACACAACAGTTTTGCGCCTTTAGACACGACGCGGCCAATTCCGGTAGCATCAGCGACGACTATGTGAGCGCCATCCTCGAGGACAGTCATCATCGTCTCTGGGCGGGTACCTTTAATGGCGGTCTCAACCGCTTCGACCAGCATACGGGCAAGTTCACCCGCTTTCAACATGCGGATGGCATTGCCTCGAGCTTGTGCTACAATACCATCACGGCATTGCTGGAAGACAGCTCCGGACAGCTATGGGTGGCCACGCGCGGACGGGGCCTGGATCTGCTGGACCCCGCAACAGGCCGGTTCCGGCATTTCGTCAACAATCCGCATGATCAAAATTCCCTGGCCCTGGACGTGGTGTTATGTCTCGGCACAGATAATAAAGGACGGATCTGGATCGGCACGGAGAATGGGGGCCTTAGCATTTATAACCGGTCGTCCGGCGGCTTTAGCAATTATGTCCGTGACGATATCGACGGCGGCAGTCTCAACAATAATTCAATCTATTCCATTTACAAGGACCCGCAGGGGAATATGTGGGTCGGAACATTCAATGGCGGGGTGAATCTCTATAACCCGGATGCCAACGCCTTTATCCAATACAAGCATACTACCAACCCTTCGAGTCTTGGCCACAACAATATCCTCCAGTTTTGTGAAGCTGCGGACGGCAGGATCTGGATCGGTACCGATGGCGGTGGCGCCGACCTCTTCGACCCACAGACGGGAAAGTTCACGCATTTCGTGCATCAGCCGGGCAACCCGCAAAGCCTCAGCGGCAACTATGTGGTCTCCGTCCGCGAAGACCAGGAGAAGCGCGTTTGGTTCGGCACCGTCGGCAACGGGATCACGGTCTATGATGCCTCGAAACATAGCTACCGGCAGGAACACAACATACCCGGAGATGCGGGTTCACTTTGTAATAACGACGTACCCGCGCTTGCTGTCGATAAAGATGGCGAGGTCTGGGCCGGCACCTGGGGCGGAGGATTGGATCGCTATGATCAGACGAAAAAGGAATTTATTCATTATAAGCATAATGCTGTTGATCCACATTCGATCTGTTCGAACCGGATCAACGCGCTTTTCGCCGACAGCAAGGGCCTCCTATGGATCGGCACCACGGAGGATGGGCTCGATCTCTTCGACAAACACACGGGCGAGTTCAGACATTTTGTCCACGACGACCATACCAACAGCCTTAGCCGGAACTTCATCAATAGCATCTTCGAAGATTGCCGCGGTCTGATCTGGATCGGGACTGCCTGGGGGTTGGACTGCTATGATAGAAACACCGGACGCTTCACCAATTATTTTTCGCGGGATGGGCTGGGCGGCGATATCGCCTTCGGCATACAGCAAGATACCAGGGGGAACATCTGGGTCGGTACGGAAAACGGTTTGTCCGAATTCCACCCCGTGACCGGGAAGTTTACCAATTATACCCAGGCGGACGGGGTGCAGCCCGGGGAATTCAAACGGGACGCGGCACTAAGGACACGATCGGGCCAGCTCTATTTCGGTGGCAGCAATGGTTTCAACGTCTTCAACCCGGACAGCATACGGATACGCGCATTCGATCCGCCGCTGGTGATAACGGGATTCGAGATCTTCAACCAGGAAGTGCCGGTAGCGACGGCGGAACTCGCTTCCCCCCTGAGCAAAACGATCTCGGCGACGCGGGCCATAACACTCTCGTATAAAAGCTCCGTGCTGTCCTTCGAATTCGCTTCGCTCAACTATACTGTGCCCGGAAAGAAACAATATAGTTATATGCTGGAGGGTTTCGATACGAAATGGAACGATATCGGCATCCGGCGGACAGCTACCTATACTAACCTGGACCCCGGCAGCTACGTCTTCAACGTGCGGGGACTCAATAACGACGGGAAATGGTCCGAAGTCCCGGCCAGCATCCGGCTTACCATAACACCGCCCTTTTGGCTGACGTGGTGGTTTCGATTGGGCGTTATTGTTATTATAGCGGGGAGCGTCATCGCCTTTTATAAAATACGCGTGCGGCTGCTTCAGGCTCAGAAAAAGAAGCTGGAACACCAGGTGGCAGTCTTGTTGGACAAGGCCGTTGCGCAGGGTAAGTATGAGATCGCGTCGGATGTGATGCACGACATCGGCAATACGGTGGTCGGCTTCGAATCGTATCTGACAAGGATCAGGCGTTTACAGGAGCAGGACAGCACCGAGAACCTGAAACGGCTGGCCGAGTATGCCGCGTCGATCCGGCCCGAGCTCGAGAACTGTCTCGGCGAGGCTAAGGCGGGCGCCATGGTCATGATGCTTGCGGGCCTGGCGCAATCCCGCGACAACAACCGGCAGGAGATCAATCTCGCCATCAACGAGCTCATGGGGATCATCGCCCAGATACAGGCTATCCTCGATATCCAACGACAGTATATCACCGGTGGGGAATCCGCCGAAAGGAAGCCGGTGGATCTGAAAGACGTCATCCGCGACAGCACGACCATGCTTGCCGGCACGGCAGACAGGCAATCGATCGACATAGGCGTCGACGTCTCGAAAGATCTTCCGTCCATCAAAGGGGACAGGACGCGGCTGATGCAGGTGGTGCTCAATGTGCTCAAGAATAGCATCGACTCGTTTGGAGGGGTGGATGGCTTCGTTGCGGGGTCGGGTGTGGTTGCCGCGGCGGATGGGGAGAGGCGTATTTGTATAAAGGCCGGGGTGGAAGGTGAGCGGTTGGTCGTTTGGGTTAGAGACAGCGGCAGCGGTTTTTCTGAAGCTGTCGCAGGGCGGCTCTTTCAACGCGGGTTCACCACGAAACAAAGTGCGGCCGGAACCGGGCTGTACAATAGCCGGGTGATCATGGAGAGCCACGGCGGCTGCATCGATGTCACCAGCGAGGGGCCCGGGAAAGGAACGGTCGTCCGGATAGCGTTCGGTTTGGCAGGAAAGGAGGCCTAATTCCATGCCGCGCTGCCAGCAACTTCTTGCTCGTAGCATTTTTCTAATGGTAAAATTATGCTGATTGATAAGATGATGTTATTTTTGATATTATATGCATTGCAATTCTATATTTTAGGATGATCATAGGTGTATACTATTAGACAGATATTTCGATGAGTAGTCAAATTTTAGCTATTGCTAAATATGATTTTCATTATTTTTATCTAAACCTTTCGAAAATTTCGGGTCAAACCTGCCTTGCCTATGTCTCAACAGTATCTAAACCGAATTCAAAAGATCGATTATCTCATCCGCATTAAGGCCACTGGAACTCCCCGACAATTTGCACGCAAATTGTCTATTTCCCCAAGCACATTATTTAAATATTTGGGTGACATGAAAGGTCTTGGCGCCCCAATAGTTTTTTCCTATGACCGGTCGACCTATTTATACGAAACAGAAGGATTCTTTGATTTTAAGTTTCAGGAAAAGTCGCTTGAAGAAAGGACTCCGGGTACATCGGAGTAAGAAAGGTTTACTTTGATAAACATTCACCATTTAAATCGACAAAAATGAAACGTCTGTCTTTCGCATTTCTGGGAATGCTGGCCACCGGCATCCTGGTTTTTAACCTTTCGCTAAAAAATGATCTCAACACTTCGAGCGGTGTTACCCTAAGCAACATTCAGGCTTTGCAGGCCTCAGCCGGTGAATCGGCAAAATGTGATGGCTCTACTTCACAGACCTGCACCATCACGGTGGGAAATGTAACGGCGACCGGAACGGGAAAAGCCGTGTACACGAATAATTAATCCGCTCGATCTCCCTCTTTTCAACTATTAAAACACATTTTATGAAAAAGATCGGTTCTGTTTTCCTAATCGTTTTGGCCGTTGGCCTGGTTCTTTTCAACCTGACCCTGAAAAGCGATGCCTCTGCTTCACAGGCGGTTGGATTGGCCAACATCCACGCGCTGCAGGCTTCTTCCTCGGAGGCCTATTGTGATAAGAGCAGTTCCTCAGTATGTACAATAACCGTTTTTTCAAACGGGATGGCCTATACTTTAACCAGCACCGGACAACCTCACTATGATTATTAATTATTAAAAACCTTGATCATGAAAAAAGTGTTCTTCTCGTTCTTAGCCCTTTTCGCCCTGGGACTGATCGTCCTGAATTTCTCGCTGAAAAGAGAGGCGAACGGATCCAACGGGTTCGCGTTGAGTAATATTCATGCTTTACAAGCATCGGCCGGCGAAGCCTGGTGTGATGGCAGCTCTTCGACGACTTGTACGATCACCGTAAAGGGAGTGCTGGTGGCTCAGGGTACCGGCCAGCCCCATATCACCAATTGATCGACTAAGCCGCTAAAAGCCACCTCGGTTCTCTGCAAGGGTGGCTTTTATTATTGTTTACTTGCCAAACCCGGATCAATGAAAAAACTGTCATCCTATGTTTTGTTCGTATCGATCTTGATCTTTCTGTTCTATTGTCCTTTTGCTGTCGATAAGCTAACGACAAACCCAACCTTGTTCGGGCAATTCTTTTTTTTGCTTTATGGCGTATTGATCGTGTTGTTTTTCCTGGCTGTCTCCAATTGTTTTCGCAGGGAGGGACCCCGACGGTTTGCTCCATCTTATGTGGATATCATTTTGATCGCGCTTTTTCTTTTTTGCGCCATACGAACATTAGCCGCGTATGGCGGAGTGACGAACCTGCCCCTCACCTTTCTTCAGATCCCCGGCCTGCTGATCGCCTATTTTATTTTCAAGCTCCTTCCCCGGCAATGGCTCCCGCATGCCCTTGTCGCAATTATCTGTTCCGGCGGTATAGAGGCATTGTATGGGACTGCGCAACTCTATAATTTACTACCGTCCTATAACGGTATTTACAAGATTACCGGAACTTTTTATAACCCCGGTCCTTTTGCCGGCTTTTTATCCATCGTCTTTCCGGTGGCGCTCAATACCTATCTATACAGGAAGCAGATCTCCGGGGGCAAAAGAATGGAGTCGGCGATTTCCCTCTTTTCGATCTTTTCCATCATAGCAATACTTGCCATTTTACCTTCCAGCCGCTCCAGGGCGGCCATTATCGCTACTGTGGTATCGGTTACAGCGTCCTTTTTGTTCTATTATAGCAGTAAGCCGGCGTTCAAAGAAAATCTAAAGAAGTCAAGGTATCTGATCTATCCGGCAATGCTGATCCTGCTTGTTTTGCTAATGGGGTTTTTGTATAAGACAAAGGAAAGATCGGCGGATGGAAGATTACTGATCTGGAAGTCATCCGTACCTATGATCTTCGATTCTCCGGTGTTTGGCTGGGGCTTTGAGAAATTTTCGGCGAACTATATGAATTATCAGGCAAGCTATTTTTCTTCAAAGGCCGGGGATGCGGCGGAGGTAGAGTTGAGTGAGAATGTTTATTATCCCTATAATGAATTCATAAGGATCACTGTCGAATATGGCCTATTCGGCAGCCTATTGGTATGCCTTTTACTGATCTTCGTTTTCAGATCCCGGGGCGTCACAGCGGAGCAAAATGTATGGTTACTATTGGCCAGGACAGGTATCCTGGCTTTCGTTATTTTTTCACTTTTCTCCTACTCGTTAGAAATTATCCCGATCCTGATAGTCGTTGCTTTTTTTCTTTCCCTGGTTTCCAGGTTTACGAAAACAACCCGTTTCCCCGAGAGCGGGGATCTTCTTTTTGTGCGAAGAAAAGGTGTGGCCATGGGGGGCCTTTTAATTTTATTGCCGGTCCTGACCTTTTGTTGGATCGAGGTCTATAGATTAAACAAGGGATACCGGCTATGGAACCTGGCAAACCTGTACTACCAAAGCAAAGCCTATAAAACGAGCGTCGGCTTGTTTACGGAAGCAGGAAACTACATCCAAAATGATGGACTTTTCTTAAGTAACTATGGAAAAGCTTTAGCCATGGATTCCAATTGTACCGCATCCGTCCCGCTGCTGTTCAAGTCCCTGGAATACATTACGGATAGTCGTACGCTAATGGCGATCGGGGATGACTATACATCGATGGGAAGTTACGATAAGGGGGAGATATTCTATAGAAAAGCCGCTCTTATGGTGCCCTCGCAGCTCTATCCGAAATATTGTCTGGCAAAATTATTATTGAAAACGGCCAGGATACAGGAGGCAAAAAATGTTGCCAGGGAGATCTTAACCATGAATGTAAAGGTGCCATCTCCCGCGACGGCCCAGATCAAACTCGAAATGTCGAACCTCTTGAAATAAAATCAATCCCAAATATCTGCGTATGTTGAGAATGCTGACTGCCCTTTGGTTATTAACGATCCTGGCCGGGTGTACTTTTTCGGATAAAAAGCAAAATGTCGCAAGTTTCGGTGAACAAATAAACTTAACGGGGAAAGTATTGATCCCGGCCGATAGTCTTCTGGACCCGTGGATGATACTGACCATCGACTCTTCGCTGATCGTTGCCAATGCGAAAGGGCAGCCTGTTTTGGATTTTTACGCTTTGGATGGACGCAAGGTAAGAACGCTGCTCAAAAGAGGGCTGGAATCCGGCGAGGTCGGCATGATCGGAACACTGCAGCCCAATTATGCAGCTCATTGTGTTTATTCCTACGATCTTTTCCGGCGAACGATCCTGCAAATTTCCGTGGACAGCGTGCTCAGGCAAAAAAACTATCTTCCGGCAGTCATTGAAGATTCGGCAACCATCCATGAGTCATTGGGTTCTTATGAGAAGATGTATCCTTATCGGTATGGAATTTTAGGTGAATCCCGGGTAAACGATGGCCGGTTCTTTATACTTAAAAAAGGGGGCGAACGCCGGATCAGGTATTATAGAAGCTATCCGCACAAGGTCGATGCAAGCTTATCCGATCTGGAAAATGCCCGGCTTTATTCGATGGGTATCGCTTTGAACCCGGAAAATACAAAGGTAGCCGCCGTTACGTATAGTGCGGGAATGATGGACCTGTTTGGCATCGATTCGGTGGGGCTCGATTCCGTGTGGTCGTATAGAGACTTTCTACCCGACAACCTGAGAAGGATAAGCCGGTACGATGGGTCATCGTCTATCGCCTTTACGAGCAGGTCGAAGTATGGCTATTTCGACGTGGCCGGCACCGACAAATGGGTATATGCCATTTATTCCGGATCGGAGGTCACCGGAGCCAGTCATCCCTGCTCAAATATTATCCGTGTTACCAGCTGGGATGGGAGTCGCCGATATCAGCTAGTAACAGACAAGCAAATCAATAGGATATCGGTATCGAGGGATGATTCCAACATTTATGCCCTGGGGACGAATTTTATGGGCGCCCCGGAAGTGTACGTATTCAATATAAAAGACGTCTTAAACTAAAGTTGTATGAAACTGTTGACTGTCGCACTTGCTTTGTTGCTGTTTTTAAGCTGCAAATCCGATGAAGCGGCCAAGGAAGAGGAGTGGAAAAAAAGTGTGGTGCAAAGCATTGCCTACTGGGATGGGAGAAAAATGGATGTTCCCGTTCTTCCCATAATCGACTCCAATTTCACCTATCCTGGTTTTGACAAAGTCTACCGAAACCATTTGAAAATGGTTACATTTATAGATGGCGATTGTGGCTTGTGTGTCGATTACCTTAAGCAATGCAAACGCATAATCGATTATACCAATAAGAACAAGTTGAATTGCAGTTTTCTCTTTTATATCCAAACGACATTCCCAAAGACTTTTCAAAAAAGTATTTACTCGCAATTGCAAATGTCGGTTCCCTGGATATGGGATTCCGCCGGTTCGTTCGTGAAGAAAAATAATCTTTGGGATATCCGGTATCACTCGGCATTGTTAAATGACACAGATGCGGTAATACTCATCGGAAGCATCGACGGGCGGCCGCAGCTGGAAGAGCTATACAAAACTACCATTGCAAAGGTCGCCAAATGAACCGGGTAGTAAAATATCTTGGTAAAGTATTGCTGATCACAATTATATGTGTAGCCATCAAGGTGTTTCTTTTCGACGTCGCCTATATCCCGTCCGAGTCAATGGAAAACACGCTGTTCAAAGGTGATTTTGTAATAGTCAATAAAATATATTTCGGCGCCCGGCTTCCTAAAAGCCTGGCAGAGGTGCCGTGGTTTAATTTCTTTTCGCAGTTTTCATCCGGAAAAGATTCCCTTTCCAACAACCACTATGAAAAGAACAGGCGGATGGCCGGATATTCAAAAATAAAAAATGGCGATATTGTTGTGTTCAATGCTCCGTATGACCAATTCCAATTTCTAATAAAGCGGTGCATTGCCATACCCGGGGATACGCTTTGTGTACAGGATAGTTTGATAAAGATCAATGGGCGGCGTCAGGCAAACCCCAGGCAATCAAAATGTCTTTATAGCATTATATTCAAACCTGGGGTGGACTATAGTCTTTTTTTCCAATCGTTTGGCATTCCGTTTTCCGAGGATTGGTATTCCCGCAAGGCGGAGAAGGAAAAGGTCGTTAATTTAACCGCGGATCAGGCGAAGCAGCTGGAGTACAGGAAAGAGATCGATTCTATGTTTATAAAACCTACTGCTTATGAACTGCGGATGGTTATCCCTTTTGAAGGAATGAAGATCAGGCTTGATAGTAATAGTTACGTCCTTTACAAGGAGATCATCGCTCAGTACGAAGATGGAGGTATTCGGAATATAAATGGTAAATTTTTTGATCGGAATTTAAACGAGGTAAAGGAATACCGTTTTTCAAGGAATTACTATTATGTAATGGGGGACAACAGGGGTTACTCCTACGATAGCAGGTTCTGGGGTTTGTTACCGGACTACTGTATTTTAGGGAAGGGGTCGTTTATACTGTTTTCGATCACAAACTCGGCAGATAAATGGAAGAGGCTTTTCAGGGGTTTGGACTGACCATCGTCCGTTAAAACCACCGGATGGCGTTGTTTTCAAAAGTGAAGATACGCTCGTCCCTTCTGGCGGAGCTGTCGTGTAGCAGGTAGAGGCCGTTGGAGGGCACTTGTTCGAAGGTCAGTTTAGGCTGTGTGGCTTTCTTTGTAGCAACAAGATTCCAATGGCCATTGTCCCAGACAACCAGCTGGTAGGTATGTCCCTGTACAAGAAACATTTCGGGACCCTTGGTATGCAGCCCGGCGGCGAACCGGATACTGTCGATTGTCACGGGTTTCCCGAAATCCAATCCCACCCAGGCCTTGTATTTGCTTGATCCGTCGGCCAAAAAGGTCGTGGCAAGATCGTCGTCAACTGCCTTTTCGGCGCCAAATGGATCATTTGCATTCTCCTTCTTGGGGCTAAAGACCCTTCCATGGAGTTTCACCTGGTTAGAATAGGCCGCCAATTCACTCAAATTGCAATCGTGTTGCCAGTGATCGCCGCCATAGAATCGCAGATAGCGGAATTTCCGCGTGTCGGCTATCCGGATACCATTCCAGTATAACGCCGGCTTACGCCGGGCCGTTATAACATACAGATCTACGGCATCCGAAAAATCGGGTTTGTTGGCGCCTTGCATTCGACCGCCAAGCAGTGAGTTCTGGTCAATGAACTGCGGGGTCAGTGGAAAGACCATGTTACACTCCATGGTTTTTATCGGACTGGCCTTATCCGGTTTAAGATAGTGGAAACCGCCATCCTTGTCTACTTCGATGGGTGCTGCGGCGGGGATGATCCCAGTCCTTGTAAAGTATAGGGGAAGATACACGACGTCCCGTTCCACTTTTTTCCAGGTCCCCTGGCCGTTTTTAATGGTAGTCCAGTCTACCGGGATCCAGGTCGTGTTGTTAAACAACGCGAGATAGGCGTGTTTTTCTCCCTGGGGCGGCATCAGCGGGATGGTAATATCGGAACACATGGCGTACAGGTCGGTAACATCTTTTATAAAAGGGGAAGAAAGATCGATGGGTATCACTTCATCTGAATCCCGCTGCATACCAAGGCTGCCGGGATTGGCATAAAGCTGATAGCGATAGACTTTCCCCTTTTTGGTCCCTGGGAAATGGGGTACACCCGGACTGTCTTCGGTCCCAAGGAACATGATCGACTTGCCCGTGGTGTCGAAGATGACATTCCAGTTGTGCCCGAGACTCCGCTGCGGCCATTGCGGCAAAAAATCGTTCCCTACAGGGATACCCAGCGATCTCATGACATAAGTGGCGAGATCGGCCATTTCGCGGCAGTTGCCCACCCGGTATCCGATCACCTGCGATGCACCGAGATGCGGCATAAAGGACTGTCTTAAGCTGTAGATAAAACCGTCGGCCTTGAGCTTCTCGTTCACGACAAAGGCGGCGTCGATGGCGCTGCCGCCTGCCCGTTTTACAGAATCGAGCAGCGGGCTGAACTGCCGATAGATGCTTTCTCTATTGAACTCGGGTATCTCGTCGTCTATAAAATAGGGTAGCACGTACTCGCAATAGCTGTCGAAAGAATAATGCCTGCTCCATGGCTGCCGGGTCCAGATCCCATAGGAAAAATCGATGTCATGGATCAGGCTGTCCGCCTTCACCACCTGCAAATGCGGGATGCGGCGGGCCGAGTCTATGGAATAGGGGCCATACAATTGCTGCATCGAGTACATGATATATTCACCGTGCCAGTTGTCCCGTTTCACGAGCATGGAGTAATCCAGATAATGTCTCAGCTGCTCGCCGTCATAGTAGAAATGATCGGGCAGCCCGCCGATAAGATAATAAGCCGCCTTTAGCTTCATGCTATCTTCCGGCCGCCGGCTATAATGCCTGATGACCTTGATCAGTTCGGACCTGTTGTCACCGGCCGCATCGAGTGCCGCCTCCACGGCGGGCGGATAGCTTGTTTTACCACAGGAAGCGACTACGCTCAAGGCCAGCAATGGAAAAAGCGACCGGATAAGGTTGATGGGCATAAGGCTATTTTATAAATACAAAGGGAATATAGGTGGTATCGGTTAACGGCTGATGAAGCCGGGTTTCCGTGAACAGGCTCGTGAGGCGCACCGGATCCGTGCTCATCGGCAAAGAGACAGGAATGGCCAGCGAGTCTCCGGGCCCCAGGGCCACGCCCCGTTTATCATACCGGAATACCTCTTTTCGCGTCATCGTGTCGGTTGCGGAAAGCAGCAGGTCTCCCGTGAAGCCGAGTCTGGGATGGATATTCCTTAGGACCAGGAGCGTGTCCATCCTTTTTTGGTCTACAATGGAATAGAACTTCGATTTGTCGAAAATGATGAAATCGTTGAGCCCCTGCATCGTGAGGCTGGGATTGCCCGCCCATAGACCGCCATTGTCGAAATCGCTGTAAACCCTTACGGTAATGGTATTCTCCCGGTCCCACCGGATCCGGCTGTCGCCCGCCGCCAGCTTATAGCACCGCCAAAGCAGCCACCCGGGATACTTGCTCGTGAAGTCCGGGATGTTCTTTGTCGTATCGGCAAGCGTAATGTTGTTTTGCCCGATGAGATGACCATTCAGATAGGTTTGGTCGTAAAAGGCGATCAAGCCCAGATTGATCTTCAACGTGTCCTTGCCCCAGCCCGACCTTAGCGAGGAAGGGATCACGGTTTTTATCGCATAGCCCGCATAGCCGAAATAGTCAGGGTAGCCGAGCTTCTGCCAGTCTTTCCCGACCGCTATGGGCCGCCACCCCGAATCCGGCAGATCCGTCCTTGAATAGTCGATGCTGTCGCCCGTCTTGAACTTCCAGCCATCCGTCAAGGCCATCGATGGCGGTGCTTCAAGTCTATCGCTATGCCGGCAGCCGGGAATTGCGGGCAAAAATAGCAGCAGATAAGAGACGATATTTTTCATTTGGCAGAGTGGTGTAAGTGCTTACTAGTAGACGTTAGCATGCGATGGATGAGCGCGCTGAAATAACTTCTATCGAATGTATCACTAAAGTTTTTTAGCTGAATAATAAAAATTAAATTCGAGTGCCATGTGGAAAAATTACCTGAAGATCACCATTCGCCTGATTTGGAAAAACCGCCTCTACAGCGTCTTCAATTTTATAGGATTGGTAAGTGGACTACTGTGCGTGTTGCTCATATTGGCTTTTATAGGCGTCGAGCTCTCCTATGATCATTCCTATTCGAATGCAGCGAGTGACTATAGATTGATCTTCACCGCACGGAATACGGCATCCATTCAAATACCCTCTTTTGTAGGCCCCGGATTAAAGCGATCGTTCCCTGAAGTCCTGGCCGTAACCGGTTGTCAACGGGATTTTCAAAACCTGGTTATCAATGATAACAGCATAAAGCTTCCCGTGATCCATTCCGACAGCAATTTTTTCAAAGTCTTCAATTTCAAATTCGTCGAGGGAGACCCCGATGCCTGTCTCAAAGCGCCGAATTCGATTGTCCTTACCAGGACTACTGCCAACACCCTTTTTCCCGGCATCAGTCCCGTTGGGAAATACCTTCTGGATAAGAGTGGCGTGACGCCCCAAACCTGGACAGTGACCGGGGTTATAGAGGACATTCCCTTTAATACGCACCTGGCCGCCGCCGGCATAACCTCGCTTTTAAATACCGATCCGTCGTTCCCTCCGGGTTGGGAGATGTATGTCGGCAGGCCGCAATATATAAGACTCAAAGAGGGGACGGATATCCATGTATTCGAAAGCAAGGCAAAGATCTGGTTAAAAAGTACGCATGCGCCGGAAGATGTATTTATTGCCTTCCAGCCCGTGAGCGATATACATCTGTATTCGAAAATAAGCGATGATCAGTTCACAGGGGGCAGCTATATGACGGTCTATATATTCCTGTTTGGAGCTTTCTTTGTCCTGGTGATGGGATGCGCAAATTTTGTAGATCTTTCGATAGTTAATTCGCTTAAAAGAATAAGGGAGGTCGGTGTAAGAAAAGTCTTCGGCGCCACCAACACCAATGTAACTTTTCAGTTCATCTCGGAATCACTGTTAACGTTCTTTATCATCATTCCCATGGTATTTTTGCTGGCATTGCTCGTTTGGCCGGTATTTTCTAAAGAGCTGAATTGCCCTGCGGGGATAAGCTGCCTGTTTACCTGGCCCATTATACTGACGATGATCGGGACGGCCGGGATATGCGGGTTGTTATGCGGTCTTTATCCGGCACTATTTGCGGGCAGAATGAATCCGGGCGATGCCATCAGGGAATCATTCAGGCGAAGACCGGCGGGGTTGAGCGTGAAGAATGCTTTTATTGTATTTCAATTCGTCATCTCCTCGTTTTTGGTTTCCGCGGCACTCGTAGCGAAAAAGCAGGTGGCCTACCTGGGTAGCTACGATTTTGGGCTCAACAAGGAGAATCTGATCATCCTCGGACTGCAGCGATATGACCGGGGCCAGGGATTTCTCACTGATTTGAACCGCGAGGGTCGTTTGGTAAGCGCTTCTGTCGCCGATTTTAATCTGGGGGATCATTTCGGGAGCATCGCATTTGCAAAGAATACGACCGATTCCCTGAAATCGCTGAACCTGGCCGTTATAAATGCCGACATCCCGTTTCTACGAACGCTGCAAACGCAATTAGTTCAAGGCAGATATTTTTCCGAACAATATGGCATTGACAAAACGGATATCGATTCCCTGGTAAATACCGCCAGTGCGCAAAACAACGAGCTTGAAAAACGCAGGCTGCGGGATTCCAGGCCGCTTATTTTATCGGAAAATGCAGTTGCGGCGCTGAATATCAAGCAGCCCATAGGGCAGGTATTGCATGTCAACGACGGGCTCAACGGCACGATCGTGGGTGTCATTAAGAACATCGATGGACTATCCGTAAAAAAGGAGAATCCGCCCGTGATCATTACGGTAAAGAATAAGTATGACTACTATGGTTTTCTATATATCCGGTTAAAAGCCGGAGACATAGCCGGGCAGCTTGATTATCTCCAAACCAGGTGGAAGCATTATTTTCCGGGCACACCTTTCGAATTTACGTTCGCCGACCAAAGGATCGAGAAACTGTATGATGCCGATAAAAGACAGGCGAATTTGTTCTCCATATTTTGTTTCTTCTCGATCATCCTCGCCTGTGTTGGCTTATTCAATATCGTAGCCCTTTCCCTGGAGAAAAGAGTTAAGGAAATAAGCATGCGAAAGGTTGTGGGGGCAAGCGTTGGAGAAATTACCCGGATGATATTGAACAAATATTTATTGCTGATTGCCATTGCGGTAGCCATCTCGATTCCCCTGGAATGGTTTGGCTTGAACCGATGGCTTGCGAATTTTGCCTTCAGGACCAGCGCTGAAGGCCTGGTTTTGATCATGAGCGGCCTGCTGTTGATCCTGGTAAGCCTATCATCGATAATCGTTCTCGTTGTCAGATATGCGCGAATGAACCCGGCCGAATGCCTGCGGAACAGTTGAAGTTTCCGCTGACGTTAATTCACGGCATAGGCGGGGAGGCACAGGTGCGCAGGCGATCCGTAGATCTCGATGCGTTTATGATGAACAACGAGATAATTGTCGACATTGGAGAAGGTGTAAACATAGCTTTTCGCCCCAACGGGGGTGGACCTGGTTAAGACCAGTAAAAGTGTTTTAGATGGCTTGTCCGTTGTGAGGGTGAAATGAGTAAGATCCGGAACCTCGATATTTAAATAGTCAGCCTGCTTTTGTGTGCCCGAATGCTCATGTTGACCTTCCATATCGACTACGATCCTGGGCACATTGAATGTATAGGAAGATGTGTGGTCATTGATCACCAGGTCCTGGGAGTAAGCATACGATGCGCAGGCCGTGGTTAATAAGACAAGGGTTACATACTTTTTCATAGAAGATAATTTCTAGTGAAATTAATTTATTTCGGGAAACTAAAATCTTAATTTTCTTTTATAATCGTTAAACTTTAATTTATGAAAAAGCTGTTTATTTCTCTTTCGGCCATCCTGACCTTTGCACTCATCGCCTTCAACTATTCTCTGGGGGATCATTCACTTGCTTCGGATAAGCATAATCAAATACGCCTGGATAATATAAAGGCTTTACAAGCTTATGCCCAGGTCGAATATTATTGCAACGAGAGTTCCTCCAGCACCTGTACGATCACCCTTAGCGGTAATCCAGGCGGCGTATTGTATGGCACGGGGCAGCCTGTGATCAAGTTTTAACCTGCGATCGATGGCTTCAGCCGCGGCGGCCCTTTTTCTTTTCGCGGTACTCGGTGGGCGTGAGGTTGAATTTGGATTTGAAGACGGTGGAGAAATAGGCTTGCGACGAGTAGCCGACCTTGAACGCCACGTCGGCGATGGTGAGCTGCGGATCGGCGAGAAGGTACTTCGCCTTTTGGAGCCGGACGGTAGAGATATAGTCGTTCACGTTATAACCGATCAGGGCTTTCACCTTGCGGTAAAGCTGCACCCGCGAGATGCCGATCTCCCTGCAGATGTCTTCCACACTGAAATCCTCGTTAGGGATATTGTTTTCCACGATCGCGATAAATTCGTTGATAAATTTGCGCGTCACCTTGGTCGAAGCATTCGTGCGCGATTCGGTGGGCAGCTCGGAGGTGTAATGTTCGCGGAGGACGGAGCGATTGTTGAGCAGGTTCTTTATCGTTTCTTCCAGATATTCGAGATTGAAGGGTTTTACAATGAAGGCATCGGCCTTGAGCTTGATGCCTTTTATTTGATCCTCCATGGCGCCTTTGGCGGTCAGGAGGATGATGGGGATATGGCTGGTGCGGAGATCCTGTTTGAGGACTTCCATGAGATGAAGCCCGTCGTCGCCGGGGAGGATGATATCGGAAATGATGAGATCGGGGACCAGGTCGTAGGCCATCGCGATCCCCCGGACGGCATCGGCGGCCTCGTGCATCTCGTATTGGCAGCCGAGACGCTTTTTCAGGAAACCCCGCAGATCGTCGTTGTCCTCGATGATCAACACCGAATAATCTTTATGGGAGTTGACGACGGCTTCGTCCTGGAACGAGATGGGCTGGATGTCGGAGGTATAGACCTTGATGTCTTCGTAGGTGGGAATGAAGGACGGTTTCCCGGCGGCGGTCTCGGCGATTCCGGGGATTTCGGAGTTCCCGGCGGGCTCGTCTTCGCTGAGACGTGGCTGACCCAGGGGCAGACTCAGGGTAAACGTCGACCCCTTCCATTTCGCGCTTTCAACGGTGATGGACCCCTGGTGCAGATGGATCATCTCCTTTGCGAGCGACAAGCCGAGCCCCGTACCCTTGAAACCTTTTGTGTGACCCTGATAGAACAGCTCGAATGCATGATCCACCTCATCCGGCGTCATGCCCACCCCGGTATCCTGGATCATCACCAGGACCCGGCCTGCCGCGGCGTCTTTGTCGATGAGTACATTGATCGTCCCATTCTCGCTCGTGAACTTGAAGGCATTGGACAATAAATTGAACAACACCTTGTCGAGGATGTTCACGTCGAACCACACGCGGAGATCGCCCACCTTACTCGTAATATTAAAGGAGATCGACTTGCGATGCGCCACCTCCTGGAAGGCATTGGCAATTTCGAGGACAAACTCGGAGATAGGATTCTCGGAGATCACCAGCTTCATCTTGTTCAGCTCGATCTTGCGGAAGTCCATGAGCTGGTTGATCAGGCGGAGAAGCCTCAGGGCATTCTTTTGCACCAGCTCGAGATTATGACGGATGGTGAAATGCAACTTTGGCGACGCCAGCGAATCCTCCAGCGGTCCGAGGATCAGGGTGAGGGGTGTCCGCAGCTCGTGCGAGATATTGGTAAAGAAATTGAATTTGGCATCGGTGGCCTCATTGGCTTTGGCCGTCATCTCGATGAGCTGGTTGCGTTGGGTGAGGATCTCCTCGTTTTGACCGGCGAGCTGCCGGTTGATGATCCGGTTCTTTCTCAGCGCGAAAAATACGATGCTGCCCAGGACCAGGGCCGCGACCAGCGCGGTGATCGCGATATACAGGAGATTGCGCTGGTTATGATAGATGCGCCGCTGTTCCTGCAGGAGATTGTACTGTTTCTCGATGTCGCTCGTTTGGGCATTGAGCCTGTCCGTCTGCAGCTTCATGATCCGGACATTGGTGGAGTCGATGACGACGGTAGGCAGGATATTCTCCTTATGAAAGGGCTGTTTCTCCAGGATGTTGAAGGCGGTGGCGATGGCCTCTTCCCCGCCCGTGGGGGTGAGAAAGGTAGCCTGGAGGATCTTGTCGCCTACGAGCTGGATGCCGCCATCGGGTCCGGGGAGCCCGTCGATACCGAAGAACTTCACGGACTTTTCCATGCCCAGGCTCTTGTATACCTCATAGGCGCCTACGGCCATGGGATCGTTTTGTGCACACACGACATCGGTGGGGGACAGTTTTTCCTTGATCCCGAGAAAGGCGGCCGTGGACTTGTCCTGTAGCCAGGCGCCATAAAGCCGCTGTTTGATCCGCATATGGGGATAACGGGCGATGCTTTCTTCGAAACCCCGCTGCCGGTCGCTGGTGGGCGTGGAACCCTGCAGACCCATGACCTCGATAATACTCGCGCTGTCGTGTAGGACATGTGCTACATATTCACCGGCCTGTTTCCCCAGTTCATAATTATTAATGCCGATAAAAGCGGTGTAGAGATCGGAATTTGTCTTTCGGTCGATCACGACCACGGGGATGCCGCGGTTATAGGCTTCTTTGACTACTGATGTCAGCGGCGCCGCTTCGTTTGGGGAGACGAGGAGGATATCGATATTGTCGTTAAGCAGCTCCTTGATCTGCTTGACCTGTAGCTCGCTATTGTCGTTGGCGCTGCGATAGATCAGCTCGGTTCCGGGGTGCAGGGAGAGCTCGCGTTGCATGCCTTCCCGGGTGGCCCGTTTCCAGTTCTCGGTGCCGGTACATTGGGCGAAGCCGATGCGGAATTTTTGTTCCCTGTCCGAGCCTGAGCAGGCGGTAAGAAGGCAGAAGACCAATGAGGCGAAAGCAATTAGTATGGCGTTTTTTGGCGAAGCAATCATATGGGTAAAATTGAGCAGGGTTCGAGAAAGCGTATTTCAATCCTGTATCATTCTTTTATAAAATCGCTCATTGTGTTAATCCGACACTGCATTATGGCTTGCGGTGGGTTGGAACAATACCTAAAAATCTTGTCGTAAATCCTAAAAGGCTCCGGTGACGTGGTTGTGCTTATTCAAAGTTAAACAATTAGAAGGCAATTGTTTATAGAAAAATGTTTTTAAAATACGATTTCCTCTAAATTGGAGATGATTCTAGAAGCCATGGGTTGGGCCGAGGTCTATATTGCGACACACAACTGATTGCTATATGAAGAGCAGAAATGTCTTTGCCTGGTCCCTGGTGATTGCTTTGGGCGGTTTTCTTTTTGGTTTCGATACGGCGGTTATTTCCGGTGCGGAACAATCCATTCAACAATATTGGTCTTTAAATGCGCTTGAGCACGGGCTCACGGTATCGATTGCTTTGATCGGTACGGTGATCGGGGCGCTTATGGGCGCGATTCCGGCAGATCGTTATGGCCGCCGGACGACATTATATGGTATCGCGGTGCTTTATCTCCTTTCTTCCCTGGGGACGGCTTTGGCGCCTTCCTGGGGTCTTTTCCTTCTTTTTAGGTTTCTCGGCGGCTTTGGGGTGGGGGCCTCTTCGGTCACTGCTCCTATATATATATCCGAGATCTCGCCTGCGGACCGGCGCGGGAAGCTGGTGGGACTCTTTCAGTTCAATGTGGTTTTTGGGATCGTGATCTCCTATCTGTCCAACTATCTCATCGGGCGGAGCGGCGAGCATTCCTGGCGGCTGATGCTGGGCATCCAGGCAGTGCCGTCGGCTTTGTTTCTGGTACTGCTCCGGCTGGTTCCGGAAAGTCCCCGCTGGCTCATTCTTAACCGCGGAAAGATCGACGAGGCCCGGCGCATTTTTGCTCGCATCGATCCGGCCGGGGCCGATGTGATTGTCGATGAGATCCGTTCCGTGCTGCAGGCGGAGAAGGCGTTGCCGCAGATGGATACCTTGTTCTCGCGGCGGTACCGGACGCCCGTGATGCTCGCGATGCTTTTCGCCATCTTCAACCAGGTCTCGGGCATCAACGCCATTATATATTATTCTCCGCGGATCTTTGAAATGACGGGTCTTGGGAAATCGTCGTCATTGCTCTCGACCGCGGGGCTCGGGGCTATAAATTTTTTATTTACGCTGCTGGCCATGAATTGTATCGACCGCATCGGCAGACGGACGCTGATGTTCATCGGTTCCTGGGGGCTGATCGCTACGTTGGCGCTGGTGGCCTGGAGCTTTTATGGGGCACATTTCAATGGGTGGGCTGTGCCGTTGTTCCTTTTCGTGTATATCGCCTTTTTTGCTTTTTCGCAAGGGGCCGTTATCTGGGTGTTTATCGCCGAGATCTTCCCCAACCAGGTGCGGGCCAAGGGACAGACCCTGGGCAGCACGACGCATTGGGTGATGGCGGCGGTGATCGCGTTCACCTTCCCTTACCTGGCGGAGAAGGCTGGTGGGGGGAATACGTTTGCTTTTTTCTGCATCATGATGTGTATACAGCTGGTGTTTGTATGGAAGCTGATGCCGGAGACCAAGGGGAAGTCGCTTGAACAAATTGAATATTCATTAGTGTTATGACATCTTCAGCCAAAAATTATCCCGTGGTGTGTTTCGGCGAGATCCTTTGGGATATCCTGCCCGGCAATATGGTGCCTGGCGGGGCGCCGATGAATGTGGCCTATCATCTTCAGAAACTGGGGATGACGCCTGCGCTGATCACGCGGGTGGGGCTCGACAGCCACGGCAAGAAGTTGATCCAGCTCATGGAGCGCGAGGGTATCTCCACCGATTATTTCCAAATGGATTTTGAACTCGACACGGGCAAGGTGACGGCGACGCCGGGTGACGACACGGTGCATTACGACATCTGTAAACCGGTGGCCTGGGACAATATTCAATGGGACGATGGTTTTGTTTCGCTGGTGGGTAGCGCTGACTATTTTGTACATGGTACGCTCGGGATCCGCAGTGAGACCAGCCGGCGCGTGCTCTACCGGCTACTCGAAGAGGCGCATTTTCGGGTGCTTGATATCAATCTGCGTCCCCCGCATTACGAGCGGGCCGTGCTGGAGCATCTGATGCGTGGCACGGCGCTCTTGAAACTCAATCTCGAAGAGCTCGAGCTGCTCACCGGCTGGTTCTCCGGTTATAGGACGGAGGAGGATCGGATGGAAGCACTGCAAGCCCGGTTCCATATCCCCACCATTGTGGTCACACGAGGGAGTCAGGGGGCAGTGTTGCTGCGCGATGGAAACTTCTATACGCATCCCGGCTTTCGGGTGGAGGTAGCCGATACCGTGGGTAGTGGGGATGCCTTTCTCGCCGGGTTGCTCTTCAGGCTTGCGGCGGGTACCGATCCGCCCGCGGCATTGGAATTCGCGAGTGCCATGGGGGCGCTGGTCGCGAGTCAACATGGGCCCACCCCGGCCTACCGGAGCGAGGATATTCAGAGAATCATGAAACAATAAATAATCTATTATGAGAAAATTACAGATTGTATTGCCATTGCTGCTGTTGTCCCTGATCGGACTGGGTCAGCAGAAGCTAATCACCGGAAAAGTCATCGACAAGGTAAGCAACCAGCCTTTGCCGGGAGTCACGGTGGAGAATCATAAGAAAACGGTCACCACCGATGCCGCGGGCGCTTTTTCAATCGAGGCTGCGCCGGGGGACGTCCTGCTCTTTTCGTTTGTGGGCATGAACCCGCAAAAGATCAGGATCACGGCCGAGACGTCGAATTTGGTGCTGGTGCTTGAAGAAGGCAGCGCCGACCTGAACACGGTGGTGGTTACCGGTTATAAATCGGAAAAGAAGGCCGATCTCACCGGTGCGGTGTCGGTGGTCAACCTGGCGAATGTGAAGAACAATCCGGTCGCCAGTCCCATGTTGGCGTTGCAAGGCCAGGTGCCCGGCCTCTATATCTCGGGCGATGGATCGCCTACGGGAGCTAACGGGGGCGCGCCGACGATCATCATCCGCGGTGTCAACAACCTCAATGGTACCGGCAATGTGAACCCGCCATTGTATGTAATCGATGGGGTTCCCACCAACCGCTATGAAGACTTTGCGAATCTGAATACGAACTCGATCGCTTCGATCCAGGTGCTCAAAGATGCTTCGGCGGCCTCTATTTATGGATCGCGGGCGGCCAGCGGCGTCATCATCGTAACTACCAAGGACGGCAGCAACAACGGCGATAAGGTCCGGGTTCAATTCAGCTCGAGCCTGACGACACAAACCGAAAGACCCTGGCAGGAGCCCGTACTGAGCTCCACGCAACGTGGCCAGGCCTTGTGGCAGGCGGCGGTGAATGATCACAATGTCGACAATGTGACCGATCCGAATTTGATCTCGACCAATCAGATCTATACCTACAACTGGAATAACAACTATGCCAATCCGACGTTGACCAGCGTGAATATCGCCCCGTTCGTCGGTGGCGACAAGCTCGAGCCGGCGGCGAATACGAACTGGCAGAATGCCCTCTACCGGACTGCGATGGTCACGTCCAACGACATTGCGATCTCGGCGGGTAACGCCCAGCGGGGGCTGCTGATGGATTTTGGCTATTACAATAACAATGGGCTGATGCAGTTTACCAAATATCAACGGTACAACGCGCGGATAAATACGCATGCGAGCTTCTTTAATAATAAGGTGAAGGTGGGAGAGAACTTTCAGTTATCGCGGACCTCGCAGGTGAACTCTACGAACGATGTGGGCGGCGATGCGGTGGGTGATCTGGCGATCACGCTGGCGCCGACTATTCCGTTGTACAAGACGGATGGAACCTATGGCGGCCCGGAAGGCGCAGGTTATTCGGACCGTAATAACCCGGTGGACATGCAATATTTGAACCGGTGGAATACGACGAATTTGTTTTTGGCTACCGGGAATATCTTTTTGGAGGTCCAGCCGGTCAAGAACCTGGTTTACCGGACCTCGCTTGGCTTCGATTATTCGGATGGGATAGGGAAGCTGATCCATCAGACGGGCCAGGAAGGGCCGGTGTTTTCGATCAACAGCCTGGCTCTGCAGGAAACCAAGGAATTTACTTTCACCTGGACCAACACCTTAAGTTATAACCTGGTGTTTGGCCGCAGCCGGCTAAACCTGCTGGGGGGGCTCGAAGCGGTGAATGACAAATACAATACGTTCGGCGCCGCCAATACCAATTTTGCCGTGCAGGATGTGAATTATTTTGTGTTGACCGCGGGTTCGGGTTCGCAGACGGACAATGGTTATGGCACGGGGTATAAATTGCTGTCACAGTTCGGCAAGGCCTTTTATAGCTATGCCGACAAGTATCTCGCGTCAGTAACCGTCAGACGGGATGGATCTTCAAGGTTTGGTTCGAACAATCCTTATGGTGTCTTCCCCGCCTTTACGGTGGGCTGGCGCATCAACAATGAGGACTTTTTCCAGACCGCCGCTGCTAAGGCCAGCATCTCGGACCTGAAGCTGCGGGCGGGTGTGGGGACGGTGGGTAATCAAACCTTTCAGGGATCGAATATTGCTTTGAGCAATGCGGCGGCGTTGTCGCTTTTTGCCGCCAATTATGGCACGGCTAACCCTAACTATTCCCAATGGCTCAATACCGGTACCGCCTATGATCTCAACGGCGTCAATACGGGTACACTACCTTCCGGTTTCGTGCAAACGCAGCTGGGTAACCCTAACCTGAAATGGGAGCAGACCACGGAAACGAATATCGGGCTGGACTTCGGGTTTTTGGATCAGGCATTGACCGGCTCATTCGACTGGTTCACCCGGAATACTTCGAATATCCTGATCCAGCCGCCGATACCCGGCGCCGTGGGGGAAGGCCAACTGCAATGGGTAAACGGCGCTTCGAAAAACACCAAAGGTTGGGAGGCGATCCTGGGCTATCACAACAAGACGTCCTTTGGGCTGGGGTATTCGGTGACCGTGAATGCGGATCATTGGGCGGACAAGATCACGGCGTTGCCTGAGGATGTTCGGGCTGCCTATCCGGGCGATGTGAATCACTCGATAGTAGGTCATTCGCAGTTTGCGATCTTTGGGTATCAGACGGATGGCATCTTCCAGAGCGCGGCGGATGTAAAGGCAGCGCCTTTTCAGCCCGGGGCCAGTGCGGGTCGTCTGCGTTATCGCGACCTCGATGGCAATGATACCGTGAATGTGCTGGATCAGACCTGGCTGGGTAATACGTTGCCAAAGGTTGAATATGGTATCCGGATCGAGCTGAACTATAAGAATTTTGACTTCGCCATTTTTGGGTCCGGCGTTGCGGGGCAGACGGGTTATGATCCCGTGAAGTATCTGAACTCGTTTATCAATACCCGGAATAACTTTGGGCCAGGCGTGCTCGGGGCTTGGACGCCGCAGAACCCGCATTCGAGTGTGCCTGCGTTGTCTATCTCCAATCTGAACTTCGAGGACCGGGCTTCCAATTATTATTATGTCAATACTTCGTATTTCAAGATCAGGGATCTTTCTGTGGGGTATAATCTACCTGCTGGGATCGCCCGGAGCGTTCATATGCAGGGGTTGCGGGTGTATGTGAGTGGTCAGAACCTGGTGGCATTTAAACACAAGGCTTTCCTCAGTAAGGACCCTGAACGGGCGAATTCCTTTGCGCTCTGGCCGAAACCTACTTCTTATACGTTTGGCCTGAATGCCAGCTTTTAACCCATTTAAATTTTTCGATTATGAACTACTATAAAATAACTTTTGCGGTGCTGCTTGTGGGTTTGTTTTTTGGCGACTGCAAGAAGTACCTGAACGAACAGCCGCAGGGCTACCTGGATGCCAGCGGGCTTACTTCGGCGACGAGCGTCGACGGGCTGGCGACGGCGGCCTATGCGGGGATTGCAAACGACTGGTGGGATGCGCCCATCACCAGTAACTGGGAGTGGGGAAGTGTCCGGAGTGATGACGCCTATAAGGGCGGCGGCGGTCTTTCCGACCAGGGCCAATTGAATGTATACGAACAGTTCTATCTGCTGAACTCTTCGAACAGCGGATCGGGTGATTTTGGTTTTCCCGGTGTGTGGATCAGGGCGTATGCGGCGATCTCGCGTTGCAACGTGGCGCTGCGTGCGTTGAAAAATATTACGGATGCGCAGTTGCCCACTCGTGAGTCGCGGATCGGCGAGATGCATTTCCTGCGCGGGCATATGTTCTTTTTGTTAAAGGTGTTGTTCAATCGCATCCCGTGGTTCGATGAGACGGCTACGGATGACCAGATCAAGGTGGTGCCCAATACGATGTCCAGCGACTCGCTTTGGATACACATCGAGCAGGACTTCAAGACGGCGCGGGATATGTTGCCGGCCACGCAGCCTGGAGAGCCGGGGCGGGCTACGCGATATGCAGCGGAGGCTTATCTGGCCAAGGCTTATCTGTATCATGCCTATACGCAGGATGCCAGCTATACCGTTACCGGGATTAATTCGGCTTATATGGACTCGGTGGTGGCTTTGACCACGGATATTATTAACTCCGACCAGTACACGTTGAATACGGATTTTGCGTATAATTTTTTGGATGGGCATGACAATGGGCCGGAGTCGATCTTCGCCATACAGTATTCGATCAACGATGGGACGCAGATCGGCGGGCGGCTGAGCATGTCGACTTCGCTGAATTACTTTGCGGGTGCGGCTCAATATGGATGTTGCGCCTTTCATATCCCTTCGCAGAATCTCGTGAATGCGTTTGGGACCGACGCGAATGGGTTGCCCCGATTTACCTGGTTTAACAATACGACCCTGACGGATGACAGTCTGACTGCTACGGGGTCTTTTGTCGATCCGCGGATAGATCATACCGTAGGGATTGCGAATCA
>Ga0134128_10001798_pt1 | contig 27137 bp, 27 predicted proteins | sample KB31754_FD_96462 | JGI IMG/M metagenome (GOLD analysis project Ga0134128, IMG submission 96462) | Terrestrial soil microbial communities with excess Nitrogen fertilizer from Kellogg Biological Station, Michigan, USA - KB3-175-4 | ecosystem: Environmental > Terrestrial > Soil > Unclassified ...
CAGTCGGCCGCCTGCTAGCACTCACGACCATCGCGATCGGCTACCTGGCGGACAGATGGCCGCGGCGGACCATCCGCGATGGCAATCCCGCGGTCGCTGACCTTCCTGGGCGGCGACCCAGGTGGTCGGAGACCATGGCGCCACGGCGCTCGTCCAACCCCACAATGAGTCGTCGATGAGCTTGGCGCGCCTGATGGTGGTCGTCCTGTTTGTCGTCTCGTGCTCACCGACCCCAGGCACCGATGTGAAGTTGTCTTGGCCGGACCGTTAGGCCGGAGCTGGCGTCGGCCACCCAGAGCTCGTCTCCAAGACGAACCGCGAGTTACCTGAGTGCCATCTGGCGAAAGGGGGGCGTCTTCGAAAAAAGGATGACCCGGGGTCGACCGACTCCGGAGTGAGTTTCTCTGTCGTTTCCACCCGAATTTGGGGACGGAGGGCTCCAATGGTCACCTGATGGCGAGCGACTGCTCTCCATTTCGATCGATGTGGTGATCGAATCTCAAACCTCGAGTGGCCAGGTTCTGAGTTCACGTCGCAGCCGGTGTTTCCATGACGCTGCCCGGGACCTGGTTCGGAGGGCGGACGATCACCCGGACGGGCGCGACTGCTATGTCAGCGTGCAAAGAATGTCAAGAAACGTCGTGGGCACCAGGCGGGCCAAGCCGCCAGAGGTGCGGATGGCCAATGCTCGTTTGACACGTGATTGCGAGAACAGCCAGGCTCACCTCAGCGCGTAGGCAACGGCAGCCTCGATTTTCATCGCGCGGCCTGCCTCCCAGGACCGATGCCATCGCTTCGCGCCGACGGCCTTCTCGCTGCTTTCGATGAAGCGGCTCGGGATCGCCACGTCAAATGGCCCAGGGCGGGCGGCGATCATCTCCCTCACCGCAGACGCCGCACCCGCCAGTCTCGCCGCACGATCCGGGTCGGAGCGCGCGGCCGCCACAGCAGCCAGCGCCTGGAGGCCATCGCCGATGCCCTGCCACTCTCCTTGTTCGGCGACAGACGAGAGCGCGTCCCGCGCGAGGCGAGCGGCTTCCCCAATGTCGCCGCGCGCCAAAGCCGCATGGGCCATCGAGTTGCTGGCCCGGGCGGCAAAGACATCGTCGCCAAGCTCGCGATAGACGCGAAGCCCCTTCTGCAGTGTGGCCACAGCCTCCTCGCCGAAGCCCGCGTGAAGCAGAGCCGTACCCAGGTTGAGGTAGGACGTTCCGAGCTGCCAGCTCAATCCCAGAGATTCACAGATCGCAACCGCCTCGCGAAGCGAGGGCAGCGCATCCTGGTACTGAGCTCGCACCATTGCGACAAGGCCCTTGCTGGTAAGTGCGTTACGCATGTCCATCCGGTCTTCACTCTCAAGCGCCAGCTTGTACGCCTCAGAAGCCAGCACCGCCATCCGTTCGTGATCGCCTTGCGGAAACGCAAGGGCGCCCGCGGCCCACACGGCCTTGGCTCGCAAAGACACCGGCGCATCGCCCTCTACCGCCAGTGCCGTGTCGAGCCAGCGCCGGCCCTCGGCGAACTCGCCGAAATGCCTCCAGTAGCGCCACAGCGCGACTCCATACCGAAGCGCCATCACGGTCTCGCCCCGATCGGCCGCCCACGCCATGCCGACCCGGAAGTTGCCTCGCTCGGCAGCCAGGCGCTGGAACCACAGCACATGGCCGGCTCGCACCAGCTTCGGCTCGGCCTGCTCGGCCAGGTCCAGGTAGTGGAGCGCGTGCCGCCGGGCCACCTCCTGGCTCTCGCCCGCCTCCGCGAGCCGCTGCGCGGCGAACTCCCTGACCACGTCTAGCATCTCGAACCGGCCCTCCGACCCCTTCCGATCGACCACGACCAGGCTCTGATCGACGAGCGCGCTCACGCCTTCGAGCGCGCCGCCAATCTCGGCCGCTGGGCCGCACACGTCCTCTATATCGGCCAGCCTCCACCCGCCCGCGAACACCGAGAAGCGGCGCAGCAGCGTTTTGGCTCGACCATCGAGCAGTTCGTGGCTCCACGCGACCGTATCGCGGATTGCGCGCTGGCGCACCGGCAGGTCGAGTGGGCCGCCGACCAACAGCTCCAGACGATGATCGAGCTGGTCGCGAATGGCGGCAAGAGGAAGATGCTTGACCCGCGCGGCCGCCAGTTCGATGGCCAGCGGCAGCCCATCGAGTCGGCGGCAGATCTCGGCCACCAGCAGAGCGTTGTTCCGATCGAGCGACAGGTCAGGCCGCACCGCGCGTACCCGGTCCCAGAAGAGCGCCGTCGCCGGCCAGCGGCCGACGTCATCGAGCTGCTCACCGGCAGGCGTGTCGGGCGGGGATTCCAGCGGTGGCACTGGCAACTCGTGCTCTCCCCGCAGACGCAAAGCGCTGCGACTCGTCACGAGGAACGCACACCTCGGACAGCCCAACACCAGCGCATAGACGAGTGGCACCGCGACGGTGAGGTGCTCAAAGGTATCGAGCACGATCAACGCCTTGCTTCCGCTCAGACGCTTGATCAGAACCTGCTGGAGACTCGGATCGGATTCGACAGCGCCAACCGCTTTGGCGATCTCCGGCGCGACGAGCGATGGGTCCTTCAGCTCGCCGAGCGAGATGAAGTAGACACCGTCAGGCCACGAGCCCTCGATTGTTCGGGCTGCCTCGATGGCTAGACGCGTCTTTCCGATGCCGCCCGGTCCGGTGAGGGTGAGCAACCGCACATCGCCGCCCAGCAGCGCCGCCTGGATGTCATCGAGCTCTTTGGATCGCCCAAGGAACGGCGTGAGAACACTCGGCGGCCGTGCCGTCGATGCGGGTTGTGCGTCACGGGCATCGCCGCGGGCGACCACCTCAAAGCCATGGCGTTGCTCCTCGCTCAGCCCAAGTGCGGATACGAGCCGCCGAGCCGTGTCTTGATGTACGAGCGTGCGCAGGCCGCGTTCCACGTCGCTGACGGTTCGGGCGCTGATGCCGGCTCGCTCGGCAAGCTCCTCCTGCGTCATGCCGGCCTGGTGGCGCAGGCGCTTCAGGGTCGGGCCGAGAGCGTGGTCGATGTCACTCAAATCGGTGACTCAAACGGTGAGTAAATTTCATGGCGCGATCGGCCTTTGCGCAACATGATCTGGGGCAGCAGCCAGGGCCACTTGCGGCGGGCATCCTCGATCCAAGGAGAACACCAGTGCCAGACCAACAGACCACCAACAAACAGACCGTTCGGACACTCTACGAGGAGGTCCTGAACGAAGGACGGCTCGAGCTCCTCGATCGGCTCGCCTGGCCTGACCACATCGAGCACAACCCGTTTCCACAGCAGAGCCAGGGGGCCGAAGGTCTCAAGCAACGGGCGAGCATGGTCCGCGCGGCCTTCAACCCCCGCTTCACCATCGAGCACCTGATCGCCGAGGACGACAAGGTGGCCGTCATGTGGACCAACGAGGGAACCCATTTAGGTGATTGGTTCGGCTTCACGCCTACGGGCAAGCCTGTCTCCGCGCACGGCGTTGATGTTTACCTTCTTCGCGACGGACGCCTGGCCGAGCATTGGGACGTCGTCGACACCACCGACTTTCTGGTCAAGGTCGGTGTGCTTCCTCCCCGGCCGGCGGCCGCGGAGAGGGTGCGGTGATCCTCATCGCGGGCGGCACCGGCCGCCTTGGAACCAACGTCGTCGGTCTTCTCCATGCCCGCGGCCTGCAGGTTCGAGTCCTGACACGGGACGGCAGCCGAGCAGCTCACCTCCCCAAGGAGGGCGTCGAGATTGTGGAGGGCGACGTCCGCGACCTGATCGCCGTCAGGCGGGCTGTCGCGGGGGCTCGGACGGTGATCTCGGCCGTTCATGGATTCCCTGGTACCAGGGACGCCAACCCAGCGACCATAGATCGCGACGGCAATCACAACCTGATTCAGGCGGCGCGTGAGGCGGGCGTCGAACACTTCGTGCTGACCTCGGTCAAGGACGCATCTCCCGATCACCCGATGGACCTCATGCGCATGAAGTACGCGGCCGAACAAGACCTGGTGGCCAGCGGGTTGGCCTGGACCATCATCCGACCGACCGCATATATGGAAACCTGGTGCGAGGTCTTGGGCCGTCCGCTGCTGGAGAAAGGCATCACCCGGGTGTTTGGGAGAGGCCGCAACCCGATCAACTGGGTTTCGGCCGCTGACGTCGCCGGATTTGTGGAGTTGGCCGTGGTCGATGAGGCCTTGCATGGCCAAACGCTCGAGATAGGTGGCCCCGACAACCTGACCATGACCGACTTTGTCAAGGTCTTCAAGACGGAGTCTGGATCGAGCGGCAATATCGGCCACATTCCTCCAGCGGCGATGAGGGTTGGCTCGATAGTCATGAGCCTCGTCGACCCGGCCATGGCCAGGCAGATCCGGGCGGGCATCGTCATGGATACGGCGCCAATGGCTTTTGATGCGTCCGGCGTGCGCCGTCGCTATCCCTCGATTCCCTCGACCGCGCTCCGAGAAGTTGTCAGAAGGGATTTCGTGCGCGCTCACGATCTGGAGCGAGCCATGCCAGGGGTCGCCACTCCCTAGGCGACACCTTCACGGGGCCATTCGTAGACGCATCCGACACCGCGGTCGCTACTTGCTGGGCTCGTATCTCATTACCACGACGCCGGATGCGAACTCCAGCCGACTCACGAGCTTCAAGTCGAGGGGCTTTGACAGCCCCGCGAACAATGTTGGCCCGTGGCCGACAACGCGGGGATGCACCAGGAACTCGTACTCATCGATCAATCCCAGCTCCGCCAAGGCCAGCGGGAGCGTCACACCTCCCACGAACAGCCCCTTTTGCGATTCAAGCTTCAGTTGCTGAACGGCCTTGCCGAGGTCGCCCTGAACGAGCTCCGCGTTCCAATCGACCTGCTTCAGGGTGCTCGACACGACGTACTTTCTTGCTGCGTGGATCGTATGCGCGAATGGTTCCATCCAATCAGCTATCGCTCCCGCACGCACCGGCAGGCGCCAGGCTGATTCCATCATTTCGTAGGTCACCCGGCCAAAGAGAAGCCCGTCGGCCTGCTTGAGGTTCTCGACCGCGTGACTATGCAGCTCTTCGTCCGCAATCCCCACGCGATGGTCGCAGCACCCGTCCAGAGTGACGTTGATGGAGTACCGAAGCGGAGCCATCTCGCGAGAGTATCGCCGAAGTGCAGACGATGACGTGCCAGGGGTGACGCGCCGGCAAAGTCGCGAATTTGCGACGTCCCATGACCATTGTCCCACCGGGGCTGGGGCTTGCCACAAGCCCTGCCGGCCGTGCGAGACTCGCCTACGAAAGCCCCGATCCGTGCATCTGAGACCAAGGAGGTTCGGCCTCGCCTGACGAACGGCGCCCCTTAGCGGACTACTACTTCGTGCTCGGCGTCCCACCGGACGCCACGGAGACGGAGCTGCATGCCGCCTGGCGTCGCCAGCTCAAGTACTGGCACCCCGACCGCGGCAACCATCCGGACGCGCTCGAGCATGCGAAGTTGATCAACCTCGCGCACGACGTCCTGACGAACAAGACCAAGCGGGCCGAGTACGACCGGCAGCGGGCCGCGGCCGGCTGGCGCCCCTCAGCCTCGGCACCGTCCTACTCCCGCCCGGTCGTATGGAGAACGATCAGCCACGAAGGACCGCCCCGCGCACCGAAAGGATTCGACCGGCACGGCTTCGTCGCCCGCCTCGAGGATTTGATGAACCGCGGCCGGCTCATGATCGAGAAGCGCAAAGACCTCGCCTCGGCGTCGAAATGGGAGGCGCAGACGCAGGCTTTGCTGCGAGACGAGCTGGGCGTCGACCACGCTTACACGAAGCGGTTCGACGTGGCCCTGGACCAGCCCCGCCCCCAGAGCCTGGTGGCGGCATACGGAGTGTTGTGGGCCGCGTATGAGGATGCGCTGAAGGGCGACCTGAAGCCGGTGGCCAGGCACGAAGGACGCCCGTCCTGATCTGAACTCGCGCCCGGCCCGCGTGGGCCGAACGACGATGCAATGATCTCCGCCTAGGTGAGCCGGCGCCCCGTGACCCGATACGCCAAGAGCGGCGAGTACAGCATCGCCTACCAGGTCGTCGGCGATGCCCCTCGAGTTCGGAGATAGGCCGTGCAAACGGCCGCCTTCATCTCATTCGCGACTAATCGCGTACCGGCTCACTCGACGAGCAGCGCGGGCAGACGCTCGCCAAGCGTCGTCTCCGCCTCGGCCACCATTTCCCTGACGACCTGGGCCACCGGCACGATCTCCGTGATCAGTCCAGCCGACTGGCCCCAGTAGACGATCGACTCGTCGAGATCGCCCGCGCGCCGCGCGGCTCGCATGGCGACCAGGATTTCAGAGCGCTTGCGGCGCATCTCGTTCACGCGACCGAGCCAGCGTTCGACCAGGCGGTTGCGCGAGATCCGGGCCACCGCGCCCGGCCAGTCGCCGCCCAGCATCTCGTCGCCGAGGTCGGTGACGATCGTGTCGGTTCCGTCGCTCTGCACGATCGCGCGCTTCAACGCTTCGTGAATCGGCGATTCGAGAGTGGCGAGGAAGCGGGTGCCCATAAGGACTCCCGCGGCGCCGAACGCGAGCATCGCCGCGAGGCTGCGGCCGTCACCGATTCCGCCGGCCGCCAGCACAGGCACCGGCGCGACCTCTCGGACCACCATCGGGACGATGACCGCGGTGCCGATCAATCCGATGTGCCCGCCACCGTCGGTGCCCTGGGCGACGATCACGTCCGCCCCCGCCTCGGCGGCGCGCACCCCGTCGGACACGGTCGGCACCATGTGCATCACCTTCAGGCCGCTCGCGTGCGCCCTGGCGAACAACGCGGTGAGGTCCAGGTCGTCACGCGGCCATGCGGTCGACAGGACGGCCGGGCGTGCGTCGAGAACGGCCCGCACCTGGTCGTCGTCGGCGCCGTGCAGCAGCAGATTCAACCCAAACGGTTTGTCCGTCCGATTGCGAATGGCCGCGACCGTCTCGGCGATCGCCTCCCCCTCGATGTCGGAGACTCCCATGACGCCGAGGCCGCCCGCCTCGCTCACCGCCGCGGCAAGCTCGGGCGAGGTGGCGCCGGCCATCCCCGCCAGCGCGATCGGGTGGGCCACTCCAAACAATTCCGTGAATGCCGTCTTGATCACTTCAGCATTCTGAATCCGGCACGATTCCGTCGTGAGCACGCACTTTATCTGCTCGACCTGCGGCGTCCAGTTCGCGGCCACAGAACAGGCGCCCGAGCGGTGCCCGATCTGCGAGGACGAGCGCCAGTACGTCGGCTGGCAGGGCCAGCGCTGGACAACGTTGGAAGAGCTGCGCAAGGACCATCGCAACACGATCCGGGACGACCATGGGCTGACCGGGATCGGCACCGAGCCCTCATTTGCGATTGGTCAACGCGCCCTGCTTGTCCCTTCGCCGAGCGGCAACGTGCTCTGGGACTGCATCACGGTGCTCGAGGACACCACCGTGGAACAGGTACGCAAGCTCGGCGGCATTCGCGCGATCGCGATCTCCCACCCGCACTACTACTCGTCGCTCGTCGAGTGGGCCAACGCCTTTGACGCCAAGGTCTTCATCCATGAGGCGGACCGGCAGTGGTTGATGCGTCCGGACCCGCGCGTCGAGCTGTGGAGCGGAAAGACACGCGAGCTGTGGGATGGGATGACGCTCATCAACGCGGGCGGCCACTTCGACGGCGGGACCGTGCTGCATTGGCCGGACGGCGCGGAAGGCCAGGGTGCTTTGCTGGCCGGCGACATCGTCCAGGTGGCCCAGGACAGGCGGTGGGTCAGCTTCATGTACAGCTTTCCCAACTACGTGCCGCTCCCGGCGCGAACCGTCGACGGCGTCGTTGCTTCCGTCGAGCCGTTCGAGTTCGACCGCATCTATGGCGCGTGGTGGGATCGCAACGTCCTCGCGGACGCGAAGGCGTCGGTGCGGCGTTCCGCTGAGCGCTACAAGCGGGCCATCTCAGGCTGACGCAGCGCGCCGACACTTCGCGTTAGTCGCGACTATCTCGCGTTTCGCCCAGGCAAAAGTGACGTTAGTCGCGACTATCGTGACATCGAACAGCCCCACTCACTGACCTCGCTTGACGCTAGGTCCGGCGTATGTCAGGTTTGAATGCAGGGCGGCTTGGGCTCGCCAGCAGGGGAGATTGAAGAGATGTCGAGACCACTGAGACAAGCCTTAGCCTTCGGTGTCGCGCTCGTCGCAGCCCTGGTCGGCCCTTGTATAGGCCTGGCGGCCTCGACGAGCTACTCCACCGGCCCCATCTCCAACCTTTCCGCCAGCTCATGCTCAGGCTCCAACGCAGAAGTCGAGCAGGCGGTCGACTCGCGGCTCGGCTACGTGTACGAGGAGTGGATGGGCTGCTCGAAGATCGCCTTCTCCCGATCCCTGGACGCCGGCCGCACGTTCAGTCCGGCCTTCACGCTCCCGGCTTCGGTCGGATCCAACCTCAACGCGTGGGATCCGGCGCTGGCCGTCGCGCCGGACGGCACGGTCTATGCCGCGTTCATGGTGGCCAAAGGCTCGCAGTGGTATCCCGTCGTGGACGCATCCTTCGACCACGGCGCGAGCTTCACGCAGGTGTCCTCGCTGACACCGCCCGACCCCAAGAACTGGGGAGACCGTCCGTTCCTCGCCGTCGCGCCCGACGGCACGGTTTACGTCACCTGGGACTACGGGCCGGAGCGGACCTCGGTGACGTTCATCTGCGCGACCAGTGGCAGCTGCGCGTTCGCCACCGGCGATCTCAACGTCGTGCTTCAGCGATCCACCGACCGCGGCAAGACCTGGAGCGCGATGTCCTACGTCAGCCCCGGCTTTCCGGCCAGCGGCGGCGACCTTGCCCCGATCCTCGTCGAGCCGAGCGGCCGCGTCGACGTGATCTACCAGGGCTACCGCATCACCGACACGACCACCTACGCCATGGAGCCCGCCTTCGAATATTTCACCGCCTCGTTCGACCAGGGCCGAACCTTTTCGGCGCCGATCAAGGTCGGGCCAGAGGCGGGAACGATGTCTCTCGCTGAGTGGTGGATCGACAGCGCTCTCAGTCGCGACGCAGCCGGCAACCTCTACGCATCGTGGGACACCCAGGGAACCAACCCCGACGGATCTGCCAATGACATCGGATGGCTTGCGTTCTCGAGGGACGGCGGGCAGACCTGGTCGGCCGCGCTGCAGGCAACACCCGACAACCTCGACGTCCCACACATCATGGAGGTAGCGGGCGGAGCTTCCGGAATCGCCTACGTGTCGTGGCTGTCCAGCAGCGATCCACGTGGGTACGCGCTCTTCCTGCGCACCTTCTCTGTATCGCGTGGATGGCTGTCCGGCCCATTCCAGGTCTCGACCCAGTTCGGAGATCCAGACGTGTGGCCGGGTGACACCACCGGCATCAACGATCTCGGCTCAGGCGCCGTGGCTGTCAGCTGGGGCAGCGCGACAGACGCCAAGAACAAGAAGTCCGACGTATTTGGGGCGACTGTGATGGTCCAACTCCGCTAGCCCCTACCATCGAGGTTAGGCCTGCCGGGAGTTTTTTGAGGTGAACGCCTCGCTTTCAGGGGACAATCACGAACTCGTCGACCTGGCGTTCGACGCCATGTTCACGCGCGACTTCGCCGACCGCGTGATCACCTCGTGGAACAAGGGCGCCGAGCGGCTGTATGGCTGGAGCCGGCATGAGGCGATCGGCAAGAAGCCGTTTGAGCTGCTCGCCTCTCGATACCCCATCCCGCTGGAACAGATCGAAGCAGAGCTGCGAGCCCACGGCAGGTGGGAGGGCGAGCTGGTCCAGCGACGCAAGGACGGCAGCACGGTCGTGGTTCGCGGCCGCTGGGGCCTTCAGGTCGACCTCGAGGGCAAGCCGCTCGCCATCCTCGAGATCAACACCGACCTCACCGAGGAACGTATGAACGCCGAGCAGCTCCTGCGCAGCGAGGAGCGGTTCGGCCTCCTGGTCTCCGCTGTCATCGACTACGCGATCTTCATGCTCGATCCCGACGGCCGCGTCATCACCTGGAACGAGGGCGCTCAGCGCGCCAAGGGCTATACCCGGGACGAGATCATCGGCCGCCACTTCTCCGTCTTCTATCCGCCCGAGGACCAGGCGTCTGGCAAGGCGACACGCGCTCTCGAGACGGCCGCCCGCGAAGGCAGGTACGAGGACGAAGGATGGCGAGTGCGCAAGGACGGAACGCGGTTCTGGGCCAGCGTCGTGATCACGGCGCTGCGCGACGAGACCGGCACCATCCGCGGCTTCGGCAAGGTGACCCGAGACATCACCGGGCGTCACGACGAGGAAGAAGCCTTGCGGCGGCACGCACAGCGCATGGCCGACCTCGAGCACGCCAAGGCGCAGTTCCTGGACCTTGCCGCACATGAGCTGCGCGGACCTCTCACGCTCATCCGCGGCTACAACTCGCTCCTGGAAGAGGGCGGGCTGCCACCGGAACGCATCTCCCAGATCGCCCACCTCCTCGAGGGCAAGCTGTCGCAGGTCGATCTCCTGGTTGAGCAGATGCTCGAGATGGCGCGCCTGGAGAGCGAGCGCCTCGAGCTTCACTTCGAGGAGTTCGACCTCTGTCAGGTGGCCACCGACCAGGTCGCGAGATTTCGACCCATCGCCACGACCAGCGACCTCGCGATGGCGGCAGACAGCGAGCGCACGATGGTTCGCGCCGACCGCGCCCGGATCGCGACCATCATCGGGAACCTGGTCGACAACGCGATCAAGTACTCCCCTAAGGGCGGCCCCATCCGGTGCGCCGTCGGCGCCGACGACGGCCGGTGCTTCGTGCGGGTCACCGACCACGGCCTCGGCATCGCACCTGAGCACATGCCGCTCCTGTTCAAGCGGTTCAGCCGGCTGCCGACCGTCGAAAACAAGTCCATCTCGGGCACCGGGCTTGCTCTTTACCTCTGCCAAGAGATCGCGCGCCGCCACGGCGGCCAGATCACCGTTTCCTCCGCGGTGGGCAAGGGGAGCGAGTTCACCCTGAACCTGCCCGCCGAAGGCCGGGCCGCCTGATCGCGTACTGTTAGTTGTGTCCAGGGTTCCCACAGCCCTAGGCTCCGGACAAGGGGGGAGCGGATTGGCGGCCCGCCGTCATGTCCTGATCGTCGATGACGATCCGGCGATGTCGGATATGTACGGCTTTGGCCTGGAGCGTTACGGCTTCCAGGTCACCGTCCTCGACGACCCCACCCTTCTCAACGAGACCGTTGCGGCCAACCCGCCGGACGTCCTTGTCCTCGACTGGGACATGCCGGGGCTCCGCGGTGACGAGGCGCTGGAGCGGCTGCGGATGACGGACGCGGGCCGCAGGCTGCCCGTCTTCATGCTCAGCAACTTTCCGGGCACGCGCAACGGCGCCATCGACCGCGCGTTTGCGGCGGGCGCGATCGCCTGGCTGGAGAAGGTCAACACGACGCCGGCACTGCTCGCCACCAAGCTCGGCGAAGCGGTCGGAGCGCCGCCTAGAAGCGAACCGTAGGGAAGCTCAGAAGGCGGGAGGCAACGCTCCCACCAGGGCGGCCACGCCGATGGCGCCTGCCGCAACGGCCAGCTCCCAGCGCCGCCGGCCGAGGGCGGCGAGTCCGATCGCCAGTCCGACGACCAGGACCTTGAGGATCACGGCCCGGCCGTAGTCGCTGCTCACCAGCGCGGCGCCGGCCTCCGTGTGGACTATCGCAAGGGCCAGGCCCGTCCCCACCGCCACGCCGAGGGTCGCCGCTGCGGAGCGCCCAAAACGTCGGTCGGGCGCAGTGACGAAGGCGACGAGACCTCCGACCCACAGCCCGATGGCGCCGACATGGACGGCGACCAGCGCCTGGCCCGCGAGCGGCCAGCCCGGGACTCCATGCGCTCCTGCGCCGTCGAGGACCGCGTCCAGCGCTCCGAGGGCCAGCATCGGCCACAACCTCGGGAGCGCGAGAAAAGTCCACGCGAGCAGGGCTACGCCCAGGCGGAGCCCCACCAGGCGTCCGAAGTTCGAGCCAAGGACCGCGACGGCCGTGTCGCCGTCGAAGCTGAGGCTCGCCAGTTGCGCCAGCAAGGCCAGGGGTTCCGCCGCTGCGAGCATCACGACGCCGGCCACGATCAGGCGGCGGAAGGCCTGGTGAGGGCGGATCGCCAGGCTGTCGGCGACCACCCCGAAGGTCAGGGCGAAACCTATGAAGTGGACCCACCGCGCGATCACCTGCAGGGCGAGCCCAAGCGGCGTCGCCGTTCCGGCCGAGCCGGCATCGAGAAGGCTGGCGAAGGGATTCGGGCTTTCCCGGCCGACCGCGAAGGCGAAGACCCCGCGAGACGGGTGGGTGTCGGCGGCCAAGACCTGCCAGCTGACGATGTAGGTCCCCTGTTCTGTGGCGGTGAGCTGCGCCTTCAACACCGCCCCCGTGCTGGTCACTCTTCCAGCCGCCGGCGCGCCGCTTGGGCCGTAGACCTTGATCCCGGCGCCGGCAGGGGTGACGGGCTCGCTGAAGACGAGCGTCACCTCCGGCGGCGCGCTCACGAGGACGGCGTCGGGCTGCGGGTCGGACTGCAAGAGCTCCGCGTGTCCGGAGGCGGCCTGGGGAAGGAGAGCGGCGGCGACCGCAACGGCGGCGACGGTGAGCCGCCGCGCCCGCCTCAGGAGTAGGCCGGGGCCTCCACCCGCGCGCGTTCGGGGATCTCGACCCTGCCCGGCCGCTCGCGCGCGATGCGCAGCACGAGGCCTGCGGCGAGCAGGCAAAGCAGGCCCGAGCTCATGAACGCGATCTGGTAGTCGCCGAAGAAGGTGCGGACCGCGCCGGCCGCGAACGCGATCGTCGCCGCCCCCAGCTGGTGGGCGGCGAAGATCCATCCGTACACGATCGCGAAGTTCTGGGCTCCGAACACGCGCCGCGCCAGCTGCACCGTCGGGGGAACCGTCGCCACCCAGTCCAGACCGTAGAAGACTATGAACAGGATCAGCGCGAACTGCGGGCTGCCGAAGACGAACGGCAGCAGCAGCAGCGAGAGGCCGCGCAGACCGTAGTAGAAGAAGAGCAGCCAGCGGCTGTCGAAGCGATCGGTCAGATAGCCCGACGCAAGCGTGCCGATCACATCGAACACACCGATGACCGCCAGCAGGCTGGCGGCCGCCACCTCGGGCATCCCGTGGTCCATCGACGCCGGAATGAGGTGGGTGCCGATGAGCCCGTTCGTCGACGCGCCGCAGATGAAAAAGCTGCCTCCGAGGAGCCAGAAGTCGCGCGAGCGGACGCCCATGCGCAGACCCCGAAACGCGTTGAGGATCGGGCTGCCGGTGTTGGTGGGCATCGAGTCGGCCTCGGTCGCGCCGTAGGCGCGAATGCCGAGGTCGCTCGGCCGGTTGCGCAGGAAGAAGGCGACGATGGGAACCACCGCCAGGGCGGCGACGGCGACGACGACCGCGGCGTAGCGCCATCCCGCCGTTTGGGCCAGGTAGCCCAGACCCGGCAGGAAGATCAGCTGTCCAGTGGCGCCGGCCGCGGTGAGCGCGCCGAGCACCAGGCCCCGTCGCTGGACGAACCACCGGCCGGCCACGGTCGCGGCCAGCACGGACGCCATGCAGCCGGTGCCCATGCCGACGACGACTCCCCAGAGCAGGTAAAGCTGCCAGGGCGAGTTCATCACCGTCGTCGCAAGGGCGCCGGCGGAGATCGTGATCAGGGCGCCGACGGTGACGCTCCTCAGGCCGAAGCGGTCCATGAGCGCCGCCGCGAACGGCCCCATGAGCCCGAAGAGGATCAGGTTGATGGAGACCGCGATCGAGATGATCGCCCGGTTCCAGCCGAACTCGTTCTGCAGGGGGACGATGAGGATGCTGGGCGTGGCGCGGAAGCCCGCGGCGCCGAGGAGGGCGACGAAGGTGACGGCCGCGACGACCCAGGCGTAGTGAACTCGCTTCATGCTCGCTCCATGGAGGCTACCTGCTCTCAACCGCCTTCGGGCAGGAGGTCATTCCTCATTACCCCATGTGGTGAATCGCGGCCGCACCCAGACCCGAGGCCGTGGCCGGGGGCGTAGGGCGCGTCATCATTGGGAGCCATGCAGTGCGCGCACCTGAGCTCGATCAAGGATGTGCGTCCGAAGACCCCCGAGGGTTGCGAGGAATGCCTCGCCTCGGGCGACGGTTGGGTGCACCTTCGCCTGTGCATGACGTGCGGGCACGTCGGCTGCTGTGACGACTCCAAGAACAAGCATGCGCGCCGCCACGCCGGCGGCGAGAATCACCCGATCGTGCGCTCTTTCGAGCCTGGCGAGAACTGGGTCTACTGCTTCGTCGACGACGAGGTGGTAGGGGAGGTCTGACGTGGCGGTGGAAGAGCTCGCGGATGTGATTGCGGGCTTCGCCCTGTTCGCCGACCTCAGCACGCCGCAGCGCGAGCACGTGGTCGACGTCTTCGGCGAGCAGTGGTACGCCGACGGCGAAAAGGTGCTGCGGCAGGGCCTCAGCGGCTCCGGACTTTACGTGATCCTCGACGGCTCGGCGGCGATCCGGATCGACGGCGTCGACCGTGCCACCTTGCGCGCCGGCGACTACTTCGGTGAGATCTCCTGCCTGCTTGGCGAGGCGCCGACGGCCGACATCGTTGCCATCGGACCTCTGCGCTGCCTCGTGCTCTCCGTTTCCCAGGTCGAGCCCTTCCTGAAAGCCAACCCGACCGTCATGTACCGGCTCCTTCAGGGCGAGGCCCGCAAGGTGCGCACCACCACGAAGTGGCTCAGCTAGACAAGACCCAGAGACCGTATCCGCCGGGCCGGTATCCACTCATCGTCGTGGGCAGCGGACCCGGGGGCATGCAGCTCGCGTACAGCCTCGCCCGTCTCGGCGTCAAACACGCTGCCCTGTCGGCCGACGACGCGCCGGGCGGGATGTTCAGGAAATGGCCGGTCTTCCAGCGCATGCTCAGCTGGACCAAGCTCTATCCGGGACACGAGCCGGGGTCTCGGGAGTTCGAGCGGCACGACTGGAACAGCCTGGCGGGAGACGAACCCGCCCATCGCGGCCTCATGGCCGGGATGATGGATCGGACCTCCCACTTCCCCTCGCGACCGGAGATGCAACGCGGGCTCGAGCTCTTCGCCGCGAGAACAGGCCTGACCTTCCGCTACGGATGCCGCTGGGAAAGCACCCGCAGGGACGGAGACGATTTCGTGCTGACGACGTCGGATGGCGAATATCGGGCGCCGAAAGTCGTCTTCGCGGTGGGAGTCGCCGAGCCCTGGAAACCGTCGCTCCCCGGCCTCGAGTTCGCCGCCCAGTACGGCGAGCTGAAGCCGGTCGAAAGCTACGCCAACCGCTGCGTGTTCATCATCGGCAAGCAGAACTCCGGGTTCGAGATCGCCTCAGGCCTGCTCGCGTGGGCGCGCCAGATCATCCTCGCGTCACCAAGCGGGACCAAGCTCTCGGTCAACACCCACTCGCTGGTCGGGGTCCGCGCGCGGTATGTCCAGCCCGTCGAGGACTCTGTGCTGGCGGGTGGCGTCGTCATCCTCGACGCCTCGATCGAACAGGTCCAGCGCGCCGCCGAGGGGCTGGACGTCCACGTGCGGACGAAGGACAACCATCCGCTGCAGTTCATGGTCGACGACGTGATCGCCGCCACCGGGTTCACCTCGCCGCTACGCGACCTGCCCGATCTCGGCGTCACCACCTTCGGACAGAGCCGCCTCCCGGCCCAGACCCACTTCTGGGAGAGCATCAGCCTCCCCGGCGTCTATTTCGCCGGCACCATCAACCAGGGCGCCAAGGGGATGGTGAAGCACGGGATCCCAAGCAACTCGGGCGCGGTGCAGGGCTACCGCTACAACGCCCGCGTCCTGGCGCGCCACCTCGCGGAGAAGCAGGGGATCGCCGTCGAGACCCCGGTAATCGCGGCCGACGAGGTGATCCCGACCCTCCTGCGCGACGCCCGCTACGGGCCCGAGCTGTGGCATCAGCGCTCTTACCTTGCGCGCGTTATCACTTTCAACCCAGGCCGCGGCATCCTGGATCGCGGCATCCTGCCGCTGGCGCATTTTCTCGACAGCGATATGTTCGACGGCGCGGCCGCGATCGCTCTCGAGTCGAATGGCCAGGAAGATCTTTACCCGGTGGTCTACGTGCGCCACCACGGCAAGGTGCACGAGACGCGCCTTCCCGACGATCCGTTTCTCAACTTCGAGACGGCGCAGCACCGCGCCGACCTGGCTCACGCGCTCGAGCCTCTGCTCTCTCCGTCGCTTTCACAGGCCAGGCCATGACCCTCCCCACGGGGACGGTCACCTTTCTGTTCACGGACATCGAGGGCTCAACCCGGCTGATGCGCGAGCTGGGCGACCAGTACGTGCCGCTGCAGGTCGTGCACCACGAGCTGCTCCGCAACGCGTTTCGCACCAACGAGGGGCGTGAGCTGCGCACCGAGGGCGACTCCTTCTTCTGCGTCTTCCAGAGCGCCCTTGACGCATGCAACGCGGCCGCGACCGCGCAACGCTCTTTCGCCGAGCACCAGTGGCCTGCCAGGGGAGCCATCAAGGTCCGCATCGGGCTGCACACCGGCGAGGCGCCGCTGATGGGCGACGAGTACATCGGGCTCGACGTCCACCACGCGGCCCGCATCGCCGCTGCCGCCTACGGCGGTCAGATCCTCGTCTCCGCGGCCACGCAGGCGCTGGTCGGCCCGAGCTTGCCTTCCGGGCTAACGCTGCGCGACCTCGGCAACCACCGCTTGCGCGACCTTGCCCAGACAGAGCGTCTTTTCCAGCTGGTCGTCAAGGGCGTGCCCGACGCGTTCCCTGCCCTGCGCACGCTGGACGGCACCCCCAACAACTTGCCGACCCAGCTCACAAGCTTCGTCGGCCGCGATGACATCGTGGCGCAGGCCAAGCAGCTGCTCCAGCGCACCCGGCTGCTCACCCTGACCGGGCCGGGGGGCATCGGCAAGACTCGGCTCAGCCTCCAGGTCGCGGCGGAGACCTTCGAGCTCTTCCCCGACGGCGTCTACTTTGTGCCGCTCTCCGCAGTCCGCGACCAGGACGTGATCGCGTCCGCCATCGCGCAGGCGCTGAGCATCTCGCTGGCCGGCAATCACATGCCGCTGGAAGCTGTGACCGAGCATCTCCAGAAGAAGAAGGCCCTGCTCGTGCTCGACAACTTCGAGCAGCTGCTCCCCGACGCCGCTGGCTTCCCTGCCTCGCTTCTCAAGACGAGCCCGGACTTGAAGATCGTCGTCAGCAGCCGCGCCGCCCTGCGCTCCTACGGCGAGCAGGAGTTCCCGGTCGAGCCGCTTCATCTTCCCGACCCGCGCTCGACGCCCTCCCCGGAGATGCTCTCCCAGTTCGAGGCGGTGAAGCTCTTCATCGAGCGGGCTCTGGCCGTGAAGCCGGACTTTCACGTGACCAATGAGAACGCGCCGGCCGTGGCCGGCATCTGCGAGCGTGTCGACGGCCTGCCCCTTGCCATCGAGCTGGCGGCTGCCCGCGTGAAGCTCTTTTCGCCGCAGGCTCTTCACGCCAGGCTCGAGAAAAGCCTGAGCGCCCTGGGTGGCGGCTCGCGCGACCTGCCTGACCGGCAGCAGACCCTGACCGGAGCGATCGCGTGGAGCTACGAATTGCTGGATGCGCCCGCCCGGCGCCTGATGGCCCGGTTCTCGGTCTTCGCGCGAGGAGCGGGCCTGGAGCAGGCGGAGGCCGTGTGCGGACCGAGTGACGAGGTGGGCATCGACGTCACCACCGGGCTGGAGGAGCTCGCCGACCAGAGTCTCCTGCGGCGGATGCCGGACTTCGACGAGCCTCGACTGCTGATGCTGCAGACCATCCGCGAATACGCCGGCGAGCGCCTCGAGGAGAGCGGTGAGTCGGAGCTCATCAAAGACCGACACGCGGCTGCCTTCACGGCGATGGCGATCGACGCTCAGGGTCGCCTGTTCGTGGGTGACCGCAAGACCGAGCTCGACCGGCTGGAGCGCGATCTGGACAACTTCCGGACAGCGCTCGACTGGTGCATCGCGTGCCAAAAGACCGACCAGGCGCTGCGGCTGGCCGCGGCGATGTGGCGGTTCTGGCAGATGCGCGGCCACCTGCGGGAGGGCCGGGCAAGGATCGAAGCCGTGCTCGCGCTGCCCGGGGTCGACGATCTCCCGGAGGCGAAGAGACTCGCCCTCGAGGCGGCCGGCGGCATCGCGTACTGGCAGGCGGACATGGACACCGCGTTGCGCTGGTACGACGAGGCTCTGGTCCTGACGAGGTCGACGGGCGACAAGAGAGCGATCGCCAACGCCCTCTACAACGACTCCTTCCCACGCGTCGTCGGGCGCTCCGACATGCGGGCAGCCTTGCCGATCCTGGAAGAGGCGGCGAATCTCTACCGGGAGCTTGGCGACAGCGCGGGCCTGGCTCGGTGCCAGTGGGCGATCGGCAACGTCCACTACTTTCTCGAGGAGTATCAGGACGCCGTTCCTGCACTCGAGGAGGCGATCGGGCACTTCCGCGGGCTCGGGGACAACTTCAGCCTTGGGTGGGCGCTCCATACAAGGTCGCTGGTGGGCATCAACACCGGTGATGTCACGACCGCGGAACCGCTGATCGTCGAGGGCCTGCGACTCTTCTCGGACGCCGGGGACGTCTCCGGCATCACCCTGCTGCTCGACGACAGCGCACAGCTTTCGCAGCTCAAGGGTCAGCGCAAGAGGGCCCTGCGGCTCGCCGGCGCCTCGCTCGCACTGCAAGCCCGGAGCGGGACCGACCTCGCGTCGATGGCCAACGCCACCGGCGGCAAGCCTGTGCCCGCGCCCGACCAGCAGGAAGAGACCGGCGCGTGGGAGGAGGGCCGCGCAATGAGCTCGGAGGCGGCTGTCGCCTACGCGCTCCAAACCGAGTCTGAAGCCTGAGGAAGCTCTACTCCGCGACGCAATAGGCATAGAGGGCGTCGCACACGGCTTCACCACGCGTGAGGCGTTCCTCGTCGCTTGACGACCCATCCCTGATGCCGTCGAAGATCGCGAGGATGCCGATCGACTCGGGTGGCGCGCCGTCCTCGTGCGGCAGGTCGGCGCCCCTGATGATCGCCGCCATGCGGCGCAGCCCGCGATCGCGCAGCTCGTACTTCTCGAGGAGGCTCTCGAAGGTGCAGCGCCCTCCGCGGTGCCCGAGCTCAGCGCCCCGGATGTCGAAGGGGATGCCGTCCAGCCTTCGAATGTCGCGGGTGCGCGGCACGAACTCGAACGTCGCCGCCTGATCGACGAACCTGCGGATCGCCCAGGCGGTGGCGATACGGTCGACATGTATGCGCTCGCGCGTGACGAAGTGCATGTTCAACATCCTAGATTGCAACATACGTTGCATGTAATGTATGTTGCAGCAAATGGACAACGCCCGCTGGCTCGTGCTGACATGGCGACTGCCCGCCGCCTCAAGCACGCCCCGCGTGGCAACGTGGCGCAGCCTCCGGCGCCTTGGCGCGGTAAGCCTGACGCCAGGCGCGGTCATCCTCCCTCACACCGAGCACCTGGTGGAGCAGCTCGAGTGGATAGCCGAGGACATCGTGCAGCGCGGCGGCGACGCCTACGTGCTGCCGGTGACGGAACTGCCCGACGCCGACGAGGCAGACATCCGCCGGCGAATGCGCGAGGACCGGCGGCTCGAGTACGCGCAGCTGCGCGAAGCGGCCTCGCGCACCCGCGACGACCGAGAGGTGGCCGCGCTGCACCGCGCGCTGGGACGCGCGGTCGAACGCGACCACTTCGCATCCGCCGGCCGCACCAGCGCCGAGCGGGCCATCAGGCAGGCGGCACGCCGCAAGGAGAGCACGTGATGCGTTTTGTGACCCGCAAGAACGCCGCCGTCGACCGGATCGCCTGCCCCTGGTTGATCCGGCGCCACATCGATCACAGCGCCGAGTTCCTTTATGTCGAGCCGCAGGATGTGAGTCGGGTGGCCAAGGAGAAGGACGCCATCCCGTTCGACGTCGAAGGCGCCAGGCTCGGCCACCAGAGCGGCCGCTGTTCCTTCGAGTCGATCCTCGCCGAGTACCGGCTCGAGGATCCGGCCCTACACCGCCTGGCCGCGATCGTCCACGGCGCCGATGTCGAGGCCGACATCGGGCTCACCCCCGAGGCGGCAGGCCTGAAGGCGATCGCCATGGGGTTCCGGCGCCTGTACGGCGATCGCGACCTGGAGAAGCTGGAGGCGCAGATGCCGATGTACGACGCGCTGTACCAATGGTGCCGGCAGAGCGACGCCTAACCCGCGATAGTCGCGACTAACGCGCATGCCGCAGCCCGGAATGTGGTGATAGTCGCGACTATCGCGCATTCCGCACGCCTGAAAGTGATGAAAGTCCGGACTATCTGGACAAGCGTGACACCATCACTGCGTGCAGATCCAGACCGAGCGGCTTCTACTCCGCCGCTGGCGACACGAAGACCGCGAGCCGTTCGCGCGCATGAACGCCGACCCGGAGGTCATGCGCTACCTCCTCCGACCCCTGTCCCGCGAGGAGTCCGACGCGTTCATCGATCGCGCTGAGCGCCAGTTCAACGAGCACGGATTCGGATTGTGGGCCGTCGAGGTTCCGTCCGGCGTCCCTTTTATGGGCTACGTCGGTCTGTGGATCCCGAGCTTCGACGCTCACTTCACGCCGGCGGTCGAGGTCGGGTGGCGCCTCGATCAGCCGTATTGGGGCAACGGCTACGCGACGGAGGCAGCTCGGGCCGCCATCGGCGACGGTTTTGAGCGGATCGGGCTGAAGGACATCGTGTCATTCACGGTCCCGGTCAACTTGCGCTCGATCGCGGTGATGGAGCGGCTTGGCATGACGCGCGACCCCAACGACGACTTCGAGCACCCCAATGTGCCCCGGGGACATCCGTACCGGCGGCACGTCCTCTACCGGATCTCGGCGCCCTCCTCTTAGGCGGCGCGCAGCTCGAACACCGGGCGCTTCTCGGCGGCCGCGGCGGGGTCATCGACGATGTCACGAGCGCCGAGTATCGACAGCAGGATCGTCCCGACGCGAAGTTTCTTGACATAAGGAGTGAGAACGTCCCTGAAGAAGCTGACTCGCTCCTCGACGGATAGCTCGCTCGCTTTCACGTCTTCACGGCGCCGGCCGACAGTCACGGTGGCCTGCCCTGCCGCGCGAAGGTTCCGCACCCAGTTGGTGTCACCGAACGTGCCGACGACCCATCGTCGGCCGCCGATGTCCACCACCGCCACCGGCGTCGTCCGCGGCTCGCCCGACGTGCGTCCACGGACCGTGATGAGGGCGTTCGGGCCCATCAGCGGGCCCGCCTTGAGCACGCGGCGGGCGATCGGGTTGAAGATTCCCACGTAGCCGGGAATGTGCATCGACACCATTAGACTCCTATCTCAATCAACTGATTGATAACAGAATAGCAGGGCAATCAATCAGTTGCTTGGGGGGCGCTGCTCCTGCCGAGACCCAGCCATCGCTCGAGCTGGCGCAGCGCTTGGTCGCCTCGAGTCGCATCCCCCATGACGGGCAGCGTCATCGATGTGAGCGTGGCCACGATCAGCGCGGCGACCGCGTCACTGTCCATCTGCGACGTCAGGGTTCCCTCTTTCACCGCTCGGCGGAGCAGCCCGCGCACTGTCACGTGCCAGGTGCCGTACATCGCGTTCATGATCCGGCCCGTCGAGCGGTCGCGTACCGAGCGCAGCGCGAGCTCAGCCATCACCGCGCCAAGCTCGGGCTCTTCAAGCAGGAGCTTGCGCACGGCGCGGAGGTAGTTGCGCAATTGGTCCGAGGGCGAGCCGTGAGGCGCGAGGGTCGTCCGGAAGCGGCCCATTGCGTGCTCCAGGACAGCCTGGATCAGCGACTCCTTGGTTGGAAAGTAGTAGTGCAGGGTCGCGATGTTGACACCGACCTCGGCCGCCACCTCCCGGGTGCGTAGCCCCTCGAAGCCGTGCTCGGCGATCTCCCGGTATGCCGCGAGGACGAGCTCCTGGCGCCTCTTCTCAGGTGCAGCCCGTGTGGTGACCACGCATCAATTTATAGCCACCGCGGATAGTCCGGACGAAGGGCGCGCGATTTCCGGATAGTCCGGACAAAGGCGCCCAACCTGGCGCGCGATGTCCGGATAGTCCGGACTATCCGGAAGCGCTCCACCGGAGCACGTCTTCCCTCAGCCGGTTTTTTCGCGGACGGCAGTGGGATCGCCAATCGTCTCGGCGGCCAGCAGCTCGACCACGGCCCGGGCGTCGCCTCCATTCTTGAAGGCGGCGAGCTGGCGATCGGCGCTGGTCCCCTCGCGCAGGATCGTGTGCACGTACTCGACCGCGTCGCGCGAGCCCAGATCGTCCACGACGTCGTCGATGAACTCGAGCAGCTCGAGGGTCAGCTCCCGCATCGGCACCTCGGTCTGCTTGCCGAAATCGATGAGCTTGCCCTCCAGGCCGTAGCGGATCGCCCGCCACTTGTTCTCGGCGATCAGCGCCGGCATGTACTTGCGGAATCCGAGGTTGCGGCCGCGCAGCACGAGCAGCTTGGCGCAGATCGCCTGCATCAATGCAGCGAGGCAGACCGTCTCCTCGAGCCGGGTGGGCATATCGCAGACTCGGAACTCCAGGGTCGGGAACTGCGGGTGCGCTCGCAGGTCCCACCAGACCTTCTTGCCGTTGTCGATAGACCCCGTCCTGACGAGAAGGTCGATGTAGTTCTGGTATTCGCCGTAGGACTGCATCTCCGGCGGGATGCCGGTGCGCGGGAAGTTCGACCAGATGACGCTGCGGTACGACTTCAGCCCGGTGTTCCTGCCCATCCAGAAAGGGCTGGACGTGCTCAGCGCGAGCAGGTGCGGCAGGAAGTACCGAGCCTCGTTCATGACGCCGATCCGGAGCTCCGGGTCAGGAATGGCGACGTGCACGTGGAGGCCGAAGATGACGAGCGAGCGGACGACGTCCTGGAGCTCCTCCTCGAGCATCTTGTAGCGCTCGTGCTCGGTGATTCGCTGGTCTTCCCAGCGCGAGATCGGGTGGGTGCCGGCGCAGGCGATGCGCAGGCCTTCCGGCTTCAAGAGCTCGGAGAGCGTGTGCCGCATCTCGGCCAGCTGGTGGCGCGCCTCGTCGACGTTCTCGCAGATGGTGGTCCCGACCTCGACCACCGACTGCATCATCTCGCGCTTGACCTTGTCCCCAAGCCGGGGCATCGCCGCCGCGAGCAGCGTGTCGATGTGCGAGCGCAGCTGCCCGGAGGAGTCGATGATCTGGTACTCCTCCTCGACGCCGATCGTGAGCAACCCGCCGCGGTTCATGCTGGCCCCTCGACCACGAATGTTGGCACGACGCTGCCCGCTCCGGCGGTCACGTTGAGGAGCGCGGCCGCGGAGACGCGGGTCATGAATCCGCCCGGCCGGCCGTCGAAAAGGTAGGGGTCCAGGTCCACCGCGAGGTCGATGTACTTCAGGCCGTCGAGCGCGATCGGGAAAGGTATGCGCGGTATCTCGACCGCCTCCTGGACGACGTAGCTCTGGGTCGTGGCGACCTCGATCGCCGCCTCCCACTCCGCCTGCTCCACAGTCCAGCCCAGGACCACACCCTTGCCGCCGTACTCGTCATTCGGTTTCAGGACCAGCGTCTCCCGGCGGCGCGCGATGTCCTCGGCGAGCTCCGGGCGCACGCGCCTGGTCCATGGGATGTGACGCCGGATGGCGGCTCGCTGCCCCAGCGTGTACAGCCGCTCGTAGCGGTCGTCGGACAGCAGCGCAAGGCTCATCTTCTTGTGCAGCAGCTTGGCCCGAAAGCTGTTGACGACACAGGCGCCGCCCGCAACGTAGGCGTCGCGGAGGGCGCGAGTCTCGTCGCCGCGGGCCAGCAGCTCGCTCGTCAGCACGCGCCTGTAGATGAGGTTGACCGGCCTGCCCTCGGCGTAGAGGCTGCCGCGTCGCAGCTCCAGGAGCCGCGGATCGCAGATCAGCGTCTTGACTCCCTGCTCCTCGAAGTAGGCCTTGAACATCTCGAACTCGGGGGCGGTGGGCAGTCCCTGCCAGTCGACGATCGCGATCACCGGCTTTCCGCCTCCCGTGCTCCACTGCCGGAAGGCACGCAGCATGGAGCGCAGCTGGCGGCTTCGCGTGGGCAGGAACCGGCCTCGAAAACGCTTCCGAAACGCCTTCATCACGGGGAGGCGGCCGAAGACGGCGGCGAGGTTGTCGCTGTAGGCCATGCCGGCCGGCGACTCGGCGTTGTACTCGACGAAGCGCACCTCACCGGCGAAGAAGCTGTCCAGGCGCGCCGACGGCGAAGAGGACCGGAAGCCTGGATCCGCCATCGCCAGGCGCTCCTCCTCCGGCTCCAGCGCCAGCTCCGCGCGAAGCTCGGGATCGGTCAGCAGCGCCTTCTCGAGCGCGCCGAGCGCGGAGTGGACGCCCGCCGCAGCCGCGACCGCCTGGTCGTAGCGCGCTCGGGTCAGGATCTGCGGCCGGATGGCGACGCATAGCGGGCGCTCGCCGAACATCAGGCGACGTTCACGCTGGCCGGACGCGAGGGCGTCGGCGCTGGCCGCGGTCAGCCCGTCGTCGTCGAGTAGTGCGTGATAGGCGGCGACCGGGTCGGTCACGCCCGCGGGGTGGCGGCCGCTGACCTGGCGACGTAATTCCACCATCGATGCTCATTGCGCCAGGGCGGGGTTGCCTCGCCGCGCGCGTAGCCGAGGACGAGGTCGCTCATCTTCTCGAGCACCCACTGGAAGTTGTCCTCTTTGATGGAGAAGTTGTCGAAGTCGGGGGCGGGATTGAGGAAGTCGATGGCGTAGAGGACGTCACCGCGGACCGCGAACTCCACGGTGTCCATGTCGTAGCCGAGGGCCTCGCACAGGGTGCGCGCATCCTGGATCGCCTGGTCGCGGAGCCGGCCCTCCACCGGTTGCGAGATCACGTACCGCTCCTCGAACGGAGCCTTCGGGTTGTACCGGATGGGCAGGATGTGCTGCCGCCCGACGCAGATGCAGCGGACGTAGTCGTCCCAGGCGATGAACTCCTGGAGGATCATCGTCTTGAGTCCGGTCTGGTCGTAGGCGGTGATCAGCTCCTCGATCGTGTTGACGATGAACACGTCCTTCCAACCGCCGCCGGTGTTCGGCTTGAGCACCGCGGGCAGACCCGTGTAGTTCACGATCGCCTCCCAGTCGAGCGGAAACTGGAGGTTGCGCAGCGAGCGCTGCTGGTCGATGTCGGGGATGTACTGCTTGTTCGGAATGACCACCGTCTTGGGCACCGCGACACCGAGCTTGCGGGCCAGCGTGCACTCGAAGAACTTCTCGTCCGCCTCCCACCAGAAAGGGTCGTTGATGACGACGGTTCCCATGAGGACCGCGCTCTTGAGGTGGGCGCGGTAGTACGGCACCTCGTGCGAGATCCGATCGACCAGCACCGAGTGGTAGGGCTCCGCCACCTCTGAGGTCCCGCCCAGGACGGCGAGCTCGGCCGTGATGCCGTCGGCCGCTCCTTTCCGATTGACGATCTCGATGAAGGGCCCGGGGAACGTGTTCTCGCGTCCGATCAATAGACCGATGATCTTGTTGCGGGCCATCCTCTCCCCCTTTTCCGGCTAGCTGAGATACCGCCTCATCATTTCTTGCCAGTAGGGCCAATCGTGCGCCCATCCAGGCCAAATATCGAGCCCCACCTGGATGCCCTTCGACTGGAGGAGCTCCGCCACCCGCCGCGAGTCCTCCACGTTCGGATCCTCGGCGCCGGTCGCGATCACCTTGGGATTCTGGGCCCGCATGGGTCCGAGGTAGGCCTCGTCGTTGAGGCCGGGCAGGAACTCGACCAGGTTTGTGTAGTAGACATTGTCGTCGTGGAAGCCCTCGAGCCACTTCGAGGTGTCGAAGGCGCCGCTCAGAGCGATGTAGCCGCTGATCCGGGTCGGGTGCCGGGCGGCCAGCAGGAGTGAGTGCAGGGCCCCGAAAGAGGCGCCGGCCGCCACCGGCGGTCCAGGCAGCCGGGGAAGGATCTCGTTGACGACGTACGACTCGTACTGGAGATGGCGCGCCACCCGCTCGCCGGGTTGGCGGTCCTTGGCGTACCAGGACTCCCCGTCGACCGAGTCCAGGCACACGAGCTGGATGGAGCCGGACTCGATTTGGTCACCGATGGCCGCGACCAGGCCGAAATCCTCCCACTGGAAGAAGCGACCCATCGAGGTCGGGAACACGAGCAGCGTGCGGCCGGCGTGGCCGAAGTGCAGAAGCTCCATGTCGCGTCCGAGCGAGGGGCTCCATTCCTTTATGTAGTCGCGCTGCACGTCAGTGATGATGGTGGCGGCCATGGTGGTCATGGTGAGTCATCTCATGAGCCTCGGTGGGCGCCTCATTCATCGTCAGAAGCATTCCAGATCCACCGGTGCGAAGAAAGCGCCAGCCGAGTCCCAGCGCCGCAAAGCCGAGCACGAGCGGCCAGAGGACCTCGCAGAACATGAACAAGGCCATTTGCAGGGCTTCCCAGATCAAAGTGAGCAAACCGGGCACCGGAGGATCTATACATTCCAACCGGAATGTGGTGGCGAGTCCTCGTCGCGTCGATCCTGCTCTTCGTCGCCGGCTTCGGCGCGCACGAGGTGATGCACCTCCTCGTCATCTACGCCGTCGGCAGCCAGGGCGAGATCATTGCCCGACCGTGGCACCTCTACTTCCTTGACTTCTCGATCTGGTCGGTGCACGCCCAACCGGCGGAGCAGCTCGATGTGGTTCGCCAGTCGCTGGTCAACTTCCTCGGGCCCTTCCTCGCCGCGATCCCGTTCGCGGTCCTTCTGCTGTGGGTTCGCGAGCCCATTGCGCTGGCGGCCCTGATCGCCAACGTGGTGATCCTTGTCTTCTACGCGGTCATCGAGCTGCTCTACGTGCTCGGCGAGGCGGTCTGGCACACCGACATGCCCTTGCTCGTGACCCCAGAGTTCAACTACGGCGTTCCGCTGGCGATCATCCTGCTGGCGGTGGTGGCGACCACGCTGCTCTCACTGTGGGGAGGTCGACGGATCCCCGAGTGAGGTGCAGGTGGCGACCGGGTGCAGGCCCGGCGCCGTGCCCCCGCCGCAGGCCCACGCTCGGTCGCCGAACATCGCCAGCTCGAAGCCGTGGCGCGGCGTCAGCATCTTCTGGCTTGCCCGCCAGGCCCCTCCGGTGGAGTAAAGAGCGAACTGGGCGATCATCCTGCCCTCCGC
>Ga0134128_10001800_pt1 | contig 27130 bp, 21 predicted proteins | sample KB31754_FD_96462 | JGI IMG/M metagenome (GOLD analysis project Ga0134128, IMG submission 96462) | Terrestrial soil microbial communities with excess Nitrogen fertilizer from Kellogg Biological Station, Michigan, USA - KB3-175-4 | ecosystem: Environmental > Terrestrial > Soil > Unclassified ...
ATGCTGCCGCATTGCGGGCGTTGGATGTTGAGATGGAGTCGATGTCCGATCGGATCACGAAGCTCGAGGGTTGAGCGTAACAGGCTCACGCAGCCAAGTTGAAGCAGGAACTCGGCTGGTAACAGCTTCACTCATATCGTAAAGCCACGATCGGATTGATTTTGGCCGCGCGGCGTGCGGGAATGAAGCTCGCACCTGTGGCGGCGCCGACTAGCAACAGCCCCGCCCCGATCATGCTGACCAAATCGTCCGGGGTTACCCCGTACAGAATGCTTCCGACAGCTCGAGTCGCCACAAATGCCACGAGGGCGCCAATCGCGGCGCCAATAAAGACCATCGCGATGACGTCTTGAAAAACCAGGCGCAACACAGACCCACGATTCGCGCCAACCGCGATGCGGATGCCGATTTCACGCGTGCGGCAGGTCACGGTATAGGCTACGACACCGTATAACCCGACAGCGGAAAGCAGCAGCGCGAGGATGCCAAAGAATCCGGAAAGCGTGGCCACCAATCGCTCCACCAAAATGCTCTCGTTCACATCGTGCTCCAGCGTGCGGATGTTCAGAAGCGGGATGGCCGGATTCAGTTCGTGAATTTGCCTCCGCAGGAGATCTGAAAGTTGGGGCATCGAGCCAGAGGCGCGGATCACAAGCTCGCGCTGCGCCGCAAAGCGCCGCCAGACCGGGATGAACATCATAGAGTCGGCAGCATTCCGGACGCTGAAATAGCGGGCGTCCTTTACGACGCCAACAATTTCATAAGAGTTGCGGAAAGGCCCGCCCATGGCGACGTGCATGCCGACAGCGCCGCGATCTCCGAAAAAATGCCGGGCGAACGTTTCGTTCACGATTGCGACATGCCGGCCCGGCTGATCCGGCAATTGCTGTCCAGGAACAATATGATCCGGCAGTTCGATCGCAGTGGCAGGATTGTCCAGGTCGGTGAAGTCACGGCCCAACAGCAGCGGCGTCCCGATGACATCGAAATAGCGGGGTCCCACGGCATCAAGCCAAATTTTGTTCCTCTCACCGCGCTTCCAGGTGTAGCCCTCGACTGTGACGCTGCCGTTCCAACTCGAACCCGTAAGAGGCGTCAGCAAGGCAAGACTGGCGGCGCGCACCCCCGGCAGGGCTGCGGTCCGCGCGCAGAGGCGATCGTAGAAATCTCGGGTACGCTGACCGGTATACCCAAAACGCGTGGGATCGACAGACGCTACGAAAACGTTTTTGGGGGCGAACCCTGTGTCCCGTTCGCGTAAATTGCCGAGTGTTCGCGCGAACAATGCCGCTCCGACAAGCAGTGGCAGCGATAAGCCTACCTGCAGAACGACGAGTCCTCGTCGGAGCGTAAAACGCGTCGCTGTCGAGCCGGGCACGTCTTCTTTTAGGGGACGAACAAGGTCGGGCCGGGTAGACTGCCAAGCCGGCACGATGCCAAATAGAAGGCCGGTAAGGATACAAACCGTTACCGTGAAGGCGAGCACGCGCCAGTCGAGTGTCGCGTTGATACCGTTGACTAGCTGCGAACCGCTTTGTGGCACAAACCGCAAAAGGACGTGGATTCCGGCCAATGAAACCAGAATGCCGCATGCACCGCCGAGAAATGCAATCAACATGCTCTCGGTAAGCAGTTGCGATATCACGCGCCGGCGGTTTGCACCAAGCGCCAGACGAACCGCGATTTCGCGTCGTCTGGTCGCGCCGCGGGCGAGCATCAAATTGGCGACGTTGGCGCACGCGATCAGCAGCACGACCGCGACTATGACGAACAAGATTGAAAGGGGTTTCTTCAACTGGCCCGCAAGATAAGAAAACCCGCGAGCGGCCGGCTCGAGAACAACCTGATCCGCCGTATTTGCCAATTGAGGGTTTGCGAGACTCCGGCGCTCGGCTGATTCCTGGTGTTTGCAGATGCTGAACAACTCGCCCGCCGCCTTCTGAATGGAGGCGCCCGGCTTGAGCCGGCCAACGGCAGCCATCCACCAGTTGTGGCGGTCGTTCCAGCTCGCGAACGGGATATGCAACACTTCGCTGCGCATCATGATGGGCATGAACAGATCAGGTTTGTAAGCCACGTCCGCACCCGCAAACCCGCGCGGAGCCACGCCGATCACAGTGAACGGATAGTCGTTGACGCGCAGCTTGCGTCCAATCGCCTGCATATCGCCGTTAAAATGCGATTGCCAGTAAGAGTAGCTAAGAACCACGTAGGGTGAAGCGCCAGGAGCGCGGTCATCGGCGTCGTTGAACGCCCGCCCCAATGCGGCAGAAACCCCAAGCACGTTAAAATAGTTTCCCGAAACGAAAATGCCAGACGAGAGTTCGGTTGCGTTACCGGCCTGGATGCCAATGGGTTCCAGGCCGAGACTGTAGCCTGCCAGACCGGTGAACACGGTGTTGCGATCCCGCATGGCGCGATAATCCGGATAATTCCAGGTCATGCTCACTCGTTGCGGACTGTGCCCAACGAAATACAACTGCTCCGGCGCTTTTACAGGAAGCAGTTTCAGCATGACGGTATCCACGAGCGAGAATATGGCGGTATTGGCGCCAATGCCGAGCGCAAGCGTAATCACTGTCGTAGCGACAAATCCGGGGCTGCGCTTCAAGCCGCGTACGCCGTATCGCAGATTTCGCCATAAGTCATCGACAAGGCTCATCCGGCGCGTATCCCGGCACTCTTCCTTCCGCTGATCCAGACCCTGCATTGCTCGCAGCGCAGCGTAGCGCGCCTGCTCCAGTTTTTTGCCGTCCGCTATCTCCTGTTCGATACGCTGTTCAAGGTGGAAGCGTAGCTCCTCGTCGAGCTCCTGCTCGATACGGTTGCGTCGAAAAAGAGACCGCAAGCGAAGCGGAATTGTATACAGCCAATGCTCGAATCGCATGCGTCAGGACTCCTGCAGGCGCACGACGTGGCTGATCGCGTTAGAGAGCCGGTCCCAATTGGCTGATTCCTTCGCCAGTTGTCTGCGACCTAAACGTGTGAGCGAATAGAACTTAGCTCGCCTTCCCAGATCGCTTGTCTTCCACTCGGCGGTGATCCACCCTTCCTGCTCCAGTTTGTGCAACGCCGGATAGAGCGATCCGTCGCTGACCTGCAGCACATCGCCCGAGACCTGCTTTAAACGTTGGCTAACGGCCCAGCCGTGTAGCGGCTCCAGCGCAAGAATCTTGAGGATAAGAAGGTCCAGGGTGCCTTGTACCAGGTCGGAAGGTTTGCTCACGGCGATTGCTCTCGATTACCGAGGACAAGTTTATACCTTCTTGCTCTCGGTTAGCAAGACCATGGCGCTTGATCGAGATAGCCAGTTGCTTCAACCATTCGAGGTCGAACATTCCTGGCTTTCAGTGTTTCCGATCGCGTAGCCAACTGGAAGCTTCACAGTAAGGCGGGCAACTACGATGTGGCGCGCCGAAGGTAATTGTCGCTGGTCTGAGCAGTGTCCCGTAGACAGGCTCTCAGCCAACCGTAACGGCGGCCTTCCTCTCCCGGCGCTCGACTTCCGGCACTATCTTCTCCGGAGCCGTGGGATTTGGCATCCCCAGTGCTTGGCGTAGTTCCGAATCGATCGTGCGGTAAAGCTCCGGCTTGTCAATCAGGGTCTGCCGCGCATTCTCCCTGCCTTGGCCAATTCGCTCCGATTTGTAGCTGTACCACGATCCGCTCTTCTCAATAACGTTGTGCTGTGCCCCCAAGTCGAGAAGGTCTCCTTCTCGCGAAATGCCTTTGCCATAAAGGATGTCGACCTCCACCTCCCGAAATGGCGCCGCGACCTTATTCTTTACAAGCTTGATTTTTGTTCTGTTACCGACGACGGTATCGCCGTCCTTAATGGCAGCGGTCCGGCGAACTTCCGTTCTTATGGAGGCGTAAAACTTCAGCGCGCGGCCACCCGTGGTGGTTTCCGGGTTGCCGAACATGACCCCGATCTTCTCGCGGATCTGATTAATGAAGACGAGGCACGCGTTCGCGCGGGACACAACCGCAGTCAGCTTGCGAAGCGCTTGCGACATCATCCGGGCCTGTAACCCCATGTGGCTGTCGCCCATTTCACCTTCCACCTCGGCTTTGGGCGTTAAGGCAGCCACGGAATCGACCACTACGATATCGAGCGTGCCCGATGCGATGAGGGCTTGCGTAATTTCGAGCGCCTGCTCGCCGTAGTCGGGCTGCGAGACGATCAGGCTCTCGATATCCACGCCGATGTTTCGCGCGTAGGTAGGATCGAGGGCGTGTTCGGCATCGACAAAAGCGGCGGCACCGCCGGCCCGCTGCGCTTCGGCTATGAGATGAAGCGCGAGGGTCGTCTTGCCAGAGGATTCCGGGCCAAAGATTTCAATCACCCGGCCACGCGGGAAGCCGCCGACGCCGAGAGCGCTATCAATCGCAATCGAGCCGCTCGAAATGACGGGCACCGGTTGCGCGGAGTCCGCGCCGAGCATGAGAACCGCTCCCTTTCCAAACTGTTTATCCATCTGAACCAGCATAGAGAGAATTTGCCGCTGGCGATCCGTCATAGTGCGCTCCTCCCAAAATCATGAAGAGAGTGGCCTAAACGCAGGCAAACTCTCACCGCGTCAGGCTTTTCGGGTAGGTTGCGTGGGGAACACATCATCCGCGTACAATTGGGGCGAGGTGGAATATGGCGGCAAAAGCGACGATTAGCCTCGACGAATTCCTGAAGCTGCCGCCCGAAACCACGCACGGCGTGCATTATGAACTCGACGAAGGCGGGCTAATCCGCTTGCCCCCAGCCGGCAAAACGCATGCCGCTATCGTGTTAAGAGCCGGCAGCTACCTTGATCAGATTCTCCCGGCAGATCGGTTCACGGTGCTAGTAGGAGAAGCGGGTATTATTCTCGACTCAAGTTCCAGTACCCCGACGGTCCGTGGCGCGGACATCGCTGTCGTGGAGAACGAAACGGTCGACGATACGTACGCGCGTAAGCCATTCGTCGTCGCCGTGGAAGTCGTGTCCCAAAACCACGACGCGGAAGATCTGGAGCGCAAGACTCATCAATATCTCGCGGCAGGTGTCAAAGAGGTATGGCTGATCTATCCCAGCACCGGATCTATTTACGTCCATCAAACAGGTGGACTATCGACCCGCTATGCTCGCGGCGCACGTTTCGAGTCTCCCGCTCTAGCCGTTACGGTCGATAGCGAACGTTTTTTCTCACGCTGAGCGCCTTCCGACGCACAGTTCTCAATGGGCGCGGCTCATGCGCCGCCCGCCAAAGCGGCACGGCCGGGTTCTCGAAACCGAGCCACGCGCGCGGGCATCATCAGCATAGGAGAATAATTGGAGGAGAAAGTATGTTGCTTCGTATTGCACGAGTGGCACTCGGCATTGTTAGTTGCCTGAGTTTGGTTTTTGCCGACACGCTGGTCTTAAAGAACGGGGCCACCGTTCAAGGCTCATTTATCAGTGGAAGCGATCGTAATATCCGCTTCGCTACGGGCGATCATGTGAACACGTATAGCGTCACGGATATCGACTCCATCAAATTCGGCGGCCCGCAGGCGGACCAGGCCGCCAAGGATGCCGCAAGTTCCGCAAATTCGCAATGGCCGGCTGCACGGCAGGAAAATGCGAGCCGGAACGCCGCGGATTCGGCCACAAGCGCAGCGCCTCCTCCCGACGCCGCCGTGGGAGCTGGCACGGTTGTTCCCGCCGGCACACCGATCGTAGTCCGAATGATCGACGGCGTGGATTCGAAGGATGCCCGAACCGGACAGACGTTTCACGCCAGCCTGGATCAGCCGGTAATGGTGGACGGCAATACCGTGATTCCGCGCGGAGCGGACGTTACAACTATCCTGACAAACGCCAAACAGTCCGGGAAATTCCAAGGCAGAGCCGAACTGACTCTTGATATTGAATCCATTCAGGCCGACGGGCGCACGTATCCTGTGCGAACAACGGGCGTGATTGAAGCAAGCAACGGCCGCGGGTCGCGGACCGCAAAGGTTGTCGGCGGCACGACCGCATTAGGCGCCATTATCGGCGCCATCGCGGGCGGCGGTAAAGGAGCGGCCATCGGCGCGGGCGCGGGCGCCGCTACCGGAGCAGGCGTGCAGGCAGTCACGTCCGGGCAGCACGTGCAAATTCCGCCCGAAACGCGGCTCACATTCACGTTGAAGAACGACCTGCAATTATAGTTTCTGTGAGCAAGCCCGTCGCTGTTGTCACCGGGGGAAGCCGCGGCATCGGTCGCGGCATTGCCGAAGAGCTTTCAAGAACTCATCAGGTCGTCGCCACCTATAACTCAAACCGTGAAGCCGCGGAATCGCTTGCGAAGGCGACCGGAGCCGCCCTGTTCCCGTGCAATCTCGCGGATCGGGCATCGCGCGAGGCTTTCCTGGCGGACTTGGCGAAGCGGTTTCCCCGCATTGATTTGCTGGTCAACAATGCCGGCATGGCGCCGCGCGTCAGGGCGGACATCCTGGACGCGGGCGAAGAGAGCTTCGATGAGCTACTCGGCACAAACCTCAAAGGCCCGTATTTTTTGACGCAGGCGATTGCTCGGTTCATGGCGGGCCAGCGGCACGGGAGAATCGTATTCATTTCATCGATCTCCGCGTTCACGGCCTCGGTGAATCGAGGCGATTATTGCATCTCCAAGGCCGGGCTCAGCATGGCCGCCAAGCTGTTCGCAGCGCGCCTTGCGCCGGTGGGTATTGGAGTTTTCGAGATCCAGCCAGGCATCATACGAACAGACATGATTGCCGGTGTCGCCTCCGCGTACGAGGAGAAGATCGCCAACGGCCTGCTGCCGCAGCGCCGAATGGGCGAACCGAACGATGTCGCGCGGGCGGTTCGCGCTATTGCGGACGGACTGCTGGATTATTGCGCGGGACAAACGCTGCACGTCGACGGCGGATTCCATTTGCGGACGTTGTAGCCGGATGCCGCACCGCCGACGCTCAGTATAACGAGATTTTGAGGCGTCCCATGCCGCGGCGCTATCCAGTTCGGGAAAATTCACCTTTGTTATCAAGCAGTTAGGCCTTACCTAATCGTTTCGCATGCTAGCTTCTAGGCAGGAATAACCTCAGCAAAGGGGCTGATGGATTCATGCGAATACGATTTTTTCAAACATTACCAGCTCTCCTGCTGGTCGGTTGTGCGTTCGGGCAGACGCAGCTCGACTTACGCACACAAAGTAAAAGCGTCGATTTTTCGTCTTCACCCTCAACTCGCCCCGTGCAAGTGGGAACGACGCTGCCCGCAAGCTGCCAGACCGGGCAGCTCTTTTTTAAGTCGGATGCTACGGCCGGGTTGAATCTATATGGCTGCACGGCAACCAACGCATGGACAGTGCAAAGCGGCGGGGCGCCCGGCACGGCCGCCACGATGATCAGCCAACTGGGCGACCTGCAGGTGACGCGCACTTCAAACACGGTGCTAACCATCGGCGCAAGTTGTTCGACGGCAACGCCCTGCAACGTTCATTTTGGCACCACGGTTTATTCAATTGCTTCTACGTCGACAGCAACTATCTCCGGTTCCGCAACCGGAATGCTGTACATCTACGTCACGAATGCCGGCGTCCTGACGGTGGGAAGCAATCTCAGCGTGGCTTGTTCGAGTTGTAGCGCGCAATCGGGCGTGACCTCGTTTCCACCCGACAGCATTGCATTGGAGACATGGCCGGTGACGAACGGTGCGTTGAATGCCGCGGGCGGCCAGGATTTCCGGGCACTACTCGGAACAAAGAACGTCGTTGCCGGACAAGGCATCGTGACAACGGACGCGAACGGCAGCGCGGTCGTGAGCGTCGATTCGACGCTGATCGGATTGCGAGTCGCGACGCCCGGAAGCTCGACCAGCGCTTGCGACGCGGGGTCGTGGTCCTACGACGCCAACTACATTTACATTTGCACCGCTCCTAATACCTGGCGAAGGGCGCAGCTCGCGTCATGGTAAAGCGCTTCGTTCTTTTAACGGCGGCGGCCGGCGCGGCCGCGATCGCAAACGCGTCTACCATTCCGGTCCGCTTAGTGGGCGTTACGTCGACACAGGCGATATTTGCGTACAACGCTCCGGATAATAACGCGTGCAGCGCCATTGCTATCGACGCGTCGGACAACACGGCTCACGATACCGACGCGACCCTGTTTGCCGGCGCGGACAGCGATGTGCGAACGGGTAACGTCGCGAACGGAATGTCGCGAATCGTGGTTGTGGGGCAACGCAAATCCGATCTAGCTCTGGATGGCAGGATGTATTCGCGAGCGTTGCAGGCTGACGCAGCGTACCGGCTTGAGGTGAACTGCGATGGCGGTTCCAGCACCGGAAGCGTCGCGTTCCGGACCCGCACGATTCCGCTAGGCAACTCGGCGCCCGATCCGTTTCCATTCAACAGCAACGGTTATGGCAACTACGGATATCCGACGGTCGATTTTTCCGACACGAGCAAAACATATATCGATCCACAAACAGGCATTCTGCTGAAGAGACTAACGACTCCTGGATACGGCAGTCCCGGCCAACATGTCTCGCTGACTCCGCTTTACGCATATGATCTGTCAGGAACGTGGAACAATCCTCAAAACGTGCTTGCCGACGATGGCCACTACGCGAACTACTCGGGCGCGGGCGGCCCCTCGGATGCGCTGTTTATCCCCACGCCTACGGCTGAAGGCCAGCGCGCTTATATGGATTATTCGGAAAACTACGTCGACGACATGCTGGCGCGTCTGAAGGGCTATGGCGATCAAGCCAATGCAGTCGATCGGACGATGAACGCCTGTATTACACTCGACGCTGGGCAGACATGCACTGGCCGCACAATCAGCCTCTTGCTGCCGCTATTGAATGCGGCGGAAGTGACAGGGCCGAGTTCGTATCCAACACCTTTTTTTAACGGTTGGGGCTCGCCCAATATTCCGGTGGATTCCATGGCCGCAGATTTCGCGGGAAACAGCCGCAGCGTCTCGGCGAGTCATACGCTCGTGATCAACACGACGCCGCTCCTGCTGGGAACTTATCAATACGCTTTCCCGAGTGACTTACAAGACGGCGATCACATTCACATCGCCGGCTCGGCGCCCACTTGCCCGGATAACGATTGCACAATCACGGCCGGCATTGACGCCACGCATCTTTCGATACAACAGGACCTCGGCAGTTCATTCGCTGGGGCGAAAACGACGCTTACAAGCGGGATTAGCGCAGGAGCAACCTCCCTGACCGTGGGCGACACATCGGAATTCGTTAAGAACTTCTACGGCTATCCGATGTACGCGCTGACGATTGAATCGGATACCGTCCAGTGTACGTCGTTATCCGGCTCTACTTTTTCAGGTTGCTCGGGTATTAACAGCAATCACTTGGCGGGCGTGGCCGTGACCAGCCAATCCTTCATTTTGACCAACTTCGGTTTGAAGATCTGGAAACAGACAAGCGCCGGTGCCATTCACATCGATTCGGTGAAGTACGATTACGCGAGCTCAGCCGACTACACGGTGGGTTATGAGGGCCAGGGGCTTGTTTGCTCCGGTTCCGTGACGGCGACTTATGCGGCCGACGGCATCACACCGTTAAGCGAACCGGCGACTGGTTCTATTTGCATTTTCAGTGATATTTGGGGTAATCCATTTCTCTATTTTTTTAACAGCTCCAATGGCGAATTACGGCCTATCGCACGCCTGTCCTCGAGCGGCGTTGCGCAGGATAGTTCAAATCCGCTGTTGTTCTATCAATACGACGCAAGCAGTCACAACATTCAGAGTTGCGCGTATGACGCGGCGAACGGAAAATTCCGCAGCATGCCGCTCGACTACTCTCCGGCGACGAATCCGTACCTGACGTGTACGGGGAATTTGACAGCGGGCGCGGGAAACGATGTCGTCAGCCAGATCAAGGGGAGTTATCCACAGATCGACATGAATTACTGGGGCCCGCCGCAGTTCAGCAGCGTACTGGGCGGAATCGCCACGTTCCAGATGCGCCCCACACAGAACGCGCTGGCCTGGGCATGCTTTTTCGACCTGACAAAAGCGGCCGGCGAGCAACTGCTCTATTGCAGCGATACATGGAGCCACTATCCCTTGCGGTGGGGCGGCATGCACGGCGGCTTTGATAACCGCACGGCCGATGGCTGGTTGACCTTTTCCTTAATGAGCAGTCTGGAATCACCAAACGAGACGGGCGTGGGGCAATATACAATGCAAATCAACCAGATCTATAACGACGGGGGATCAACATCGCTGTCGAGTTCATTCGTTGACCCGTCGACTTGCGAGCAGCTCGGCGTCGGCGATTCACGATGGTTGTCGCAAGGAGCAACGGGGCACAACTGCATTAAGGTCAATGTAAAAGCCGAACCGGTAGACACAAATCCACCACAGCAGGATCTTATATCGAATGCGAATCCGGGAAGCCGTCCGATGGCGTGGGCGCATAATGCATCATCCTGCGGCGGAGATGGAACCACATCTCACTGCTGGTCGTATCTGCAGCCGATTGGCGAAGGCGACTGGCTGAGGGACCTATCCGATCCGGGCGGCGACGCCGGCGCGGAACGATTTCTAGTTGCTAAGAAGACGCCCCTCGGCGACGGCAGCATCGACCTTGTGTTATCGCGCGCAGCCTCGACGGCGCCAGTTTCATTGTGCGCCGGCTCAAAGACGAGCCATGCCGCCGGATTCACATTTATGGTGGATCTACCATTCGGATGCGCAGGTAACGAATATTGGATCAACGCGGGCGATCCGGCGCATACGATTTATGTGGACAATCCGGTACCGTACGGAGCGCACACAAATCTGCAATACGATTCGGCATCGGGATCGTTCACGCAGTGGACACCGTACGCTTATGGACTCGGTGGGAATGTGCCGGGGCAATACGGATTCGGGTATGGAGTGCGAAGCGGACAACTTCCTTTGTTCTTTTCAAAGGAGTACGATTTCGGCATTGAGATGGGATATGCATTCAGCGGCAGCTTGACTGGCATCGACTCCGTACAGACGCACCCAGGCAGTTTGGTCGCTTACGACGGGGCAGGGAAACGCTCCATCAGCGGCTTGGACGCACGACCGCTGGGCGGGGCGACCGGCGGCGATCCGCTCGCCTGGTACGACACATTGACGCCCGTCTCCGGAACACAGCATGTCTATAAAATCAGCCTGCCGCTGCAAACGCCGGGAGGACAACCGCTGCCCAACACTGGCCTGGATCGCAAACGACGCGCGCTAGTCGGTTGGTACGGGCATACGCTGCTGAAAGACATCAGTGGCCCTGGATCGCAAATCACAGACGCAACCGTGGATTCGTTCTGCATCGCGGACTTCGCCGGCGAGTGCGTTGCAGGATCGCAGAAAGGCGATCAGTTTGTGAGCGTGGCGAACGTCGATACATCGGGAGAATGCACGATCTGGTACGTACGCAAGACCCCGTGCCTGGCGAGCCTGCCGAACGAGGTTGCACGTTATGTGCAATACGACGTATCGAGACCCGATCCTACCGGCATGCGCTGGCGTGTGCTGACTTCATTGTGGGGCGGACCCGGTAGAACCAACAACTACGCCAACATTCACGGAACGGACGGAACGGGATGGGTATTCGGCGTGGGCAAGTGGGTGAACGGCGTCCGCAGCGAGATTTTCGGCGCGGAGCTGCCGGCATGGCAAATCGATTCGCAATACCGTGGCGATTTCATCAAAGTGCCCGTTACGCTGGGCGGCAGAAGCGGGGACTCCGTGAGAATTCGTTTCGGCTACGACGCAAACCTCTATTGCACCAGCCGGAAGGAATCGTGTTCGACAGGCGCAACGAATGGCGATGCATTCGCGTGGTTGTCCGAGCCCATCAACTGGCAATCATGCGGCACGGGTTGCACGGTGACGATTCCGGCGATCAGCGGCAGGGTGCTTTATTACGCGGTCGACCGGAAAGACGCGTCGGGAACAATCGTTTCGGGTGGAGTGCAGGCGGTTGCGGTGAATTGAAAGGCTCGGGACGATCACGCTCGGGCCGGCTCGTGGCCGGCCTTCTGGGGCGCTTACGCTTCCGGCTCAGATTCAAGGTTTTTCATCGCCTTCCGTGCGCGATGGTTCATGCGATACAGCTTCCGTATATCGCAGTTCCCGCCAGGTGTGCGGGGAATGAAAGCGGCCGCGAACCGGCTTCCCCGCCACTACGGTGAAGTACGTTTTACTGACAAAATCGATCTGCTGCCGGTCGTCTTCGATCGAGCAACCGGCAGCATAGGCTCCAGGCGGCAGCGTCAATTCATCGGTTGAAAATTCGATTGCTCCCGTACCAGCAGGAAGATGTAGCGGCAGATCTATCGTCGTAAAATGACTAGCGACAGTCCAATCGCCCGACGCATAAAACAACACGCTGATGGCTGCATGTTGAACCGGATGCATCACTTCATATTCGACAATGGCGCACGCCGGGAATCCGGTCTGTAACTCGGTCGTGGGCCTTCCGCTCTCATCGAGAAACGTGAATGCGGTCACTCGCGCCGGCTTGCGCGCGTTCACAAGTTCACTCTCTTCGACACGGTTGCGCTCACGGCCGAGCAGCGCGTATTCGGAGATTACTTCAGACGGTGTTCCCTCGGCAATCAAGCGCCCGTGATTCAAAAGCAGGCCGCGATCGCAAAGCCGGCGAACGGAGGCGAGATCGTGAGAAATGAACACGATGGTTGTGCCATTCGCTTTCAACTCCAGAATCCGTTCCTGGCAGCGTTCCTGAAATTTCGCATCGCCGACCGCGAGGACTTCATCAAGCAGCAGAATATCGGCATCGAGGTGTGCGGCTATGGCAAAACCGAGCCGCACATACATTCCCGATGAATAGCGCTTCACCGGAACATCCGCAAAATTAAGAACGCCCGCGAATTCGAGAATGCTATCCAGCTTATTATTGATCTCAGCCCGGCGCATGCCAAGGATAGAACCGCTGAGATAGACATTTTCTCGTCCAGTCAATTCCGGATGAAAACCGGAGCCGACTTCGAGCAGCGCAGCAATTCGTCCGCGAATGCGAATCTCGCCCTCGGTTGGAGACGTGATATTCGAAATGAGCTTGAGAAGCGTACTCTTGCCCGCGCCGTTGTGGCCGATGATTCCAAGCGCTTCACCGGAGCGCACCCCAAAGCTGACATCGCGAAGCGCCCAAAAACTCCCGGAGCGCCGGCCGAACCAGCGCAATTTATCGAGAAGCCCGCGATTCGAGCTACGCCCGGCTAGGCGGTACCGCTTCGAGACGGAATGGAACTCCAGATCGTACATGGCGTTCAGATGACGTCCGCCATGGTGGCTTCGGATGTTTTGAAATACAGATAAGCCAGGGGCAGAAGCAGCATACAGACAATGACACCGGGCAAGAGAACAGCCATATTCATCGTTCCGTGCTGAAGAATCACGCGGCGGAAATTCTCGACGACGCCGGCCATTGGATTTAATGAATACCAGAATACAAAGCGGTCAGGAACGATCGAGTACGGGTATACAACCGGAGTAGCGTACATCCACAGTTGAAGGAGCAGGCCCATGGCGATGCCGATATCGCGGAAGCGAACCTGAAACGCCGAAAGCAGAAGCGCCATCGCTAGTGAAAAGAGAACCGCCACGAGCATGATGGGACAGACAAGCAATGCGCCGGCGGTGAGCGACACATGATAGGAGCCAAGTAGCGCCATTAGGATGACGGAAGCGATCAGAAAATCGAAAAACGCCGCGAGCACGTAAGTGAGTGGCAGAATTTCACGTGGGAAATAGACTTTAGTGATCAAATTATTGTGCGCAACGAGGCTACTCGCGGATGTTGTCACCGCGGTTGAGAAAAAAGTCCAGGGCAGGAGGGCCGCATAGACAAACACGGCGTATGGGCCGCCTTCGTGCGGCATCTTCACCACTACCGAGAAGATGATCGTGTAGACAATCATCAACAGTAGCGGCTGCAGCACGGCCCATGCAATGCCGAGCGCGCTCTGCTTGTATCGCACATTGATACGGTGGATTGTGAGCGTCAGCAACAGATCGCGGTAGTGGATCAGATCCCGCGCGCCGCGGACAATTGTCAGCGGCGAAAACGTAGCCGGCCGGATGACTTTCGTTCGCCGAAGCTGGTTGCTGCCGTTCATTCAACTCCCCTGGTGTTCCATTCCCCGGCGCCGGCGACTTCAATGCTTTCCGGCGCTCGCGCCTTCAAGAAACCGCGACGCAGCAGCCCGTCCCGCGCATCGTGTAACCAGCCGAGAAGCTGCGGCGACCAGCGTAAGAGAAGCAAAATACCGGATATCTTTAGACTGGGACGATGGCATTGATACTGCTCGATGTGCTGCCGGGCTTTCGTCCAGTTACGTAGCTGCACGGCTTGTTTGCCGAGCAATAGCTCGCGCTCCATTTGTACCGCTACGCGCCGCGCCTTCAGGCTTTTTGCCTCCTCATCACTCAACGCGAGGCTTCGTTCGATCTTGTCCAGAACACGAACGATCCATTCACATGTCCGAAGCGCACTGGACGTTAAACTTCCAGCTCGTTTCCGGTAATGCACCAATGGAATGCGGTGATAGGCAATACGGCCGCCGCTTTTCAGGATACGTAGCCATAAATCGAAATCCTCCGACGTCCGGAAGTCCGGATCGAAGTTTCCCGCCCGGAGAATCGCCTCTTTACGAATGAGCGCCGAATACAAGATGTTGACGTGCCCAGACATCAGCCGGCAAAACGTAACTTCGCCGCGCGATGGGCTATATTCCATCAGTAGCTTGCTTTCGAGCGAAGCGTCTCCAAAGTAGTATCCGTTTGGATAGAGCATATCCAGATCTGGCTCGGCGCTCATCCTTGCCAGCTGCGCCTCCAAGTAAGTTGGCTCCCACCAATCGTCGGGATCGAGTTGCGCAATCAGCGGAGCGCGCGCCGCAAGCACTGCCGTACGCCGCGCCGCCCCGACGCCACCGTTCTCCTGGCGTTGGTAGCGAATCCTCGCCGCATAGCCTTGTAAGGTGGTTTCGAGCGCCGCAGTGTCCGGACATCCGTCGTTGACCACGATGATTTCGTAATCGGTGAACGTTTGCGCCAGGATGGAATCGAGAGCCTGTCCGATGTAGGCGGTCACCTGGTGAGCGGGAACAATAATGCTGACGGCAGGACAGGATTCAGACATGGGCTGCTCGTCTTATGCCGTATTGCGAAACAGGCGCTGATGGCGTTGCGAATTCGCGGAACCACAACTCCAACATCAAGAGCATCCAGAGCACATGATTGTGATCGCGGCGCTTCCGGTCGTGTTCATCAAGGAGGCGCATCAAAATCATCTCAGAGACGATGCCACGGTTCAGAAAAGAGCGGCTGGTGAGATGATCTCGCAAAAAACTGCGCAGCGATCCGCGAAACCAGTGTGCCAGAGGGACAGCGAAGCCTTTCTTGGGCAATCGGAGCAACTCGGCGGGCAGGCGCTCCGCCAGGGCGGAGCGAAGAAGTTGTTTGCCGCGTCCGTTCTTCATATTCCACGCAAGCGGAATCCGCATGGCAAATTCAGCCAGCTTGTGATCGAGCAGCGGGCAACGCACTTCGAGTGAATGCGCCATCGACATGCGGTCTACCTTCACGAGCATGTCTCCGGTCAACTGCGTCGTGGCTTGAAACTGAATTACCCGGCTCAGGATTCCGGCTTGATCGCCGGCGGGCACGTGGATGAAATTCCCATCGGCGCCTGAGCGTTTCCAGTCTTTCTGCAACAGTGCTTCGCAGGCCGCGTGCTGGGAATAGGCGAGATCGAAATACCGGTCCATGGGATCAGCGCGGCCCATCATATGGAGATAGTTCTTTCCGTAGGTTGAGTAAGGCAGCCGATCGGATATCGCCGTTAGGGCGTGGCGCAACACGAGCGGAATCCGATCGAACCGCCGCGCGCGATCTGCGTCGAACAGGCTATCGTAGCCGCAGAACAATTCGTCGCCGCCATCGCCCGTCAGTACAACTTTCACGTGTTGCGCCGCAAATTCGGAAACGATGTAAGTGGGAATAGCCGAACTGTCGCCGAAGGGTTCGTCAAAACAGCGGATTATTCGTGGGACGAGGTCAACTGCATCGGGGCGAACGATCAGTTCATGATGCTCGGTTTTGTATTTCTTCGCGATCAATTTGGCGGCCGGCAACTCGTTGAACCCAGCTTCGTCGAAACCAATGGAGAACGTCTTCACGGGCGCACTCGATTGCAGGGCCATCGACGCAACGACAGAAGCCGAATCGAGTCCGCCGCTGAGGAAAGCTCCGAGCGGCACATCGGCGATCATGCGAAGACGCACGGATTCATCAAATAACTTGCGTAATTCGAGAGCGGCTTGTTTTTCGGATTCAGGCGGCGCCTGTCCACAGGACGCGGGCAGCTTCCAATAGCAACCTTCGCGATGGTCGCCGCGAATAGGAAAGGCGAGCCAACCGCCGGGCGTAAGCTTTCGAACTTGCCGATATGGCGTGGCGGGCTCCGGGATATAGCCGAGTTGCAAATAGAGCTGCAGAGCTTCGCGATCGAGATCGAGCGAAACTCGCGCGGCGTGCAGGCATTTCAACTCACTCCCAAACCATAGGCCATTCGGCAGAAGTGCATAGTAGAGCGGCTTTTTGCCGAAACGATCGCGGGCTAGCAGTAACTCATTGCGGCGTGCATCCCAGATGGCAAACGCAAACATGCCGCGAAGGCGAGCGATGCTGGCTTCGGCGGCATCCTCGTAGAGATGAACCAGCACTTCGGTATCACTGTTAGTACGGAACCGGTGACCGCGTGCGATCAGATCCTGCCGCAGCTCACGGTAGTTATAGATCTCGCCGTTCAAAACGACCGAGAGGGTTCCATCTTCGTTCGCGATGGGCTGATGACCGGTGTCGAGGTCGATGACGCTTAGGCGGCGGATGCCCAGCGCGCAGGGACCATCTACGTAATATCCTTCATCGTCGGGCCCACGGTGACGAATCTGGTCACACATGAGCCTGACCGCGGCGTGTTCGGCGACACCTTCGCGCAGAACGAAACCGGCTATGCCGCACATAGCGGCGCCGGCCTGCGAAATTGCATCCGCTGACAATTATCGCAGGGATGGGAAGATCTGAGACTCGGAAGTTGACTCGGAGACTCCTTTTGCGACATACTTCCCCCAGACATCTCGGTATTTCTTATGCCGCGTGAAACGCTCCAGGGGACACTGGACCTCCTGATCCTCAAAACGTTGGCTCCTGGTTCTGAGCATGGATACGGCATCACTTGCTGCATTCTGAACGCCTCTCAGAATCAGCTTCGGGTCGAAGAAGGCTCGCTCTATCCAGCCTTGCGCCGCATGGAAGCCGACGGCCTGATTAAGGCAGAATGGAGAGCGTCGGAAAATAACCGGCGCGCGCGTTACTACCACGTCACCAGAGCAGGCAAGAAGCATCTTGCCGAAACGGTGGAGCGCTGGCGCCGGAACACCGCGGCCGTTTCCAGCTTTCTCGACTTCGCCTGAGAATCGTCATGCTGCGTAGATTTTTCAATTTCTTCCGGCCAGACCACCTCGAAGCCGAGATGCGCGAGGAACTCGAGTTTCACCGCTCCCAAACCAGTGGTTCGCTCGGCAATGTTACGTTGATTCGGGATCGAATGCGAAACGCCAGCACCATCAACTGGCTCGAGACCACGTGGCGCGACCTTCGCTACGGCATTCGTCAGCTGCGTAAAGCTCCTGTTCTCGTAGCGGTTGCCATGCTTTCTCTCGCGCTCGGCATCGGCGCCAATACGGCTATTTTCACGCTGATCGACGCAGTGATGCTTCAATCTCTGCCCGTGCGCGATCCCGGCCATCTGGTTCTTTTCAACGACGACATCTCGACCGGCGTATATAGCGGCGACGATTTCCCCAGCAACGAGTTTTCCTATCCCTCTTTTCAATACCTTCAGGCGCACAACGACTCGTTCGTAAGTCTCTGCGCTTTCCGTCAGAACACAGACCGGGTCGTTATGCATATTGCGGGAACGTCCGAAGCAGGCCCGCAGCAACGCGCGAACGCTCATCTTGTCTCAGGGAACTATTTCGAGACACTTGGCGTAAACGCCGCTCTCGGCCGCTTACTCAACACCTCTGACGATACTCTTTCCGCTGCTCGCGTCGCGGTCATTAGTTATGGCTTCTGGCGGGATCGTTTCAATCTCGATCGCTCGGTCCTCGGTCGGTCGGTAGTCTTAAACGACGTCTCCTTCACCATCGTCGGTGTTACGGATAGCAGTTTCTTTGGCGAGCGCATCGAAAATGCTCCCGACTTTTGGCTCCCGCTTTCCACCCAACCGCAAGTTCTGCAGCGCGATGCCTGGTCCAACAGCCGCGCCAAGTGGCTGACGGCGCGCGATGTGTATTGGCTCAATTTCATGGGGCGTCTCAAACCGGGCGTTAGCCTTGAATCTGCGCAGGCTTCGGTCAATATTCGTCTGCGCCAGTTTTATTCGGAGCAGGCCGGTTCGCAACTCTCGCCGGCCACCCGCCGGAAAATCGAAAATATTCACGTCGAGCTCAAGCCTGGTGGCGGCGGGATCTCCGGCCTTCGCTACCTCTATTCGAAGCCCCTTCACATCTTGATGGCTGTTGTCGCGCTTGTGCTGTTGATTGCCTGTGCCAACGTCGCAACGCTTCTGCTCGCTCGTGCTTCAGCACGGCGTCAGGAGTTCCTTGCGCGGCTTGCGCTGGGCGCTTCGCGCACCAGACTGCTTCGCCAGGTTCTTACCGAGAGCGTCTTGTTATCCGTGCTCGGCGGCATGGCGGGCGCAGCTTTCGCTTGGTGGTGCGTCCGCCTACTTGTGATCCTCTTGCACTTCCCTGCCGTAGCTAAAGTGAGGCCCGATCCAGCCGTCCTGGGGTTCGCAGTTCTGCTCTCGGTTCTGAGCGGCATCTTGTTCGGCATTGTGCCCGCTATAAAGTTCAGCCGCCTCGATCCCCGGCCGGCCAATGCCGCCCGAATGGCGAACTTCGGCCATCTGCGCTTTACAGGCCAACATGCGCTCGTCGCGTTGCAAGTTGCTTTGTCGCTCATCCTGCTGCTCGGAGCTGGTCTGCTGGTTCACAGTCTGCTTGCTCTGGAGAACCAACAACTTGGATTCCGCCGCGAGAACATCTTACTCGTCGGAACTGATGCCGATTTGGCCGGCTATCAGCCGAATAAACTGTTCACGCTCTATCGAACGCTCGACGAGCGCCTCAATCAGCTTTCCGGGGTCATCTCGGCGTCAGTAGCCCGCTTCGCACCCGAAAGCGGCAATACGTCCTATTACAAATTTGCAATGGCGGGATACAGCCCTGGTCCTGATAAAAAGATGGACCTCTCCGATTTGCCGGTCGGTCCTCATTTCTTCGAGACCCTTGGCATGCCGTTGTTGCTCGGGCGAGGCATCGATGCTCGTGACACGCCGGAATCCACTCCGGTAGCTGTTGTCAACGAGACTTTTGTTCGCCAGTATTCACCAAACCAGAACCCGATCGGCCGGCGCATTTCGCTGGGATCGCCCTTTAAAGAACCTGGCTTCGAGATTGTTGGTGTGGTCGCCGATTCCAAATATCACGACCTGCGGGGAAATGTGCAACCGATGGGGTTTTTCTCGATTTGACAGCGGCCGGTGTCTGGTTTCGAACTGGTGCTCCGCACATCTGGCGCGCCTGGGGGAATTGCTTCCGAAGTTCGCCGTGTGCTGGACCAGACGAATAGCAGATTGCCCGTTCTGAACGTAACCAGCTTAAACGCTCAGGTTGAGCAGTCATTAAAACAGCAGAAGACGATCACCAGTCTTTGCAGTATCTTCGGAGTTCTCGCCCTAATTCTTGCATCTATCGGCATTTATGGAACGCTCGCATACTCGGTAGCTGGCCGCGTGAGTGAAATTGGCATACGAATGGCCATCGGAGCGCAACGACAGAACGTGATTTGGCTCGTCTTACGCGATTCCACGCTTTTGATTGCGATCGGCGTTTTTGTAGGCCTGCCGCTCGCGCTGGGCGGCACGCGCTGGATTAAGAGCTTCCTGTTCGGCGTTCCGGCGTTGGATCCATTAGCGATAGCTGGCGCTGTTCTTTTGATCTTACTTTTGGCGTCATTCGCCGCTTACCTTCCCGCTCGTCGAGCTGCCAGAATCGATCCGATACGCGCCCTTCGACACGAATAGTACGACGCCTTGGCAAGAGAGTCGCGTGTCAAATCGCGGGCGGTTCGTAGCCGGCCGTGTCCGGTCACGAGCGAAGCGGAAAGAAATGCGGGTGTTGTTTTAACGGCCCGAATCCGCGGCTCGACCCCACTCGGGGCCGGTCATCTGAATGCTCCAGATCGGGCCACCTACGTACAGCGCCTCGTCTGCTCTGACGAACGCCGGCGCTCCCTCCCTGACCACCCAAATCTTCGCGTCGGCTGGCTGTTTGCCGATCAGCGGTGCAATCAGTCCAATGACGCCGCCAATTTCAACCTTCACCCGGAAACGAATCGCTTGATGGCGAGCGCCAGCGACTGAAAATGTTTCGTCGCCATCGGGCGTGATCGAGAGATGCACAAGCCGCGGCTTGGGAGAAGCTCCGAGATAGGAGACTTTGGTCTCCTTTGCATCGGGCGAGATGTTCTTCAAGAGATCAAGAATAATGCCATTGGCTAAATCAGGTGGAAGATCCAGGTGCTCGGTCTCCACTTTTTCGCGGTTCTTGTCTTTATAGCGGACTGTGACTTGGCCGGTAGCCATGTTGACTAGAACATTTGTCGGGTTCGGGAAGCTCGGCCCTTTCTGAATGTGGTGGTCGCTGATGAGTCGAAAGGCGCCATGTTGAGAAAAGACAGTCGTGTCGTCGTCTACTGAGCCATCCTTAAAGCGAAAAACGAGATGGGACACCACCTTGTTCCCATGAATGACCTCGGTGAGATCACCTGCCGCAAGCAGCTTTCCCTCCAGACTGCGCAGAGCCAGAAAACCGTGGGTAGTTCCTTCCGGATAGCGTACAGGTATGGATTCGGCTGACAAGGGGCCGCGCTCGAGCAAAATGGCAATGAATAGACAGCGGCAAACCCACATCAGCAGAAAGCGGTCAATGACAGGTCTCACGTTATGATAGTGCCGGCTGTCGCGTTCTGGTTCTGTACAGATCATCGAGATCGGTAGAGAGTGGCTCAGATTCTGGAATGTGTCGTTTGCTGAGGCCGCATACAGTATAGACGTCGAAAAAAATTCCGTGTTATCACCTTGGCGCACGACAAAATCTACCAGTTCCGCCGACGGGCTTGAAACCCACGGAAACGTCCGGCAACAGATAGAATCGAGCGCCCATCGTTTCGAAGAGGCAGCTTACTGCATACTATTGGTTCGAAGTGCCTTCGCCACCGCTGCGCTGTTCCCCGGCCCCCCTCACGTCCGGGTGACCCGCTTCCGCCGCGGCTTTCTCAATTTCGGAGTTCGCCTCGCCGCCGATAAAAATAGCCGCACCGGTTAGATAAAGCCACAGCAAAAGCGTGGCCACCGCGTTCAGTCTTCCATAGACCCTTGAAGAACCGAAGTGCTCCTGGTACATCCGAAGCAGCAGTGTAGAAGGAACCATAATGTGACTGCGATAACCGCGCCGGGCATACTCCATTGCCATCGCCGATCTTTTAAGTTCGGCCCGAAGCGATAGAGCGAGGCGAATGAGAAGAGAAGCAGGATCGCGATAATCGTCCACTGTACGATGCGCCAGAGAAATTCGAAATGGGCAGCCGCTCCAAGATGCCGGCCGAGCAGTTTACCGCCTCGATTGCCGTAAACGATCGCGGTGAGCGCAACCAGGCCCAGCAGACTCAGAGAAATCGTCAGTGAGAACATGATTAACAAAATCCGCCACCATGGGCGCATTTCTTCGACCTCGTATGCCTTATTCAAGCCGGTCATCACGGCCCACATTCCGTTTAGAGTTCCCCAAGCCGCATACACGGCTGCCAGTATGGCTCCGGCGCCGAGGACGGATCCTACGCTTATCTGCTGTATGGTCTGCATCATTAACGCCGATGCATCCGGAGGAAGAACCTGCTTGAAGGAATCGAGGAGGGCGTCGCGCCAGTCAGATGCGCCGCCGACGGTCCCGCCGAGCAAAATAAGCAATAAGAGCAGCACGGGGAAGAGGGCGAAGAAAAAATAAAGCGCCATCCTGGCCGACTGCCCGAAGATCTCATCGTCCCAGCTCTTGCGACACGTGCGTTTGGTCAACTCCAGCCAGGAAAGTCCTCGCAGGCTCCATAACTTCGCCATAGTTCCAGCCTTAAGCAGCAACGCCTTTCACCGGATCAATACGAGAGCCGATGCTATCCCAGAGAGCCGTTCCCGTTTCCGGAGCCAGCGAGTCGAGATGGGCATTACGCACCAGCCTAACTCTTCGAGAACCGAGGTCAAACAATTACACCTAGTTTTTTGCACCGTGTGCGGTCCTGTTGGGATACGTCCAGCTATTAAGGATTACTATTTACTTTTCGAGGGCCCGATCCGTGAAGATGTAAAACGCCCTATCGATTTCGAATGTGTTTGATGTTCTGATCAAGCGTGGCCAAATAAACGGAGCGAAGCGTTTGCCTGCGACATGAGTAGCCGGTCGAACGGGTCCGGGTGAAAAAAGCGCACGTTATTGAGCCCCGGGATGTGTCCTGGTAATCGATTGGCAATTCCATATACGAAAAGGCCTTCATCGTCTGATCGAGCTGATCCAATGAGAAGTTGAAACGTGAGCCATGTTTTTCATGCTTAATCTGGATTTCCCAGACACTACTTCTCCTCGTTCGGCAGCTTCGACCAATTGAGACAGCCTGGTCTTTGCTTCGAGCATATTAGCTTCGATCACGACCTGATATTAGCTAAGTCAAATGAGATAACCTGCTCTCCATTCTGTCTGCCGCGAAGCGAGAATTCGAACCGCCGTCCATCATCATGAATCCGCGCTTGAACGTCGTCACGAAGCCGGATTACCGATGCAAATCGCGCTGGCAACTCACATTCTTTTCGGATGCGCAGTACCGGCGCAGACTGTTTTTGAGCATAACAATGGGAACGCCAACCGGAAATCAGTTCGGGTGTATCGAGCGACACCAGGAGGCCGGCGGCGGAATCGTCGCCGAAATGCCAGAATTGCTCCAGGCTATGGCTACCCGGCGGTCCGCTGATTTCGTCAACTATGATTAGAGCAACAGGATCGACCGCCGCCCCGTTAACGGTCTGCACGTGCCGGCGATGAGTGAACCCACGGTACCCGCATTCCGCTTGCAGGACGCCTCCGGCTTCATTCCTAGTCCATTGCAAAATGCGGACCCACGGGGCGTGCATCCAGCGGAACGGGTTCACGGGATCTGCCTGATCCAATTCGTCGATGCGAACCGTGTTGTGGGCAGCGGTTCCCCGGAAATGATTGCGTTCTTGCCCTAGGTAAGTGAACGTGCCGGGATCGATGAGAATTTCGCGATCCCCTACCGTGACAGTTACACCAAGCACCCCGGCATGGCTATGTCCGGCAGCGCCGGAACCGAATGGTCCGGCATCGACGATGACCTTGCACGATGGAGATTGCATGATGGCGGCGCCCGCATTGGGAAAAAGCCGGGATGCGGGCACACGGGCGGCGGCCACGGAAGGCTCGCAATCTAGCCACCAGCAGGCCTGGCTGTAGAAATCGGCTTCCTCACAAGTCCAGTCATTGCGGCTCAAAAATGCGGAGCATGTCGCCAGCGTGGCGCGGCCAAATTCATCCCGTTTGCCATACGGAAAAAACCACCGGCCGCCATCGTCATCGCCAATAAACGGAAGCCGGCGATCATAGCCGAGAAGCGCACACAGGTAATCAGCCATCCGCGCTAGCTTGTTGAGGTACTGCTCCGATGGCTTAGCAAGCACTGCATGAAACAAGAGCATATCGAGCGCGTATAAGTGGTAGTAAGTCGACTGTTCGAAGTGACTACCGTCATCACGAACCTGCTTTTCCATTTGTGCTTCGGCCACTTCCGCGCCAATTCGCTTCCATTGCGCGGAAAAAGGTGCTTCCGGCACGGCAACACCGATGGCGTGCAATGCGACCGCTTCACCTAGTAAATGCGTATTGGGAGAAAAATAAAAGGATAGATTGTTTTCTATGTGCAGGCCGTGAACAAAAAGGCTCTCGCGTAAGCGAGTTATAAAGGAGACCGGAAGAGTATCGCCCGCGAGATGCAAGATCCAGATCCAGGAAAGCGCCCGAAACGCCACTTCTAGCGCGCTTACCCAGTTAATGCCGCGTTGAAACGGATTTTGTTCCCACCAGCTTTCAATTTGTCGAACAATTTCTTCCAGATATAACTTCTTATCGAATAGCACATATGCCTGCGCGAGTAACACAAGATGCTGATGCCTGTTCAGCTCCCAGATGAGTTTATGATCGCCGGCGCGAACCAAGTCCAGATACGGAACACGTCGAAAGTACCGCGTGTTCGTAACTTTCTTGTTAACGTAATCACGCCGCCAGTCAATCTCGGGTCCGATAACAATATAACTTTCAAATAGGGGGAGCCGATGCGCGAGAATATCGTCCGCGAGTATCTCTATGGGTTTGGCTAATTCCGTGCCGCGGAGGAGCGCCGCTATCGAAGCCGGCGCGGGAAATCCCGGCAGCGCCGGAATGCCGCCGCACGCCTTCCAATATGGGGGCTTATACAGCAGCTTGATATTGAGAAGCTCTTGACGGAGCCGATATGCAAGCTCTTGCGGAGTCCGCATGCGTCACGGCCGACTGCCCGCGATATCTCCCTGCGCTCTTTGCCCCGGATTGAATCCGTATTTTCGATAGATCGCTTGCCCGTCCGGACCTTTGACGAACTTCACGAATGCTTCGGACGCCTCGCGGTGCGGCGCCCCACGCATCGCGGCTATCACATACTGCGCTGTCGAATTCTGAGCCCGCGGGATCGACACAAGTTCGATTTCATGACCCAAGCGCTTCTGATATTCGCCTTCCGTAGACCAGACCGGAGCCGCATCGACAACGCCGGCCAATAAGTACCCCGCCGATTGGCGGTGGTGGATTTGCGTCAGGATCGTCGCCGAGTTTTTGGTCTTCACGTCCATGACGATGTGGCGCAACGCCTCGCCACCTGCTTTAACGTAAGCGGCCTGGATCTGCCGGGCGACGCCTTCGAACGCCGGATTGGGCATGGAGATCCGTATATCCGCCCGCGCAAGGTCCGACAGAGAATCAATGTGCTTTGGATTGCCTTTGCGGACCATCAAGACGAGATCGTTACTGGCATACGCGGCTATGGATTCGAACCACCCATGTTCCTCCTGTAATCGCTTGATGCTTGCCGCGCCGGCCGCAAAGACATCTGGCTTTAGCGAGATTCGCATGGACCCGACGACCAACGCCCCTTGCTCTATCTGCGCCGCCAACACCCCGGGCGGAATCGTCTCAACGAAAATGCGTTGGATTTCCGGATGCGCCCTCTTGAACGCATCGATTAGCTCGGGCACAACCATAAACTGATTTCCCGCGAGGAAGACGACGAGCTGTGGATCGGTCACATCGCCATAAAAATCCATCAACTGATCGATTCCCGGCGCCTGGAATGCTTTGCCGGAGAAATGTGCCAACCCGGGCAGAGGCGCCGTGGCCGCGAGGAAATCGGGCGCCGCGGTTACCTGCGCGATTCCGGAAGCCGCCGCAAAGAGCGCCGCGATCAGCGATAGTAACGTGCACTTCATCGTTGATTACCACGCGGCCTTTAGATACTGCCAGCCATCGTGCTGTTTCTTAACTACTTCGGCGACTCCGGACGGCACTACGGTAAATGAGGCCTGCACGCTACTAAGCGGGATATGCTTGCCCTCAAGCGAGTTATGGCAAGCCGCGAGAAAAACTCCTTCCTTACGCAGGCGCTCGAAATCCGAAGCGAAGCTGGCGCCTTGATCTTTCGTCACGGCCGCAATGCCAGGCCCATGCATGACAACTTCGACGTCGACGTTCTCCGCCCCAAGTGCCTCTATTAAGTGATCGACATTTTTGATGGTGCCGGCCCATTTCACGGGCTCCGGTTCCGTCATTTCGAAAACCACGTGGTAAGTCTTGGCCTTCGCGGCCGGCGCGGCATTCAGCTTAACCCAGATGGCCGCAGTTAGTACGAGCGGCAGCGTCATTAGAGTGGCGATTAGCTTGGTAGTCATATTAGATGATACTTTCTACAAATGGCCTTGGTTAGTAAGCGCCGATGTTAGTTGATTGTTACCAAGAATTACGTTACGGCGCGGGGCTGGTGGCCGGAAAGGGTCCATATTTGTGCTGCTCCTCGGAATAGCCATCGGGATACGGTCCATACGGGCTATCGAACGGTTTTGCCTTTAAGTTCGGATAGTCACGCTCAAGCTGGGCTTTGTGCGGGCGATCCTGCGAATCCATGTATGCCGCGACATCATAAGCCTCTTCCGCTGTTAGCGAAGGATTGTCTTTCGGCATATTGGCATAGATGTAGCCGGCAGCGGTGCGGACTCTATCCATGCCGGCGCCGTCGTTAAAACTGTCCGGCCCCCAAAGCGGCGGATACTTGTAACTCCTACCATCCTGGGCTTTCTGTCCCAGGCCATTTGCACCATGGCACACGGTGCAGTTTTGTTTAAATACAGCTTCGCCTACGCCCGGGTCCGCCCAACGGTCGAGGGAAGCCAGTTTCAATACGCCTTGGCCGTCGATGTGTTTCGTACCGCTCGGAACATCCGCGCTGAGCCAATCCATATAGGCAAGATAAGCCTTCATTTCGCGGCTGTCGTTCGGAAGGGCCTTGCCGTTCATGCTACGTTCGAAACAACCGTTTATACGCTCCTCTAATGTAATCGCGTGCCCGGCCCGGGCATTGAACTGGGGAAAGCGGCGCGTAATGCCGATAAGACCTAGTCCGTTTTGCTGTGTGCCGCCGTTCGCGTGGCAGCTCTGGCATGAAAGACGGTTGCCGGCGTATCGCATCTGTACGCCGGCGACATCCGGTCCCAAATAGAGAGGCGTGTCGTTGAAAAGCTTCTGGCCGTAGCGCACGAGTTCGCCCTGTTGACCCGCCGGCATCCGAGCCGGAAGCTTCCATTCCGTGGCGTCCGGCTCGCCGGCCGCATTCCACCATGGCAACGTAACAATATAGCCGCCCACTA
>Ga0134128_10001802_pt1 | contig 27105 bp, 29 predicted proteins | sample KB31754_FD_96462 | JGI IMG/M metagenome (GOLD analysis project Ga0134128, IMG submission 96462) | Terrestrial soil microbial communities with excess Nitrogen fertilizer from Kellogg Biological Station, Michigan, USA - KB3-175-4 | ecosystem: Environmental > Terrestrial > Soil > Unclassified ...
CTTCGTCGCCGGCTCCGGCCAGTTCACCCTGCACATCGACGGCAAGGTCTACGACATCCTGTGCGAACAGGGCGACCTGATCGGCGTGCCGGACGGCACCCGCCACTGGTTCGACATGAGCGAATCGCCCAGTTTCGTGGCGATCCGCCTGTTCACCAACAAGGAGGGCTGGGTTGCCGACTTCACCGGCGACGACATCGCCGCGCGCTTCCCGCGCATGCAACCCGCCACATCACGCCGTTGACATCCCCGGCCCGCCGCCGGCCTATGCTGGTCCTCCCGCCCGCCACCTGGTCGCCATGATCGAAATCCGCGCCATCGTCACCGACATCGAGGGCACCACCAGCTCGATCAGTTTCGTCCGCGACGTGCTGTTTCCGTACGCGCGCAAGCGCCTGCCTGCCTTCGTCGAAACCCATGGCGATCGGCCCGAGGTGCAACACTGGCTGCATGAAGCAGCGCGGGAAGCGGGCCTGGTCGAAGCCAGCCGCCAGGAAATCATCGAGCTGCTGCTGCAATGGATCGACCAGGATCGCAAGTCCACGGCGCTGAAGGCACTGCAGGGCATGATCTGGAAGGATGGCTACGAAGCGGGCAGCTATCGCGCCCACATGTACCCGGAAGTCGCCGCCCGACTGCGACACTGGCGTGCCGAAGGCCTGCGCCTGTACGTCTACTCATCCGGCTCGGTGCCGGCCCAGCAGTTGTTCTTTCGCCACAGCGAGGGCGGCGACCTGACACCGCTGTTCGCCGGCTATTTCGATACCGAAACCGGTCCCAAGCGCGAAGCCGGATCCTACCGTCGCATCGCCGAGGCGATCGACGAGCAGCCTCGGCACCTGTTGTTCCTGTCCGACATCGTGGAGGAGCTCGACGCGGCGCAGGCTGCCGGCTTCCACACCGGCTGGCTGGTCCGCGAACCGCAGGCACTGCCTGTGTCGCCACGCCATCCGGTCTATCGCGATTTCGACGCCATCAACGTTTCCGCCTGACGCGGGAGCCCTGCCATGCGCACCATCCTGACCATCCTGCTGGCCTTCGCTGCCGGCATCCTGCTGATGCTGTGGGTGCCGGTTCGCCCGCATGCGACCCATCTCGCGGCGCCGGCGGTCGCATCCCTGCCCGCCGTTGCCGCCACGGCACTGCCGCAAGTTTCCAGCGCAGTCACCGATGACAACGCCCAGGCCGACGACGACTGGCCGGACTCGGGCCCGACCCCGGAACAAGTGATGTACGCGCAGCCCCGGATGATGAGAAGCGCGCTGAGCCAGCTCACTCCACGCGTACCCGGCAAGCCGAACCTGTACCTGCTCGCCTTCGCCGGCGACGGTGGCGAGGACGTCTTCCGCAACGAAGCCGAATACGCCGCAAAAATTTTCAGCAGACGCTTCGGTGCCACCGCGCATGCCCTGGTACTGGAGAACAATCCGGCCACGCTCGCCACGCATCCGCTGGCCGACTGGAGCAACCTGGACGCCGCGCTCGCCGGCCTCGACAAGATCATGCAGCCCGACCAGGACATCCTGCTGCTGTACGTCACCAGTCACGGCAGCGAGGATCACACCTTGCTGGTGGACATGGACCCGCTGCCGCTGGACCAGATCGGGGCGCAGGACCTGGCCGGCATCCTGTCCATGCATCGCTTCAGGTGGAAGGTACTGGTGATCAACGCCTGCTACTCCGGCGGTTTCGTGCCCCCGCTGCGCGGCCCCGGCACCCTGGTGCTCACCGCCGCGCGCAGCGACCGCAGCTCATTCGGTTGCGGCAGCGAATCGGACATCACTTACTTCGGCCACGCGTGGCTGGTCGACGCCTTGAACCACACCGACGACTTCGTCGATGCCTTCAAACAGGCCCGCGGTGAAATCGCCAGGTGGGAGCAGCGGGACAAGCTGACCCCGTCCGAGCCGCAGATCGATATCGGCGGCGGCATCGAGGATCAGCTGGCTCGGTGGCGCGATGGGATCAGGATCGGGCCTCCCGTACCGTTCAAACCGGCAGCGCCTGCACCGTCCGGTACCGCGTCAGTGCCCTGACCAGCAGACGCATCAGCCCTTCGACCAGCAGCGCCACGCGTAAACCACGATCAGCAGCGACAGCACGACCTCGATCGCACCCAGGGTGATGTAGAACCACCAGCCACGGGCATGGTCGGCAACATGATCGCCGCATAAAACGGACCGAGCGCGATGTTCAGCCAGTGACACCATCGCGGCGCCAATGTCAGCGACAAAAGCACCAGCAGTCCCGGCACCGCCAGCAACAACGCCGTGGCGATCAGCGAACCTTCGCTCACCGGCCAACGGGCCCCGGCCAGCCAGCATGCCCCGCAATTTGCCCGGCACGTACAGGCCTAAGCAGTCGCCGTAGATGTAGCAGAACATCGGCGCCGCCCACAGCGCCGACAACATGCATGAGGGGCGGCTTGCGGTGCTCAAGCCGGAGCAGACGATCGCATCGGCGATCGGAGCGATCTGCGCGGCAGCCTGAACCTGTCAAACGGGTGCAGGCTGCGCGCTGCCATCGACCGCCACGGGTCCGCGTGGCTCGCCATGGATGTCGCCATCCCCGCCCATCCCGCATGCCGACCCGGGCCGCTTCGACCTCAGCCGCCGTCCTTGCGATAAATCCGGCCGCTCTTGATCACGAAATCAATCTTGCGGGTGTTGCCGATGTCGTGCGTCGGGTCGGCGTTCAACACCACCAGATCGGCGCGCTTGCCCGGGGTGATCGCGCCGCGCTGCGCCGACTGGCCCATCGCCGCCGCGCTGATCTGCGTGGCGGCACGGATCGCCTCGAGCGGCGTGAAACCGCAGTGCTGCACCAGCAAGGCCATTTCCGAATGCACCAAAGGCAAGGCTTGCAGGTCCGGACCCTGTGCACCATCGGCAAGCCCCGAGCTATCCGTGCCCACATCGATCGGCACGCCGCGCCGGTGCGCGAGGCGGGTGACTGCATAGCTCCACGGCATGATGCCGGCACCCACCTTGGCGGGGGCATGCTGTGCCTCGTCAAGGAACGGCAGCAAGGTGGCATCGAGTATCGTGCCGCGCTGCTTCATCGCCTTGAACAGCGCGACGATCTGCGGCGCATCCGGCCGGATATGCGTGAAATCGCCCATCGCGCGCACCCGGTAGTCGTCCGGCACCTTCGGCGCCGCTGCCCAGACCAGATAGGGGCTGTGTGAAATGGTGTCGACTCCCGCGTCCACCGCTTCGGTCGGCGTGGTGGGGAAAATCGTCGCGTGCGTCCACACGCGCAAGCCCTGCCGATGCGCTTCGGCCGTGATCTGCCGGACCAGGTCCGGCGGCAGGTTGGCATAAAGCTTGAGTGCGGTCGCCCCGGTACCCTTCGCTTCGGCCACGGCCAACGGGATATCGGTGTCCGGGCCGATCGCCTGCATCCAGGGCGCAAAGCCCAGCCGCTCGCCCGTGGATGCCTGCTGTGCACGCACGTCTTCGGCGAAGAACGAGGGCCCGGCCATCAGCGCCACGTAGTAGATGTCCGGCGACGCCAGCGCATCCGCATTCGCCTCGCCCGCGAGGTAGCCGACCAGGCGGTCGTCGCCCGCCATGTCGCGGATGGCGGTGACGCCGCCGCGCAACAGTGCCTGCAGGTGCGGCACGTAGTGCGCGAAATCCGGCTCGGCACCGGTGAGGTGCACGTGCGCATCGATCAGGCCGGGAATCACATAGCGACCACTCAGGTCGTCCACCTTCGCACCCTTGGGTGCCGGCCGGCCGCCGTCCGGATAGATCGCGGCGATGCGGCCGCCGTCGATCAGGACGCTCATGTTCGGTTTCGCCGGCGCGCCGGTGCCGTCGATGATCGCCACGTGGGCAAGCAGCAAGGGAGGTTCGGCGGCAAACGCCACGCCGGTCAATGCCGACAGGGCGAGCGACGCGAGGCACGTCATCAGAAATCTTGCAGGCATCCAATTTCCCTTGGGTATGCAGCGGGTCGCACGAATTGGCCCCCGGCGGACTGCAGACAAATTCGCGAGCGCGTTGGCATCCAGTGAATCATCCGCATTGTGCCTCCGCCGTTCCCTGTCTGCCAGCGCGACCAGCACCTTTCCATACCCGTTCCGCCGCCTCCATCCCGTCCCGGCCACGGCCATGACAAGTCGCTGACGGGCGCAACCGGCGCATTCCTTTCCCGGCCCATCGAAGCGGGAGCCCGCTCATGAATTGTCCCGGCGCCCATGGCATCGGCCGCCCCGGCCAACCAAGCAGTCGCCCCGTCGGGTGGCAGTCGTACCGTACCGATCGTTCTCGGCGTGGCTCTGGCCTTGCTGTTGCTGTTCGTGATCAGCATCTCCACCGCCTTCCACAGGGTCGCCAGCAAGGTGCGTGCGCTGGCGGGGGGCGACGCACAGACCAGCCGGCAGGGTCGTACTCGCGCAGGCGCAACGCCAGTTTCTTCGCCCTCACGCGCGCCCCCCGGACCACGCGTGGCACACCTCAGCCTTCCGGTCCGGCGATGATCCGCGAACGGGACAGCAGCACGCGCAGGCGGACAGTAGTCGCCGCAAACGGGGCAGGATCGCCGGCTGGCAAGAACCGGGGAGCATTCACCTGACAAGCTTTCCGGGGTCGCCTGTTCTGATTCGGGTCGATGAAAGTGCACTCTGGGCGCTTTGGGCGGATCGCTGACCAAGCGCCCGGACAAAATCGGGGTCCGTGAGAAACTTCTGCAGGAGCTTTTGGACGGCACCCACATAGTTCTGCACGGCCGCGGGTATCGCAATCGCGCCCATGAACGAGGAGTCCCACTTGTGCACGACCGTCAATGACTTGTCGTAGATGCGCGCGCCTCTCCGGGTCACGGTGAAGTGAGTCTCCAATGTCGCGCTTCCCGTTCCCGCGCCAGCGTTGAGCTCATTGCGCAACAGCGTTCCATCGATACGGATCGGCGAATCCTCATCGAATCGCCCCGCTGTCTTGAGCTCGATGATCAGGGCATTGCGCAAATAGCCCGAGAACGTTCCGTCGATGCCATCGGCAGAGAGTTGATTCGCTCTTACAGCCAGCGTCCGATTCGGCACGTCGGACGCGGCCGAGAACGCCCCCGCTGCCATCGATGCGTCCCGGCGTTGCAGCAACAGTTGGGTGGTATCAACGGAAGGCTGGTAGCTCGGGGTCGGCATGGCAGCGCAGCCGGCAAGCCACCCTGCGACCAGCAATCCCGCCAACCTGTGCAGGGTGAACCTTGCGCCAGCCATCAGAGCACCTTTTTCTCACCCAGCTGCTTGAGCACGTTCCAGGTCATCTGATCCATTGCCAGATGGACCGCTGACGATGGATCCATCGGGGTCAGGCCTTCGGGCGCTGCATGATTTCCGATCGTGGTATAGATCGCGTGGTGCAACACGACGTCGGTAGTCTTGCCATCACGTGTGTAGGTTGCGGTACAGACATAACCGTCCTTGACCAGGCTTCCTGCCAGACCAAACGTGAGCCCGGTACCAAAGCCCTTTGCCACGGCGTTATCGGTCAACGGAACGTTGTTGATTACGATCTTGAGGATGCCGGCACCCTCAAGATCGGCTGCGGTGGAAATCTTGCTGAACAGACCCGACTCGGATACCACCGCGATGACGCGCGGTTCGATCTCGGAAGTCGCACGGGAGTTGGCATTGCCCTTGGTCTGGAACTCGAACAGCACTTGCACGGGATGCGGCTGCGGCAACACCGGCATGTCGGTCTTGCCGACCTTTGGCAGCGCCGGATCGACATACATCTTCGCGGTAATGCAACCCGAAAGTGTTGCGCAGGCCATCAGGCCAAGGAATGCTGCGCGCACCGTCCGTGCACGTGGCGAATGGAAGAACATGGATTTTCCCCTGTGGACCCACAGGCTATTCCTGCGGGTGAGTGACTTATACAGAAGCCGTTTTGACCTTGTCAAAAGCAAGAATTTGCGATTGCCGAACGGCAAGCGGTGCACATTGCAACGACCCTTCCAGCCGACAGCACGCCAGCAATCGGCTGCCTCTTCGGGGGCCCTTGCGGCGATGTGGGGAAGATCGATCAGGGTCGACGGGTGACGTGTCGGCGGCGGCCAACCCGGTTCAACCAGGGCGCCACATGGAAGACACTCATCAAGCCATACATGAGCGGCATGCCGCAAAGCGGCGACGCAACGTGCACGTCCGAGCCAGACATGTCCATCGGGCCCCCGCCGAGTACAGCAGTAAGCAAGGCCATGACGGCGAACGTCGGCGCAGCCACGAAGCGAAGCCGGCCGACAGCGCGGAGGAACGCTGCATCGCCGTTTCCACGAACGCTCGCCACGCGGATACCCGTACCGGCTTGCCCCTCGCTCACGTCTTCACTCCCATGATGAAGCACCGCTTCGCCACCGCCCGAAACCGGCTCAACGATGGTCGTACCTGTCGTGGTGACGCCACCACACGCCGTTCTCGTTGCGTCCCTTGGGCGCGCGGTCGAGCCATTGGTACATGCCCCAAAGGCCGTCCAGTCCGCGTGCATAGGTGGAATAGGTGTGGTAGACGACGCCGTCCTCCAGCACGAACGCGCTCATGCCCGGCATCTCGCACAGATAGGTGGCCACGTCCGTTTCCGTCATGGCCGCCATCTGGCCGACGAAGCCATCCTCTCCGGCTGTCACGGCCGGCCTCACATCCATCGGCTGGTAGTTGTAGTCCACCGGGCCATTGCCCAGTTGCTCCTCGGTGAACGCGGCGCTGAAGTCGAAATTGAACTCTCCATCGAGTGCCGAAGCCCACGGGAACGTCCAGTCCATCCGCCGCTTGAACGCCTGCAGCTTCTCCAGTGGCGCCCGCGACACCGCCGAGAACATCACGTCGTGGTTCATCAGATGGACGGCGATACCGTTGAACCCATCCGCGATCGACGAACACGACGGACACCCCGCCTTGTAGTCGGGTCCGAACATGAAGTGATAGACAAGCAACTGCGAGCGCCCCTTGAAGAGATCTGCCAGCGAAGCGCTTCCATCGTCGGTCTCGAATCGATACGCCTTGTCGATCCGGACCCATGGCAGCGCCTGTCGTTGCCGCGCCAGTTCATCGCCGCGCCGGGTGAACTCCTTTTCGGCCTGAAGCAGCTCGATTCGGGCAGACAGCCACTCTTCGCGTGTTCCGGTCTTGCATGCATTCATCACTGCTCTCCTTCTGGAATTCAGGCTGCAATCGGTGCGTTGCGCGCGTAACCAGTCGCCTGGTTGCGCAAGGCCGCCTGGAAGGCTGGCCGCGCCTCGCAACGCTTGACGTAGGCATCGAGCCGCGGAAACCCGGCCACCAGATCCGTGTGCCGGATGAACCTCAGCGCGGTGGTCATCAGAATGTCGGCCGCCGTGAAACAACCGAGCAGATGGTCGCGACCTTCGAGACATTCGGACAGTGCGGCCAATCGAACCTTCACCTCGTCAACCGCCCCGGCACGCCGCAGCGTTGCCCATGTTTCGTCATGGTGCAGTTGATCGATCACGAACAAGTTCCACAGCGGTGGCTCGACGGTATTGAGCGCGGTGAACATCCAGGTGAGCGTTTCGGCGCGGCGGCCGGGAGGCATGAGCGCTTCGCACTGCTCGGCAATGGCATGGACGATCGCGCCCGATTCGATCAAGGTTCCGTCGCGGGACTCGAGTACAGGCACCATGCCGAACGGATGTTTGCGCCGATAGGCCTCGGAGCTGCGCTCTTCGATGTCGATCCACCGGCTTTCATAGGCAAGCCCGGCCTCCTCGAGCGCCCAGCGCACGCGCAGATCGCGCACCAGTCCCTGGGCAAAAGGCGGCACCCAGCTGAAACCCCACACGGCAATCTTTTCCATCTCGTCTCTCCTCGCATTCACGTCTTGTCGGTGCCGGTGGTTTCCGGCGCCCTGGTTGGTGATCGTGGGATAGACTGCGACCGGTCCCTCGAAAGGTGGGAGTGACAAGTGTGGCGGGATTCAAGAAAGGCTCGCTGAAATGGACTCCCTGATCACGGCCGCGGCTCGCGCACTCGCGGCTGGCGACCCGCTTGGCGCATTGAAGCGTGTCGCCTTGCGCGAGGATGCGCCCGCACTCGCACTGCGCGGCATCGCGATGGCCCAGCTCGGTGACTTTGCGCGGGCGAAAACGCTGCTGCGCCATGCCGCGCGCGCCTTCGGTCCGCACGAAACCATGGCCCGCGCTCGCTGTGCCGTCGCCGAGGCCGAGATTGCACTCGTCTCGCGCGACCTCGGCGAGCCCACCAGGGCGCTCGATGCCGCACGGGCCACGCTGGAAGCGCACGGCGATCACGCGAACGCCGCATATGCGCGCTACCTGCAGGCCCGGCGCCTGCTGCTGATCGGACATCTCGACGACGCCGAGCGCACACTCGCCGAGCTCGACCCGGCCGCGTTGCCGCCCGCGTCGCGTGCCTCCTGCGAACTGGTTGTCGCCGGCATCGCGATGCGTCGGCTGCACACGGCAACGGCCCGCGCCGCACTGGCGCGGGCCGAACAGGCGGCGCGCCAGGCCGGCATTCCATCGCTGGAGGCCGAAGTACAGAGCGCATTCCGTGCGCTGGAACGGCCCGCCGCGCGGCTGATCGTGCACGGCGATGAGCGACTCCTGCAACTCGACGAGGTCGAGGCGTTGCTCGTCTCCAAGGCGTTCGTCGTGGACGCGTGCCGCTACGTGGTGCGTGATGCGCGTTCGGTGATCTCGCTGGAGCGACGTCCGTTGCTGTTCACGCTGGCACGGATCCTGGCTGAGGCATGGCCCGGTGATACGTCGCGGGCCACGCTGATCTCGCGCGCTTTCCGCGCCAGGCACGCCGACGAGTCGCATCGCGCGCGCTTGCGGGTTGAGATCGGACGCCTGCGCAGACTGCTGCGGCCGGTGGCCGACATCGGTGCGACGAAACACGGTTTCGCGCTGGCACCGCAGCGCGCCAGCGAAGTCGTCGTGCTGGCCCGACCCATCGACGACGCGCATGCGGCGGTGCTTGCGCTGCTCGCCGATGGCGAAGCCTGGTCGAGCTCGGCGCTGGCGCTGGCGCTCGGCGGCAGCCAGCGCAGCGTGCAGCGGGCACTCGATGCGCTGGCCACGGCGAACAAGGTGGACTCGTTCGGGCGCGGCCGGGCGCGCCGCTGGATGACGCCGCCCGTGCCGGGATTCCCGACAAGCTTGTTACTCCCCGCGCCCTTCCCGGGCGACTAGGATGGATGCATGAAACGATCAAACGCAGAAATCGTCGGCGAGTACGGCCCTTTCCCCGGTATCGACGACGTGCATGGCGTCACCTACGACGGCACCCGCGTCTGGTTTGCCACCGGCGATGCGCTGGCTGCGTTCGATCCGGCCAGCAACGAAGCACCGCACACCATCGATGTCGCCGCGCACGCGGGTACGGCCTTCGACGGGCACCATCTGTTCCAGATCGTCGAGAACCACATCGAGAAGATCGACCCTGCGAGCGGCCGCGTGCTCGCCACCATTCCGGCGCCGGGCGCGGGTGCCGACTCCGGTCTGGCGTGGGCCGAGGGCACGCTCTGGGTCGGGCAATACCGCGAGCGCAAGATCCACCAGGTCGATCCGGACACCGGAGCGATTCTCCGCACCATCGCCTGCGACCGTTTCGTCACCGGCGTCAGCTGGGTCGACGGCGAGCTGTGGCATGGCACCTGGGAAGGCGACGATAGCGATGTACGGCGCATCGACCCCGCTACCGGAAAAGTGCTCGAAAGCCTGCAGATGCCAACGGGCGTCGGCGTGTCGGGGCTCGAATCCGATGGCGGCGACCGCTTCTTCTGCGGCGGCGGGCGCAGCGGCAAGATCACCGCCATCCGCCGGCCCTGAACCCGGGCCAGCCCATCCTGCCCCTGTTTGCACGGGGCATCAGTTGCGCTGCGGCTCCTGCGCAAGGATGCGATGCAGCGCCGCGACCACCTGGGCGCCCTCGCCTACCGCCGCAGCCACGCGCTTGATGGAACCGGCGCGTACATCGCCGATCGCGAACACGCCCGGGACGCTGGTTTCCAGCGGCAACGGCTCGCGCCCGGCCATGCTCCATGACGGACCATGGCCGGGCAGACCGGTGCAGATGAAACCGTGCGCATCCACCTCGATGTCGCAGCCTTGCAGCCATTGCGCGTTCGGTTCGGCACCGACGAACAGGAACAGGTGGCGCAGCGGCCCGCTCCATTGCGAACCGTTGTCGCGATGGCGAAACGTGGCGCCGGTCAGTCCACTGGTGGCGTCGCCGCGCAAGGCCGTCACCTCGGTGCGCGTGTGCAGCGTGACATTCGGCAGGGCGGCGATCCGCTCGATCAGATAGCGCGACATCGACGCTTCCAGCCCCTCGCCACGCACCACCAGGTGCAGGTGCTTGACCCGGGGCGAGAGGAACGCCACCGCCTGTCCCGCCGAATTGCCCGCGCCGACCAGGGCGATCTCCTCGCCTTCGCAGAGTTTCGCCTCCACCGGCGAGGCCCAGTAGGACACGCCGGCGCCCTCGAACATGGCGAGGTTCTCGATATCGATCCGGCGATAACGCGCACCCGAGGCCACCACGACGCTGCGTGCCTGCATGCCCGTGCCGTTCTCCAGACGCAGCGTGAACGGCACGCCGGGCTGGCGCTGGTCACCGCCGCATTCCAATGCCTGCACGCTGACCGGGATGGCGATCTCCGCACCGAATTTCTGCGCCTGGACGAAGGCGCGGGCGGCCAGCGCATGGCCGGAAATGCCGGTGGGAAATCCCAGATAGTTCTCGATTCGCGCCGAGGCGCCGGCCTGCCCGCCGAACGAGCGGGCATCGAGCACCAGCACCGACAGCCCCTCCGACGCCGCATACACCGCGGTGGCCAGGCCGGCCGGACCGGCACCGACCACCGCCACGTCAAACACCCGCTGCGGATCCAGCTCCGGCGTGATGCCCACGCAGGCCGCCACTTCGATGTCCGAGGGATGCCTGAGCAGGGCGCCATTGGGACACAGCACGATGGGCAGGTCGTCGTCACGCAGGCCGAAGCGCTCGACCAGGGCGTGGCCTTCGCCATCGCCGGCCACATCCAGTACCGAATACGGATAGCCGTTGCGCGAAAGGAACTCCTCCAGCCGCGCCAGCGCGGGATCCCCAGGGCGCCCGGCAAGGATCGAACCGGCGCCCTCGCTGATCAGCGCCGTGCGCCGCAGGATGAAGGCACGCATCACGATCTCGCCCAGCTCGGCCGAACCGATGATCAGCGCGCGCAGGTGCGCACCATCGAACGGCAGCACCTCGCAACCGCCGGCACCCGCACGCGCCTCGGCCAGCGTCGAACGCCCGGCGAGCTGGCTGATCTCGCCGGTGATGCCGCCGGCGGGAAGCATCGCGACCAGCTCCTCACCCCCCGTTGCGTGGCGCCGGCGGATCAGCACGTCGCCGGAGGTGACGATGAACACGGGTGCCTGCCGTTCACCCACGGCGTAGAGCACGTCGTTCGGCTCGAAGCTCTTCGGTGCCGACGTCGCAAAGCGCCGCGCGACGTCGATCTGTGCCGCGGTAAGCAACGGGAACAACTGCTCGTGTCGGGTCCTGGCCAGGCTCATGCGCATGCTCGCGGAAGGTCGTCTCGCAGTCTTGCGCAGCCACCGTGGCCTGGCAAGCCGTCTCGGGCGGATGCGACCGGCGGGAAGGCAGCTGGGTCACGCCGGCAGCGCAAACATGCCGGACAAGAAAAGTCCCCGGCGTCTTTCCCCTTCCAAAACCAGGGATCTTGACCCGGTTGCCGCTCAGTCCACCCGCGTGTATTGCAGGCGGACGGCGAGCGCCTCCTTGCCGGCGCGGCTCTCGTAGTACTCGTAGACGAAGTGATCGCTGTCGCCGATGCGCATGACTTCGCGTACCGGCACCGGCGCGCCACCCTTGCTCGGCATCTCGCCGGTAAAGGTGTAGGTCCGTTTCGCCGCATCGTAGTCGCCGCGCGCGAGGATCATTCCGGAGAAGTTGGTGTCCATCCAGCTGCTGTAGTACTTGCCGGTGGCGTCGTCATAGCCGATGAAGCCCAGGCCTTCGAACGGCTTGCTCGACGCGACGCGCAGGTCCTGCCGCAGATGGCGGCCGCCGAGCACCATCGCATAGACAGCGGTGCCATGGTCGATGACAGGCGGCGCGTTCGGATCGATCCACATCGATTGCCGCACCGTCCAATGCCCGGACAGGGTGGCGAGCTGCGCATGCCGGGCGTCGATGGGCGGCGCTGCTGCCGAAGCCCCGGCCCCGGCGATGGCCACTCCGGCGACGAACGACATCGCGACCGCCAGCACCCTTTCCCATAACGCTGCGAAACGCCTGTTCATCCTGACCGTCCTGATGGTTCAAGTAGCACGAAGGATGTACGGCCGGCCGGAGGCACTCAATGACCTGCGAGGTCATGGCCGCATCAGGCGGATGCGGCCAGGCTGGCGCAGACCGCGGCCGTGTGGTCGTCGGCGGGAAACGCGCATTCGATCCGCAGTTCGTCCAGCGTGACGTCGCGTGGCATCGAGAAGGTCGTGATCGTCTCGAAGAAGCGCAGTTCGCCCAGGCGGCTGCGGAACGCAAGCGTGAGCACGGGAGCCGGCATGTTCTCCATGTCGCGGCTGCGCCAGTGCCCGGGCACGCCGGGGTAGCCCAGCACGTCGGCCAGCAGGGCCTGCAGCGTGCGATCGGTCGGAGCGGCGGCGAGTTGCTCATGCACATGGCGGATGAACTTCTCCGCGACTTCCGGCCAGTTGATGATCACCGGGCGGAAGTCGTCCGGGTCGAACACCTGGTGCAGCAGGTTGGCGTGCCGGCTCTCGCGACCGTCCATCAGCAGGCGATTGACCCGGGCGGCCGCGCCGTTCGCCAACAGCACGTTCCATCGCCGGTCGATCACGAACGCCGGATAGGGCTCCTGGTGTGCAAGGATCAGTTCGATCGCCTGTCGCATCCGCTCCAGTGCCGGCGTGGCCAGCGCGTTCTCCTGGTATTGCGGCGCGTAGCCGCCGGCCAGCAGCAGCGCGTTGCGCTCGCGCAACGGCATCCCGAACACATCGGCCAGCCGGCAGATCAATTCGCGGCTGGCGCCTGCCTTTCCGGTTTCGACATAGCTCAGGTGCCGGGCGGAAATGCCGGCTTCCAGTGCGAGATCGAGCTGGCTCATGCGCCGCACCGTCCGCCATTCGCGCAGCAACGCGCCGACGGGTGGACGCGAATGGAACGGGCCTGCTTGCGCCGAGGATCCCATGCTGTCGTCTGCCGCAGGAAAGGATTCCCGCATGCTACTCAACGTGGCGTGGGGAAAGCACGGGCCAGAGTGCATGCGTCACGAAAGGGCCAACCCCGCGTGGCCGGTCGATGGTGTGGGCCTGCGCGTCGCCCGGACCGCGCTTCGGTGGCGCGCGACTGCAGCTCGCCGACAACGCCGGGTTCTCCCTGGTCGGTGAGTTTCATGCCCGTGTCGATCCCGCGTCCGCCCGTTCGTCGTACACGGGAAGGCGACCATGTCGGCCGCTTGCCCGCCGAGGAAACAGCCATGTCGTACATCGATGGTTTCGTGATCGCCGTACCCAACGCCAACCGCGCACAGTTCATTGCGCACGCCAATACCTTTGACGCCGTTTTCGTGGAGTTCGGCGCCACCCGGGTGGTGGAGTGCTGGGGCGACAATGTACCCGACGGCAAGCTCACCGATTTCCGTCGCGCCGTGCAGGCGGAGAAAGACGAATCCGTCGTGTTCTCCTGGGTGGAATGGCCCGACAAGGCCACCCGCGACGCCGGCATGGAGAAATTCATGAAGGATCCGCGCATGGCGGAAGCCAGCAAGATGCCTTTCGATGGCAAGCGCATGATCTTCGGTGGGTTCACGCCGGTGGTGAGCCTGTCGGCATAGTTGCGGCAGATCGACATACGCTCTGCCAGCGCACTCTTGAAAGCAAGACCCGATCCTCTGCAAAGGAACCCGTCATGGCCAGCAACACCCTCCGTCTCCACCGCGTGCTGCGCGCCCCGCCCGAGCGGGTATACCGCGCCTTCCTCGACGCCGACGCGATCGCCAAGTGGCTGCCGCCGAACGGCTTCACCTGCAAGGTGCACCAGCTCGACGCCCGGGTCGGCGGCAGCTACCGGATGACGTTCAGCAACTTCTCCAGCAGCAATGGCCACAGCTTCGGCGGCACCTACAGGGAACTCGTGCCGGGCGAGCGCATCCGCTACGACGATCGCTTCGAAGACCCCAACCTGCCTGGCGAGATGACCACCACCATCACTTTTCGCGCTGTCTCCTGCGGCACCGAAATGCATGTGGTGCAGGAAGGCATACCCGAGATGATCCCGGTCGAGCTGTGCTACCTGGGCTGGCAGGAATCGCTGGTGTTGCTCGGCAAGCTGGTGGAGCCGGAAATCCCGGACTGACTGGCGCCACGGCAAGCAACTGCCCGGATGCAGGCCCGGCCGGCCAGACCAGTCTGAAGCGAAAGTGGCAGGCGCATTCACCGATCACGGCAAGTGAACCTGACCCCTTCCCCTGCGCTCCTAAAGCAACCGGCTGGCATGGCTCGCCGCCAGGAGCCACTTGCCATCCCGGCGGATCCACGTATCCGTGTAGCGGAAATCGGCGGCAATCGGTTTGCCGTCGGCGCGTCCACGGATGCTGGTGATGCCGACGATCAGCGCCGTGTCGCCGTACAGGCGCATCTGTTGGTCGTGGTTGCGGAATTCATCGTAGAACGGTTCCCGTGCGGCAACCTCAGCCAGATTCTGTTCGAGGTTCGTCACGGTACCGTGTGAATCGACCAGCGTGAAATCCGCCGTCAGCACCCCGCGCAGGGCCGCGGCGTTGCCGCTTTCAAAGGCCTGACAGGCAGCGGCTTCGGCCTGCAGCAACTGACGGGTTGCTTGATTTGACCCCACCGCGCCTGCGCCAGTCGCGGCTCCCATCAGCAGCGCCAGCAGCCAGCGTGTTCCGGCTTTCCTGTTCGGTCGTGGCATGATCGTGAAGTCTCCTCTGCGCCAATGGCGCAAAATTGAAGGGAACGGGCTCCGGGTTGTCCCGACTGTTTGACTGTGTCAGGTTCGAACTGATGAAGTGTCGCGGCATCCATTCTAACGACTCGAGGAACCTTCCCATACCTTGTCCGCGGCCTGCACTGCGCATTCTGCAAGTCATGGGTGATGGCCCGCCCTGCGCGGTCAGCCGGGAAACCATGACGCCGGCAAGTAGCCCTGACCGGGCCAGTTCGCCATACTGGAACCACACCTGCACGGCATCACCACCGGGCGCCTCCAGCCCGGCAAGATCATGATCCCGAAATTGCCTCCGCTCGCCGAAGTACTCGACCTGATGCCCGACGCAGTCTGCGTCGTCGATGCCGAAGGCCACCTCCTGTACGTCAATGCGAGCTTCGAGCGCATCTTCGGCTACGCCCCCGATGAAGTACTTGGCCGGCGAATATTCGAACTGGTCCATCCCGACGACCGCGCGGCGACCGTGCAGCAGGCCGCGCATGTGACGGCTGGAGCGCTGCAGCTCCACTTCCGCAACCGCTACATCCACAAGCATGGTCACAGCGTGGACATTCAATGGTCGGCCCGCTGGCTGCCCGAGCACGGCGTGCGCATCGGGGTGGCCCACGAGGTGACCGAGCTGCGCCATGCCGAGCGCGAGCTTGAGCACCGCGCCAGCCACGATCCGTTGACCGGATTGCCCAACCGTCGTCGATTGCAGAGCGAACTGCAGTACGCCATCGCCCACGCGACGCAGACCGGCGATGGGCTGGCCGTGCTCTACCTGGACCTGGACGGCTTCAAGGAAGTCAACGATCGGTGCGGGCACGACGTCGGCGACCGCCTGCTGCACGAGGTGGCACAGCGACTTCAGCAAAGCCTTCGACAAGGCGACCTCGTCGCCCGTGTCGGTGGCGATGAGTTTGTCGCGTTGTTGTTCGGATGCAGGGATATCAGGGCGGTCCGGACCGCCGCCGACGGTATCCGCGCCCGTCTGCGCCCTCCCTACACGCTGCCCGATGGCTTGTTCCGGCTGGACGCCAGCATCGGCATCGCTTGTTTTCCCGCAAACGGCAGCGATCCGGACGCCCTGCTGGCGCACGCCGACCGCGCGATGTATGCAGCCAAGCGCCGCCGGTAGCCATGGGGTGATGCCGACTTCGCGTGCGACGATGCAGATGGTCCTGACCCACCGCGACATCGCCAACACTTCGCGCCAGGGATTTGCACTGACCCGGGTGTTGCCTGTCGATCTGCGCGCCCGCCGTTCGTCGAAGAGCATGAAGGGCATCCCCCGCCCTGAACCCGGAGAACCCGCATGGTCAGCAAGAACACGATTTGCCTCTGGTATGACGGCACCGCCCTGGATGCCGCGACGTTCTACGCGAAGACGTTCCCGGACAGCACCGTGGGCGCCATCCATCGTGCGCCGGGGGACTACCCCGCCGGCAAGCAGGGCGATGTGCTGACGGTCGAGTTCACGGTCATGGGCATTCCGTGCCTGGGCTTGAACGGCGGCCCGATGTTCAGGCACGACGAGGCGTTCTCGTTCCAGGTGGCCACCGACGACCAGGCGGAAACCGACCGCCTGTGGAACGCGATCATCGACAACGGCGGCCGGGCCAGCGAGTGCGGCTGGTGCAAGGACAAGTGGGGCCTGTCGTGGCAGATCACCCCACGCGCCCTGACCGCGGCGGTCACCGATCCCGATCCCGCCGTCGCCAAGCGCGCGTTCGACGCGATGATGACGATGTCCAAGATCGACATCGCCGTGATCGAGGCCGCGCGGCGTGGCTGACGCCGGCAACCGCCGGCTGCCGCAGCCACGCAGGGATGAGGGTCGCCTGGCTGGAAGGCACGGTCTGGTCCCTGTCATCCATTACCTGGAGCCTTCCGATGACCCCCATCATCACTGCCTTCGAAAGTTCGCCCGATCGCGGCCGAGGCCTCGCGCGCGACATGCGCGTTCGCTGGGCGCTGGAAGAAGTCGGCCAGCCTTACGACGTTCGCCTTGTGTCATTCAAGGCGATGAAGGAACCGGCGCATCTCGCGCTGCATCCCTTCGGGCAGATTCCCACCTACGAAGAAGGCGATCTCGCCCTGTTCGAATCGGGCGCCATCGTGTTGCATATCGCAGAGCGCCGTGCGGGTCTGCTGCCGGATGATCCGAACGCGCGCGCGCGTGCGATCACCTGGATGTTTGCCGCACTCAATACGGTGGAGCCGCCGATTCTCGAACTTGTCGTTGTCAAGTTCGTCGAGGGCGACAAACCCTGGTCCGAACAGCGCCTGCCGCTCATCAAGGATCGTATCCGCACTCGGCTGGGCCAACTGTCGGACCGCCTTGGCGATGCCGACTGGCTCGACGGCGAGTTCAGCGCGGGCGACCTGATGATGGTGCACGCACTTCTCCGGCTGAAGCCCTCGGGCATGCTGGTCGAGTATCCGAACCTCGGTGCCTACATCGCCCGCGGCGAAACGAGACCGGCGTTCAAGCGTGCTTTCGCCGGCCAGCTGGCGGTGTTTGCTGGCCAGCCTCCGACCGATCTGCGCTTCAATACCTGAGTCTACAAATTGAGACTGGCGGTCAGCTTGCCTTGCCAGTGCGGCACCAGCTGCTGGCCGTTGACGTGCTGATAGAGCGGCCGTTCGACATCCACGTAGAAACGGAAGCGGCGCACGCGCAGCTCCATTCCGGGCGATAGCAGCAGCCGCTGGTAGCCGCTGTTGGGTGGGTCCGCGTTGTCGCCGTGGTCTTTGCCACGCATGGAAACGAGTGCCTGCAAGATCGGCGTCAGCTGCACCCCGCCGCCCATTGCCCAACCGCCCGGATACACGCCCGCGGCAGCATCCAGTTCGGTGCCGGGCCGGTAGCCTTCGCGCGTGTTCAGCGGCTGGTCCAGCTGAACCTGGGCAAATCCACCCCAGTTGCCGCTGCCGAAATGCATCTGGCGGTAGCCGCCGAGCAGGAGATCCGTGGTGCCCGTGCCAATCGCCGTGTCGCGGTCAAACCCCTTGTACGTGAAGTCGCCGGTCGCCAGCTTCACGCCGAACGTGATGCCGGTGGACATGTCATCGGAGAACCCGCTGTACATGCCCATGATCCGGAGATCGCCCGGCGCCGCGTGACTGTTGCCCGCGATCAATCCGCTTGCGGCATCGGTGGTGGTGAAGTGCCTCTGCGTGTAGGGAACCTCCACCATCACGCCCCAGGCGCGATTGAACAGGTGCTGGAAGCCGGCGATGTAAAACTCGCTGCGGATATGCTTGTCGTCATTGTCCGCGGCGGGCGACGATGAACTGCCGCTCCAGTTCTCCGGCTGGTCCAGGTAGCTGTATTGAAGAAACACGGCATCCCTGACGCGGTTGGGCATCAGTGCGCTGGTGCCGACATCGAACACGCCGCAGCCACAGGCGCAGGCATGCGCAAGCGAAGGCATGGCAGCAGCGGCGCCGGACAGCACCATGCCGGCAACGACACGGGCGGCCCGATCGGCTACTCCGTGTAGCTGGTGCACGAGACGTTCGGATTCCACATCGAGAAGGTGCCGGCCGGGTTGTACTTCCAGGCCCATACATGCAGGGTGTAGACCGCCGGCAGTCGGAAACGGTTCGGCGCCTCCGTGTAGTCGAACACCTGCCCCATCACCTTGGCCGACGCGCCGTCCGCATGGGTGCCGTCCCAAAGCTGGGCGATCGTGATGTACTCCACCGCCACCAGCCGCAGCTTCCCGTTGCCCACAGGCTCGTACACCAATCCCTGCGGGTGGAAGGCATCCACGGCGCCGCCAATCAGACTGCCATTGATGTAGTGCACACCCATGGCACCCTCGTCCGGGCTGCTGACACAACCATTCGTGTCAGCCAGATAGCCGTCCCGTATGGCCAGTGACACATCCTGGTATTTGGCGGTCACTTGACGCACCACCTGAACCAGGCCGCTGACCGGCTGGTTCTGGGAACTCTGCGTACCGGCCGACCCGGGCGCCTGGAAGGCGGATACTGACGATACCGGCAATAGCATCGCCAGCGCGCTGAACAGAACCGTTTCTTTTCGAAAAGTCATGATCGCTTCCTCTTGTCGGATGGTCTTGGGAAAGGGTGATCCCGCCACGCCCGTCCGGTTCGTGGTCAGGGGTTCCACGCAGGCAGATTCACGCCGATCACATCGCCGAGCTTGATGCTCCGGTGTGGAAACTGTTTGGGTGGCGTTGGGAAATGCTTGGGGGATGATTGGGGCTGTTGCTTCCACGAAACATCTCCTTGATTTGACAGGCAATGCAGTTGGGAGCCGAATAGGGCACTTCGAGGGGGCACGATGGTGGACGCCGAAAATCCAGCTGGATGGATCGTGTTCGACGCGGTGGAAATCGACCTCGCCGGGCGGCGACTGTTCGTGGCGGGGACGAACGTGCCGCTCGAACCGAAGGCGTTCGCGGTACTCGCCCTGCTCGCGCGACATCCGGGCCGTGCTTTCGGCCGGAACGAGATCCTCGATGCGGTTTGGGGACATCGCCATGTGACGCCCGGCGTGCTCAACCGCATCGTCACCCTGCTCCGGCAGGCGCTTGGCGAACGTGCTGAAGACCAGCGCTACTTGCACACGCTGTACGGCGTCGGCTATCGCTTCGATGCACAAGTACGCCTGCTCGATGCGCGGGCCAACGCATCCGATGCGAATGCCGGCACGGCGAGTGCGGCGCCGTCCGTTTCCGCGAGAACCCCGGCGCCCCTGCCGGATGCGGCGGACATTCCCTCCGTGTTCCCGACACCCGCGAATGGTGACACGCTTGCCGATTCGCCGATCTCGTCGACGCCTGTCACCGACTCGCCGGCAGTCTCGCTTCCGGCGCCGGCGCCGCTTCGCACGCGCATTCGCGCCGTGGGCATTCTATGCACGCTGCTGCTGACAGCCGTTGCGGGCTCGGCGTGGCTGTACCACACGTCGACTTCGGTGCCGGCACCTTCGCCCGTCCTGGTCGTGTTGCCTCTGCGCGCGACCGGCGCCAACAGCAATGCAGACAGCAATGAGGCCGCTTTCGCCGATGGGCTGAGCGAGGATTTGACGATACGGCTCGCCCACGTCAATGGCTTGCGCCTGATTTCCAGCGCGTCTGCGCTGCGCGCGCAACAGGATGGCTTCGATGCCAGGAACCTGGCCGAGCGCCTGCATGTCACGCACGCCATCGAAGGCAGCTTGCACGAGGCCGGTGATCGGCTGCGTATCAACCTGCGCCTGATCGAAACGCCGTCGGGCCGCACGCTGTGGACGCAGGACTACGACCGCAAGTTCGCCGACGTATTCGCACTGCAGCAGGACATCGCGCACGCCGTGGCTTCTGCACTGGCTTTGCACATCGACATCGCACATACCGGTGAAAGAACGGTCGATCCGCAGGTGTTCCGCGAGTACCTCGAATTGCGCCATGTGTTTCTTGCGCAGAGCGATTCTGCCACCTACGCCAGGGCGGAAACCGCACTGAATGCGCTGGCCGCACGCGCGCCGGATTTTGCCCTGGTGCATGGCTTGCTGGCGGCGAATCTTGCATCCGGCTTCGAGGGCGACGGCAGGGACAACGATGCGCTGCACGAGGCCAGGCATGCGCTTGATCTCGACCCCGACAATATCTATGCCCATGCAGCCCTGGGGCTGGTGGCTTCACACAACCACGATTGGGCCACGGCGAAGAAGGAATACGATGCCGCCCTCGCGCAGTCCCCCGCCGATCCAATCATGCACTCCATTGTCGGCATGTGGCTGGGCAGACTCGGATATGGCGAACAGGCGCTCTCCGAATTCGAAATCAACTACTCGTCCGACCCGCTCAACTACTGGTCCACCTACAATCTCGCGACCGGGCTGGATACGCTGGGTCGTCACGACGAAGCCAGGCATTTCCTGGATTTGCTGCCCGGCCTCGAATCGGAACCCGAATGGCTCACTGTAGCTGCGCGTTGGCGTAATGCCGTCTGGCGCCACGACTACACGGCGGCACGAACCTTCGTTGAGCAGATGTCCAGCCTGTCCGGTCAGGAACACGGGAAAGCGGCGAATGCCAATCCTGCCGTGGCGTATGCTGCCGTCACCGAGGCGCTGCTCGATCCCACGCGCTGGCCGAAAGCCGAGGCTGCCATCGCCGCATGGGAAGCCAAGACCGGTGACGCGAGCCCGTTGCGGCTATTCGCACCACAACTGAACGCCGCGCCGTTGCTCGCCAGCTTCGAGCCGGGCGACCAGCAACCCGACGGCAAGACCTTGTGGACGGTCGATTTCACTGCCTTGCACCGTGACCCGGCATTCCGGAGTTATCTGCAGCGCATGAAGATCATCGATTACTGGCGCAACCACGGCTGGCCGCGACAATGCAAGCCCGAAGGCGATGGCGCGCGTTGCGAATGAGCGGGCGTCGCGCCTCGCGCTTTGCCGTTTCTCAGGCAGCGGCGAAATTGCAAAGAACCGGCCGGGAGCCCCGGATGACACTCGTCACTGGTTACCCTGCGATCCGCGCACAACAATGCAAGCCTTCAGAAGGAGGGACGAGATGAACCTGTTCGACTGGTGCTGGGCTGCATGGTTGTTGATCTGGCTGGCGTTGTCGTTTCGCAACAAGCGCACCGCACGCCGGGAGAATCTTGGCTCGTGGACCTTGCACATGCTGCCGATCATGCTCGCCGCCGTGCTGCTGGCGACAGACTGGACGCCATGGCCCGCGCTGCAGCGCGAAGTGCTTCCGTACCGCGCAGCCTGGTACTGGATCGGCCTGGCGCTGACCGCCGGCGGACTGGCCTTCACGGTGTGGGCACGCGTCTACCTGGGCACCAACTGGAGCGGATCGGTGCAAATCAAGACCGACCACGCACTGGTGCGCAGCGGCCCGTATCAGTGGGTTCGCCATCCCATCTACACCGGCCTGCTGGCGGCCTTCTTCGGCTCCGCCCTGGCGATGGACCAGTGGCTCGGCGTGCTCGCCTTCGTGATCGTGCTGGCCGGCCTCTGGTACAAGCTTCGCCTGGAGGAACGCTGGATGACCGAAACCTTCGGCGACGCCTACCGCGACTACCGCAACCACTCCAAGGCGCTGATTCCGGGGATTCTCTGAGCCACCGACGGAGGAAAAGGGATATGCCCGGTCGAGCCCGGGCAAATTGACCGGGCCGGCAGAGACTGGCGAAATTCGACTCACCACCTGCCGTTTCGTCCGGCGGATGCCAAGCTGTGGTCCCGCTGCAGGTGTCCACGGACCATGTACCGCGCAACCCCGCGTCGACTCGCGTCGATCAGAAATCCGACTTGCCGAATCGTGCGACGATCAACTGCAGGATCGCCGGCAACGCCTGCTCGATGTCGTGAATCTCGAACTGCGGAACGGGATGCGGACCGGCCTTGCCGTCCTTGAGCTGGCCGACGAACAGCAGCCGGGGAATGTCCCCGGCTGCCATGCTGGCGAGCAGGCGGTTTTCTTGCATACTTGCCGCTCAACGGAACGACGCAACGCGAAAGGAGGAAGGTCATGGCTACGACGGACAAGGCGCTCTGGCGATCTGTGCGCAAGGAAGACTTTCCTGCCGGCACCGTGATCGGTGACGATCCTGCGCCGGGCGTGCTCTATCCCGATTTCTATGCGCGGACCCTGCCCAATGGATCGATACGGCAGGCGGACGTGGTGCTTTATCGCGACCGTCTCGGGCAGGAGTGGGTGAAATCCGCCGGCGGCACCTCGTTGTTCGACGTGAAGAGTGTATTCAAGGGCAAGAGCTGGCTTTCCTTCGAAATTCCCGGGGGCACGATCATCCCGGCATCGCTGGTCGTCCGCGAGACCGGCTACAACCAGCGCTTCAAGGCCAATCATTACCAGATCGAATGCGCGGCCAAGTCCCTGCGTATCGACGCGTTCAAAGGCGCGCTGGACAACCTGGCGCGCAACGCCATCGCCCGCTCGGTAGAGCTCGCCTGATTCCGTATTCCATCGATGAGTGAAAGCCATGGCTGATATTGACGGACAGACCCTGCTGATGGCCGTGCAGGCGGTGCAGGCGCAGATCCATTCCCTGGAGGCACAAATCGACCAGGCGGGCGAGGACGATGACGTCAGCGATCAGGAGGATCTCCTGATGGGCTACATCCAGGCCGCCGACACCTTGCGCGTCGCCTATGAAGCCGAAGAGCTGACCAGCAGCAATCTTCCCCCGTACGACAGGGTGGTTCCTTCGCAGGGATAGGCGATGAAGGGAAAATGGTGGCAGGGAGAGCATGATTCTTCAGGCCGCCCCGAAATCGTCCCTGCCCCGTTTTTCCCGGTCGCGGATTCAACGGATCCGCGAAGCCGGAGGCGGAAATCCATTCCTGGACCTTCCAAGCAAGGCCCAGTCAGCGGATTTCGGGAGGTTCATTCGTCCCTGTCGAAAACGCCGCATGCCGATCGTCGAACAGTGAGGCAGCCCCCACAACCCTGCCCCACTTTCAACCGAACCGGAGGACATCCGCCGTGACACGAATGATTTTCGTGAACCTTCCCGTGAGCAATCTCGACGCGTCCATGCGCTTCTACCAATCCATCGGCTTCGAGAACAACCCTCATTTCACCGACGAAACGGCGGCGTGCATGGTGTGGAGCGAGGCCATCCACGTCATGCTTCTCACCCACGCCAAATGGCGCACCTTCACCGATCGCCCGATCCCGCCCCCAGGCTCAAGCGAGGTCGCGCTGGCGGTCCTGCAGCCCACGCGCGAAGCCGTGGACACCATGGTCGAGGCGGCGGCCGCCAACGGCGGGACCGTCGACATCAATCCCGTGCAGGACCTCGGCTTCATGTACAGCCGCAGCGCGGCCGACCCCGACGGGCATGTATGGGAACCCTTCTGGATGGACCCGGCAGCGATTCCCCCGGGCGATCAGCCAGGTTGAGCAAGCCGACTTGCCGATCAAGCTGCGGAAACCGTGAGGGGGCTAAACAAAAGGGGCCAGGTTCATTTAGCTTGACCCCTTTCTTGCGATCCCCTCGATCAAACGCAGCTTGTCCAGCTCACCTGCCGCACTGTTCACATCGTTGCATACACGCTTGTACATCCCACGAAATGCCGGCTTCAAATGCAAGAGGGTCTCGGTCATTGGCAGCGCGAGCAAGGTGGCGAAGATCGCGTGCATGTGCAGCAATTCCGGCTCCGACACATAGCCTTGTCGCTGAGTCTGCCAGCCGATCGTCCCACCGCTCTGATACTGCGAAAAGTTGAAATGCGCGTTGACGAGGAAGAGGCCGAAACCCAGGAAGACGGCTGCCGGATCGGTCGCCGGCTCCCACACCTCCCAGCCTCCTGGCGGCGGCTCGGCAAAAGCGGCCGTACGGTAGTGAGACAGCTCATGCGCAAACGTGGCGATGAGCGCCATGGGATCGCCGATTTTCCATGGATGATAGGTAATGAGGGCACCTTCATCAGTCGCCCGAAAGGTTCCGGCCGGCGATTGAGGACCACCTTGAACCAGCAGCACTCGCCCGACTAATGGATTGGGATCATGTTCCTGTGGACGCACCACACACGGCCAGTCCTCCATGCCAGCATGCCGCCTCACTTGATGGAAAAGCGCCTCGGCAAAGGCGTGACTCTGTTCGCAACGTTGTGGAAAGAACGCCGGGGTTGGCTTGATCAGCCGGTGCCTCTGGAATGCCTCAAAGCCACCGGTATGACGAAGCAACCACGCAAATACATCAAATTGCCACTCGGTGAGTTCGTCGCCCAGCAAGTTTTTTTGGCGAAATAGCCCGAACATTGATCCCCCAATCAGAGCGGAAGCGTCAACCAGCGGCAGCAACTTCAACTGACAAGACCAGGCGAAATTGACTTGCCCAAACGATTCGCCAAGAAAAAATGAACCTGACCCCTATATTCGTTGGCCCATTAAAAACCATATGAATAGACGCTAATTCCAAATAACTATCAACGTGAGAACGTTTAGGATGACGTGAAGTATCACTGCGGGCAATAAGGACGACGTCCGCTTTACCAAGTACCCAAGCGTTAAACCAAGACCGACTAAATACAGAAATCTTGCAGAATCTAAATGCATCGCCGCAAATAATAACGCTTGGCCAGAAAGCGCGATCCAGGCAGGGACCTTTCTCAACAGCTCTTTCAGCAAAATTCCTCTATAAAAAACTTCTTCTATCAACGGATCTAAAAAACCAATCCACAGTATAATTAAAATCTTTCCTTGACTGCTTGCATGAGAAAAGCTTTCTCTAAGCAGCCAAGAATCCAGATGCAGCCCATTATTTGTACTGCGGCTATTGACAAGAGGGATTTGCAATAGCTCCGGCAAGATCCTATAGGCTATAGGCGCTATTATATAACAGCAAAATATGCATGCAAAAATTATTGCGCCAAACATCAATTTCATTGAAATATCCGGCGCCCTAAAGCCAATAGATTTCCATCCCGCTCCGCTCATCCTCATAAAAATCAATATTGTTATTCCCAGGCCGCAGTTCGTGAAGGATGCAAGGGCCAAGAAGTGCCATGTTTTTCTCATGAAATCTTCTACGGCAATTATGCTGGGATGTAAGCTCCAATTTAAAACTTGCCCAACAAGTAAGATGTCTGCCATTAGCGTAATGGACAAGCCAATAAGTATTGCACCACCGAGATATCTTTTATTTACAATGACATCAAAATTAGCAAAGGCACTTCTATAGGGAAGAAAATATATAGCGACTATAGCCACTATCAAAAAAAGAGAAATGTACAACCACGACTGCAAGATTGCCGCTAAAATTTCCCAAGTCGTAATCATATTGACTCCGATGCCCAAAATATTTGACTTTACACAGTAAATTAGAACTCTCATAAATCGACTACAATAGATCAGCAACCAGGTTTATTCTTTTTGTGCTTTTTGATTCCTTTGTGGTAATTCTTCCAAGCCTCATCAAAGGTGTCTCCATACTCGAAACAAAGGGGTCAGGTCCAGAAACAAAGGGGTCAGGTTCATTTAGCTTGCCAAATTAGAATTAAATGTACCTGACCCCTTTTTTGTTTCAGCATAGAGTAATCCGCTGGATTCTACCTGCCTCCATCACTCGACCAACGCATGCTCGTAGTGCGGCCTCACCCGGCGATCGAGGATCGCGAACTGGGTTGGCAGGTCATCCGGGGCGGGGCTGAGCCACGTTTCGATGTCCGCCTGGTGAATCGGCACCGGGCATCGATCATGGCCGGCCTGGGCGACCTCCAGCGGTGGATCGTCGGTGATGGCGGCAAAGGTGTAGAAGCCCGGGTCGTCGCCGGAAGCTTCGACGTAGGTCCACAGACATGCAACGTACAGCGCTTCGCCGGTCGACGGCGTGAACAGAATCTCGACGCTCTGCTCGTGCTCCCCCGGCACCAGCGGTCGCTGCTGCAGGTCGTGCAAGAACACTCTCTCGTAGAATCGATCCACGACCATGATGCCGTGGTGGTAGCCGAACACCCTGCGCCAGACGGTCGACAGCTTGTCGCGTCGCGCGTTGTACGTTCCGGGCTTATCGACCTCGTCCGCTTCGCTCCACCCGGGCAACCGGCAGCGGTATCGCATCGGCACCACCACGCGCTCTCCCGTCGCCGGGTCGCGAATCATCACCGGGGCAAAATGGCCGGGCCAGATGCGATCAACGCCATCCGCCGGCGCCGGCGATGCCAGGTCATCGAGCTTCCCTTTGCCGGCCTCGATCTTGTTGGTGGCGACGCGGCGATCGTTCTCGGCCTTCTTGGTCGGCCTGGCCGAAGCGAGCTTCGCGTTCGCCTCCAGCAGACGCGCCTCCTGAAAACCGATCTCCGAAGCGATCACGTCCGCCGCCTCGACCTCCGCCGCTCGCGCCAGTGCGACCATGGCGGCATCCAGCGAACCGTCCGAGCCGTCCGCCATCGCGCGACGCATCGCCTTCGGCACCACTTTCACCCAGTTGCCCTTCTGCTTCGTCCAACCAGCGAGCTTGGTGAACTCCTTGATGTCCAAAGCACCGCCCAGGCGGGCGTACTTGCGGAAGTCGGCCAGGATTTGCGCGCTGTAGCACATGGGGTTCCGCCGCTGGTAGGACGCTCAGGATAGTGGAGGAACGCCGATCAGGAAGCTTCAGGCCGAAGCGGGCTTGACTGTCCCTGA
>Ga0134128_10001803_pt1 | contig 27093 bp, 20 predicted proteins | sample KB31754_FD_96462 | JGI IMG/M metagenome (GOLD analysis project Ga0134128, IMG submission 96462) | Terrestrial soil microbial communities with excess Nitrogen fertilizer from Kellogg Biological Station, Michigan, USA - KB3-175-4 | ecosystem: Environmental > Terrestrial > Soil > Unclassified ...
GCGCCTGTTCCCACTGATGCCGCATCCCCCCTGGCGACGCCGACTTAACCCGGAATTACGGAAGTCTTAACCCCGGTTACGACGTCTTAGCCCGGGTTACGACTGCCTTAGCCCGGGTTACGACGCCTTAGCCCTGGTTGGCGATGAATTTTGCCGGGTTTATGATAGTCTCGGGGACTGCAACCAGGGCTAAGGCTGCGTAACCGGGGCTAAGGCTGCGTAACTCTCAGGCCGGGAACGCCGGTGGACCGGCCAGACCGCCCATTCCGGGCATCGGCGCAAGGCGCCCGAACGCGCGACGCCAGGTTCGCCTGGAACCATGTCCCCGGCCGACGCCGGGCGTAGCCCAAACGGACTTTCCCCACGCTTGGCCGAAGTGACCAAAGCGACCGGTGGGAGTCCCATGGCAACGGGGGTCGGCTAGGTCAGGCCGTCGCGGTCGGCCCACTCCAGCAACTCGTCCAGGCGGTAGGTGGAGTCGTCGATTCCGGCGTGCAGGTCGCCCAGCTTGGCGTACCGGGCGGGCACGGTCGCGATCGTGAACTCGCGCGGGTCGACGTCGGCGATCTCATCCCAGGCGATCGGAGTGGAGACGGTCGCCTCCGGGACCCCGCGCACCGAGTAGGCGCTGGCGATCGTGTGGTCCCTGGTGTTCTGGTTGTAGTCGACAAAGAGCTTTTTCGGGTCGCGGTCCTTGCGCCACCAGGTCGTCGTCGCCTCATCGGGGATTCTGCGCTCGACCTCCTTGGCGAAGGCGTGCGCTGCCCGGCGCAGATCAGCAAACCCCCACCGGGGCTCGATCCGCACGTAGACATGCATTCCGTTGCCACCCGAGGTCTTCGGCCAGCCGGTAGCGCCGAGTTCGGCGAGCACCTCCTGGACCACCACCGCGACCCGACGCACCGTGTCGAAGCCGCATTCGGGCATCGGGTCGAGGTCGATACGCCATTCGTCGGGGCTCTCGGTGTCGGCCCGGCGCGAGTTCCACGGGTGGAACTCCACCGTCGACATCTGCACCGCCCAGATCACGCTCGCGATTTCGGTCACGCACAACTCGTCCGCGGTCCGGTTGTAGCGGGGGAAATGCACCCGCACGGTTTCGAGCCAGGGCGGCGCTCCGGCTGGCACCCGCTTCTGGTGCACCTTCTCCCCCGCCACTCCGGACGGGAACCGGTGCATCATGCACGGCCGTTCCCGCAGCGCACGGACTATGCCGTCGCCGACCGACAGGTAGTAGCGGGCGAGGTCCAGCTTGGTCTCGCCGCGGGCGGGAAAGTAGACCCGGCCCGGATTGGAGATCCGGATCGTCCGGTTACCGACCTCAAGTTCGGTCTGTTCGGCCATAGCGGCAAGCTAGCCGACACCCCCAGCGGGCAACTAGCCGACCGGCCGGCTCGGCCGGTAACGTGCTGGCGTGAACGCGATCACAACCAAGCTCAGCTCGCGATCGGTGTCCGACACCGTGACCCGCATGGTCAATATTCTCAACGCCAAGGGCGTGAAGCTGTTCGCGGTGATCGATCAGCGGGCCGAAGCGCAGGCCGCCGGGCTTGAGCTGCGCGAGACCACTCTGGTGATCTTCGGGAATCCGGCGGCGGGCACCCCGGTCATGGCGGCGGTCCCGATGGCCGCGCTCGACCTGCCGCTCAAGGTGCTGGTCTGGGATGACGACGGCCAGACCAAGGTCAGCTACACCTCGACCGCCGAACTCGCGGACAGGTATCAGCTCAGCGCCGACCTCGCCGGCAACCTGGCCGCGATCGACGCGCTGACGACGGCCCTCGTAGCTGCCGAGTGACGGGGCCGACCAGGACCAACTGGGCGGGCAACGTCACGTTCAGGGCCGCGCGATCGCACCGGCCAGGTTCGGTGACCGAGCTACGGCGCCTGGTGGCCGGAGCCGGCCGGGTTCGAGTACTAGGTACCGGCCATTCCTTCAGCCCGATCGCCGACACGACCGGCGACCAGATCTCGCTGGCCGGCCTGCCGCCCGTCTTCGCGATCGACATCGAGCGTCGCCGGGTCACCGTGACCGGCGCCATGACGTACGGCCAGCTGGCTCCGCGCCTGAACGAGGCCGGCTACGCGCTGGCGAACCTGGGTTCGCTGCCGCACATCTCGGTCGCCGGTGCCTGCGCGACCGGCACGCACGGCTCGGGCGACGGGGTCGGCAATCTGGCTACGGCCGTGGCCGAGATCGAGCTGGTGACCGCCGACGGCAGCCTGGTCAGGCTCGATCGCGACCGTCCCGCCGACCAGCAGGCGTTCAGCGGCGCGGTCGTCGGCCTGGGCGCGCTCGGCGCGGTAGTCAGCCTGACGCTGGCCATCGAGCCGGCCTATCGGGTCAGTCAGTACGTCTACGACGACCTGCCGACGGAGGCGCTTGACCGGCACTTCGACGAGATCTTCGGCCGCGGGTACAGCGTGAGCCTGTTCACCGACTGGCGCGCCGGTACGTTCAACCAGCTCTGGGTCAAGCACCGGCTGTCGGCCGCTGACCTGGCTGAACCTGGGCCCGGATGGCTCGGTGCCCGGCTAGCCGACGGGCCGCGGCACCCGGTCCCTGGCATGTCGCCGGTGCACTGCACCGCCCAGCTGGGCGAGCCGGGTCCCTGGCACGAGCGGCTGCCGCACTTCAGGCTGGACTTCACGCCGAGCGCGGGCCGGGAACTGCAATCTGAGTTCATGCTGCCCCGCACCCGGGCGATCGAGGCGATCAGGGCGATCGAGGCGGTGCGCGACCTCGTCGCGCCCGTGGTGCAGATTTCCGAAATCCGGACGATCGCCGCGGACGAGCTGTGGCTGAGTCCGGCCTACCGGCGCGATTCGGTCGGGCTTCACTTCACCTGGATCGATGACTGGGCGGCCGTCGCGCCGGTGCTGGCACTGGTGGAGGAACGGCTGGAACCGTTTGATCCCAGGCCGCACTGGGGGAAGCTGTTCGCCGCCAGCCCGGCCGGACGGTACGAGCGAATGCCCGACTTCCGTCAGCTCAGGCTCGCCTTCGATCCGACCGGCAAGTTCGGCAACGACTTCCTCGACGCGTACCTGAGCTGACGACGGCTCAGCTGACGACGGCTCAGCTGACGACGGGCCCGCTGACGCACGCCGTCGACCCGGTCAGGCCAGGACGACCTGGACGCCTGCTTCGGTGAGCCGGGCGACCTGGTCCTGGTCGATGCCGCTGTCCGTGACCAGCACGTCCACATCCTGCGCCGCGCAGATCCTCGCGAACGCGCGCCGGCCGGCCTTGGAGCTGTCCGCGGTCACGATCACCCTGGCCGCCCGCTTGGTCATCAGCCGGTTGATGCTGGCTTCGCCCTCGTGGTGCGCGGTGGCGCCGACCTCGGCGTCGATGCCATCGACACCGATGATCGCCACGTCGAGCACGACCTGCTCCAGCACGCCGGTGGCCAGCGGCCCGGTCAGCTCATAGGACTGTGGCCGCGCGACCCCGCCGGTCGTGACGATCTTGATGTTCTGGCGCACCGCGAGTTCCGTCGCGATGTTGAGCGCGTTGGTGACCAGCGTCACCGCCGGTGACAGCGGGCCGCCCGACTGCAGGTCGGCCCGCACCGCCAGCGCCCTCGCGACCTCGGTGGTGGTCGTGCCGCCGTTGATCCCGGCGATCTGCCCAGGCCGGATCATGGCCGCCGCCACGGCGCCGATCCGCTGCTTCTCGGTCGGATGGCGTTCGCTCTTGTAACGCAGCGGCAGATCGTAGGTGACCGCCTGGGCGACCGCACCGCCCCTGATCCTGGTGAGCATCTGCTGAGCGGCCAGATCGTCGAAGTCCCGCCGGACGGTCGCGGCCGAGACGCCTAGCTCCTGGGCGGCCTTCTCGACGGTGACCTGGCCGTCGGCGGCCAGCAGCTCAAGCAAGGCGTTCCAGCGCCGATACCGGCTCACTGAACGAGCACGCCTAGCAACCTGGCTACCTCCCCTGCGACCGCCTCCCGGCCCGCCGCCGTGTACTTCCTCGGATCGACCAGCCTCTGGTCTGCCGCCAGCACAGCCCGCACCGCCTCGGTGAACACCTTGTTGAGCGCGGTCGCGATGTTGATCTTCGTCAGGCCCGACCGCACGGCCGCGACCAAGACATCATCGGGAACTCCGGACGATCCGTGCAACACGAGCGGAACGCTTACCTCGGCCCGGAGCTGCTCGACCAGCTCAAGGTCGAGCACCGCGTCCTTGGTGAGCATCGCGTGCGAGCTGCCGACCGCCACCGCGAGCCCGTCGACGCCGGTCGTCAGCACGTACTCCGCGGCCTGCGCCGGCTTGGTCCGCGCACCCGGCGCGTGCACCCCGTCCTTGCCGCCGACCTCACCCAGTTCGGCCTCCACCCAGACCCCGCGCTCGTGGCACCACCGCGCGATCTCCGCCGTCGCGGCCACGTTAGAGGCGTAGTCCAGCGCGGATGCGTCGAACATCACCGACCCGATCCCGGCTGACACCGCCGCGCTCACCAGGCCGACGCTGGTCGCGTGATCCAGATGCACCGCGACCGGTACGTCGCTGGCGGCCGCGACCGCGAGCGAAGCCGCCGCGATCGGCTCGACCGCGCCGTGATAGCGCACGCAGTTCTCGCTGATCTGCAAGATCACCGGCGTCCCGGCTGCCTGAGCCCCGGCCACGATCGCCTCGGCGTGCTCGATCCCGATCACGTTGAACGCGACCGCCGCGCCACCAGCCCGTCGAGCCGCGTCCACCAGCTCCCCAGTAGCCACCAGCGTCATCGAGCGCTCCCATCGCCGCACGCGGCGACCCCAGGCGCGACCCCCGGCTCGACCCCCGGCTCGACCCAGGCCGCGACCCCGGCGAGTCGATGCTGCCGCTCGTACTCGTCCCGGGCGAACTCTCCCGCCACCGGAGCCGCGACCGTTGCCGCCCCGAGCCCCACCGCGTGCCGCAGCGTCTCCGGCCAGCCCGTCCCTCGCACCAGCCCGTCGGCCAGGCCCGCCACCACCGCGTCCCCGGCGCCGGTCGGGTTGCCGTCCACTCGCTCCCCCGGCCGCGCCAGCCAGCTTCCCTCTCCGGTGACGGCCAGCAGTCCGGCTTCCCCCAGTGAAACCACCACGGATCGGGCACCGTCCCGAACGAGCTCCCGGGCGGCGGCCCGCGCGGCTTCGGCGGCCAGCGATCGTCCGGAGATGTGCTCGAGCTCGGCCAGGTTGGGCTTGACCAGCGTCGGCCCCGCCGCGGCGCCGAGCGCGAGCGCCGGCCCGCTGGTATCCAGGATTACCGGCACGGCCGCCGCCCGGGCAGCCGAGATCAGCCCCGCGTACGCTTCAGGGCCGACTCCGCCCGGCAGGCTTCCAGACAGCACCACCGCCTCGCAGTCACCCAGCGCGGCCAGATAGCCGTCCAGAAACCCCTGGTATTCGCCGCCCGCCACCAACGGGCCCGGCTCGTTGAACAGCGCCGCCTGCCCCCTGGCCGAGTCCACTACGGTCAACGTCCGCCGAGTCGGGCCTGCGATCGCGGTGAACCCCACCTCGACCCCCGACCCGGCCAGCCCTTCGACCAGCTCGGCCCCGGTCGCCCCGCCGATCAGCCCAGCGAGCCTGACGTCGCGGCCGAGAGCGCGCAGCGTCCTGGCCACGTTCACGCCCTTGCCGCCGGGCCGGACGTGCACGGTGTGCGGCCGGTTGACCCCGCCCCAGTCCGCCTCCTGCACCTCGTACGTCAGGTCCAGGGCCGGGTTGAGCGAGACGACCAGGATCATGAGAAAGCCGGGATCAACTGAGAATGACCGATCGGGTCAGGTTGCGCGGCCGGTCCGGGTCGAGCCCGGCCGCCCTGGCCACCGTCACCGCCACCCGGTGCACCCGCACCAGCTCAGCCAGCGGATGCTCGACCGATGGCCACATGGTCCCGCCCGTCGCCGCGACCTCATCGGCCAGGCCCTCCGGCGCGGACCCCAGCATCCACACCAGGCTGCCCGCTCCGGTCACCGCGATCGGCCCGTGCCGGTACTCCATCGCCGGGTACGACTCGGCCCACAGCCCGGCCGACTCGCGCAGCTTCAGTGCCGCCTCGCTGGCCAGGCCCACCGTCCAGCCGGTGCCGAGGAACGTGTACTGGCCGCCGTCGGTAAGCACCCCTGGCAAGGGAGCGTCCAGGACCCGCTCGGCCGCATCCGCGATCGGCCCGACATCGGTGCCAAGGTGCGCCAGCAGCAGCGCCAGCTCGCTGGTCGCGAACCGGGTCTGGACCACCGACTGCTCGTCGGCGAAGTCCAGCGCGACGATCGCGTCCGCGGCCGACGAGATCGGCGTCCGGGGGTCGGCCGTGATCGCCACGATCGGCTGCAGGCCACCTAGCACGTCGAGCAGCCGCAGGATCTCGGTCGTTGTGCCGGACCGGGAAAGCGCCACCAGCCGGTCGTACCGCCGCCCGGTCGGCATCTCGGATGCGGCAAAGGCATCGGTCTCGCCGAGCCCGGCCGACTCGCGCGCCACCGCGTAGCACTGGGCGATGAACCAGGACGTGCCGCAACCCACGACCGCCACCCGCTCGCCCGGCGACGGCAACAGCCCGCCTACCTCGGGCAGCAGCGCGGCCGCTCGCCGCCAGCAATCCGGTTGCGACGCGATCTCGGCTTCGGTAAGGCCGAGGTCCGCCTGCTGCATCGTCAGTACCCCCTATATTCCGGACAGTCCGGTGGCTGCGACGGATCGGACGAAATAGCGCTGCGCGATCAGGAAGACGATCATCATCGGCGCGAGGCTCATCACGTTCCCGGCCATCAGCAGCGGCCATTCGGTCGAATGCGCGCCCTGGAACGTCGCGAGCCCGAGCGGCAGCGTGGACGCGGCGGTCGAATTGATCGCGATCAGCGGCCAGAGGAAGTTGTTCCACGAGTCGAGGAACGTCAGCGCCGCGAGCGTGGCCAGCGCGGGCGCGGACAGCGGCAGCACGACCTTCCACAGCACCATCAGCCGGTTGGCACCATCCACCCGGGCCGCGTCCTCGTACTCGATCGGCAGGGTACGGAAGAACTGCCGCAGGAAGAACACCCCGAACGCGGTCGCGGCATTCGGCACGATCAGCGCTCCGATATGGCCGATGCCGGCCCCGGCCAGCAGGTTCACGCCGATCCACTTGGTGATCAGGAACTGCGGGATCATCGTGACCTGGAACGGCACCATCAGCGTCGCCATCATCACGACGAACAGCGCGGTCCGGCCAAGGAACCTGAACCGGGCGAACGCGTACCCGGCCGCCGCGCACAGCACCAGGTTGCACACGACCGTGGTCAGCGCGACGATCGCGCTGTTGAGGAAGAACCGCCCGAACGGCGCGGCCGAAAGAGCGTCCGGGTAGTTCCGCAGCCTGATCACGTGCGGCGTCAGGTCAGGCGGAAACCGCAGCGCCTCCGACGACGTCTCGAGCGAGGTCACGACCAGCCAGACGAACGGGAACAGCAAGATGATCATCGCCGGAATCAGCACCAGATGCCACGGACTGAACGGCAGCCGTCGCCGCCGCCTCGCCAGCGGCGGCCCAGCGGTGCTGACCGGGCGCGCCTTGCGCACGACCGCGGTCATGACCGGTAGTAGGTGAATCGACGCCCGATCCGGAACTGGATCGCGGTGACCACCAGGATCACGATGAACAGCAGGTACGCGATCGCCGAGGCGTAGCCGAAGTTAAAGTTCTCGAACGCCTGCTGGTACAGGTAATAGACCATGACCGTGGTCGCCCCCAGCGGTCCGCCCTGAGTCGACAGGTACACCTCGTCAAAGAGCTGCAGCGCGTTGATCGTCAGCCAGACGGCCAGGAACAGCGACGCCGGCGATAGCAGCGGCATCGTGATCCGCCAGAACGACTTGACCGGGCCGGCCCCGTCGATCGAGGCCGCCTCGGTCAGGTCCTTCGGTATGCCCTGCAGCGCGGCCAGGTAGATGACGACCGCGAAGCCGGACCAGCCCCAGATCGTCATCACGCAGACCACGAACAGGGCCTCCGACGGCGAGTTCAGGAACTGCTGCTGCGGAATGTGCAGCAGGCTGAAGACGTAGTTCACGATCCCGTACGACGGGTCGAACAGCCAGATGAAGACCAGGGCCTCGCTGATCGTCGAGATAGCCATCGTGGCGTAGGCCGCGGTCCGGTACACCCACATGAAGCGGAGCTTGCGGTTCATCGCCACCGCGAGGAACAGCCCGACCACCATCGTCCCCGGCACGAACAGCACGGTGTAGATCAGCGTGTGCCAGATCGCCGACGCCACCGCCGGATCGTGGATCATCTGCCGGTAGTTGCGCAACCCGACGAACGGCGTGCTCGACGACAGCTGATCGCTGTGCTGGAACGACATGACCAGCGACCAGATGATCGGCGCGGCACCGAACGTTCCGATGATCACCGTCGCCGGGGTGACGAACGCCCAGCCGGTCAGCGACTCGGTGCGGCGCAGCCGTCGCGACCCAGGCCGCTCGCCGAGCCGACGCCGGCTGAGCGCGAGGGAAGCCGACAGGCTCATCCAGAGCCGGCCAGGATCTGGTTGACCTTCGCCGCGGCGGCGTCCAGCGCGGCCTTCGGCTGCTGCTTGCCCAGCAGGACGCCCACGATCATGTTGCCGATGACCTGGGAAACCTGCGGATAGCTAGCGATCTGCGGCCGGGCCAGCTTGACGTTGCCGAGGTTGGAGATGAACGCCGAGACATCAGGCAGCGACGCGTCCATTTGGCTCTGATAGCCGGGCGAGCTGGCGGTCGACTGTCGCGTCGGCAGATTGCCGGTTTTTAGGGTGAAAAATTTGTCCTGGCTTGGGGCCGTCAGCCAGAGGAGGAAGTTCTCGGCGGTTTTGACCCTGGAGGCGCCGTTGTTGAAGACCACCCAGTTGTCCGGACCTGAGATCGTCTGATGCCCGCCCGCCGTGCCAGGGAACGACGGCATGATCTGGACGCCGTACTGGATATTCGGGAAGGCCGACAGGTCCCACGGCCCGGTGACCAGCATGCCGATCTTGCCTGAGTTGAACAGGTTGGCGTAAGCCGAGTCGGTCGGATCCAGGTACATCGACTTGTCGGTGACGGCCATCGTGCGCAACGCGTCCAGCGCGGTCAGCCCGGCCTGGGAGTCGAACGCGGCCTTAGTGTTGCCGGTGTCGAGAACCCTCCCGCCGGCCTCCCAGAGCAGCGCCTCCCAGTGCCAGACCGTGTCCTCGCTGCCCGGGGTGACGTAGGCGGTGCCGAACTGCTTGACCGACGGAATCGTCAGCTTCTTGGCGTCGGCCTCGAATTGCGACCAGGTCCAGTTCGGTCCGGGCAGCGGCAGATGCGCCTGGGCGAACAGCTTCTTGTTGTAGACCACCGCGAGGTTGTCGACCAGGGCAGGCATCCCGATCACGCGGCCGTTGACGGTGGCGACATCGCGCTCGCCGACCCAGAAGTCGTTCCAGTTCACGCTCTTGCTCTTGACCACGTCGTTCAGCGTCACCACGGAAGAGATCTTGGCGACGTTCGGCGCCCAGGAACCGTACAGGTAGGCGATGTCGGGCGGGGCGCCGCCGGCGACGGCGGTCTGCACCTTCTGCAGCGTGTTGTCGCTGTTGACGTACAGCGTGCTGACCTTCACGCCCGGATGGGACTTCTCGTACTGCGCGACCATCTTGGCGAACACCTTCGCCTCAACGCCGGTGTAGCCCTCCCAGATCTGGATCGACTTGCCGTCGCCTCCGGCCGCCGTACTGCCGGAACCGCACGCCGCCAGCCCGGTGACGACGGTGATCGCGAGCGCGCAGCTCGCAGCTACCCGCAGCCGATAAGTGCCCATCATGGCCTCTGTTCACCTACGCCGATGTTTGAGGCATATCTTTGGGGTCCCGTCTGACCCTGTCAAGACGATCGCGCAGCAAAAGTGCAGGTAACTGTGGGTCATTGCATGATGACCTGCACACTCTTGCGCGGAACTGCGCTCAATGAAACACTTTTGATCGTGATCAAGATCGCCTTCATCGGGGCCGGGAGCATCGAGTTCACCCGGAATGTCGCAACTGACCTGTGCGGATTCACCGAGCTGAGCGGGCAGCTTCACCTGTCGCTGCACGACATCAGCGCCGAGCGGCTCGCCTTCGCCGAGAGGCTGGTCAACCGGATCGTCGATCAGAGGCGTGCCAGCGTCACCGTCACCGCCTCCCTCGATCGCACCGCGGCGATCGAGGGTGCCAAGTACGTAATCAACGAGGTCCAGGTCGGCGGGTACGACGCGACCAGGCTCGACTTCGACATCCCGGCCAAGTTCGGGCTGCGCCAGACGATCGGTGACACGATCGGCATCGGCGGCATCTTCCGGGGCCTGCGCACGATCCCCGTCGCGGTCGCGCTCGGCACCGACATGCTGCGTCACTGCCCGGATGCCTACCTGCTCAACTACACCAACCCGATGGCGATGCTGCCGTGGGCGATCTATGCCGGCACCGACTTCGAGCGGGTGTACGGGCTGTGCCACTCGGTGCGGGACACGCACAAGTTCCTGGCCGGGCTCGTGGGAGTTCCGGAAGCTGAGATCAGCTATACGACGGCGGGATTCAACCACCAGGCGTTCGTGCTGCGGTTTGAGCACGACGGCGAGTCGCTGTACCCGAAGCTGAGGCAAGTGATCGACGCCGATCCGGACGGGCTCGGTCGACGGGTCCGGGTCGAGCTGTTCCGGCGGTTCGGCTACTTCCCGACCGAGTCCAGCGAGCATTCCGCCGAGTACGTGCCGTGGTTCATGCGGCACGACTCGCAGGTCGCGGACTACCGGATCTTCGTCGGCGACTACCTGGCCCGCTGCGAGGAGAACCTGGCCGAGTTCGCCGAGCTCACCAGGCAGCTCGACGCCCGGGAGCAGGTCGAGCTCGAGTCCAACGACGAACTGGCCTCGCAGTTCATTCACTCGACGGAGACCGGCGAAGAGCGCGAGATCTACGTCAACATCCGCAACGGCGGCAAGATCGAGAACCTGCCGCCGGACGCCTGCGTCGAGGTGCCGTGCTACCTGGGCGTCGGCGGACCGCTGCCCCGGGCCGTCGGCGCGCTGCCGGTGCAGCTGGCCGCGCTCAACCGGACGTTCCTCTACGTGGTCGAGCTGACCGTTCAGGCCGCGCTGACCGCGAACCGCGACTACGTCTACCAGGCGGCGCTGCTCGATCCGAACACAGCGGCGACGCTGACCACGGAGCAGACCGTCGCGATGTGCGACGAACTGCTCGACGCCCACGCGGGAATGCTGCCGCAAGGTTTTACCAGGTAAATCGAACTGCCCGGGAGGGGCTGGTCCGCCATGTCCACCAGAACACTGGCGGCGATAGCCGCGATAGCCGCGGCGGCCGGTCTTGTCGGCATGCCGACCGGCACGGCGGTGGCCACCGCCCGGCCGGCAGTCGCGAAAGCTGTCCAGCCGCCGCAGCGATCGGGGGCGTTGCGGATCGCCGGCCAGGCTCGCGATGGCAACGTGGTCAGGGCCGCTGGCCTGGCCTGGCGGCCGGGGCGGCTTCCGAAGGGCGACCGCCTTCTCAGCTTTGGCGTCGCTTTTTCCTGGAAAAATTGCGCAGGTCTCTGCCAATCCGGCAGCGACAGCACGGCCACGCCGTTCGCCGCTTCGAAGTACATCGTCGGTCACGCCGACACCGGCCGGAAGCTGCGGCTCATAGAAACCGCCACCGAGGTAGTGCAGACGCGAGCGGTACCGTTCTCCTTCTCCGTGCTCAACGCGTCGGCGACCGTCACCTCTCGGCGCGTCGTCGCCCGGTACTCCAGGCGGGCGCCGCGCACCGAGTTCACCGATGGCCTGCCCGAGCACCGGACCGGATCCCGCGAGGAGTACTTCAGCGTCGACCCGCCGCACTACCAGGCCAGCCTGGGCAAGCCAGAGGAGTTCTGGCGCCTTGACCACGGCTCTTGGCACAAGATTCAGCCGGCGCATGCTTTCTATATAGGAAAACTCTCGATTGGGGCGCATCAGGTCACCGTCAGGACCGTCGACCGGGGCGGTGCGACGCTGCTGCGATACCGCTGGCGGGTGACTCCGTTGCCGAAGCCAGTCACGTGTCACTGCTGGCTGCCGCCGCATCTGAACTCCAAGGGCAAGCCGATGCGGTGGGACTGGCAGATCGGGCGGGCCACGCCGCTGGAGCGGACCGGCAAGCAGGCCGTGGACCTGTACGACATCGACGGGTTCTTGACCACGCGGGCGCAGATCCACGCGATCAGGACGCACTGGCAGGCGGACACCCTCGCCCATCCCCGGACGATCTGCTACCTGGACCTGGCCTGGGAGGAATACCGGCCAGACGGCAGTCCAGGGAAGGCCACCGGGTTCCCGGCCGCGACGCTCGGGAATGTCTACTACGGCTACCCGCAGGAGCGGTGGGTGGACTTCCGCCAGCTCAACTCGCTTAAGCCGATGATCAAGGCGCGTTTGGAGATGTGCTCGCGCAAGGGCTTCGACGCGGTCGAACTGGACGACATCGACAGCTTCGATCCGCCGCCTGTGACCGGCTTCCACCTGACCATCGGGGACGCCCAGAACCTGCTGGCCTACGCGTTCAACCAGACGCACCGGCTCGGAATGGCCGGGCTGTGGAAGAACTCGCCGTGGCTGACCTGGTGGGCCAAGCGGTACGCGGACGGCGCGGTGATCGAGGAGTGCTACCTCTACAAGGCCTGCTTCGCCTCCGAGTTGCGCGGAAGCAAGCAGTACGGGGTCACCTGCACGGCCCTGGCCGGACGAACGCCGTGCGGATGGGATGCGTTCAGCGGGGACCGGACTCACGCGCAGCCCAGCGGTAAGTGGGTGGGCGAGGTCGAGTATTCGGCCGATGGGTACGTCTGCTCTCCCGGCCAGACCGGGAGCAAGTGCTCGGGACGGCACGGCTACGCCGCGTTCTGCCGGACCGTCTATTCGCGGCCGGACGGGTTTTCCGCTATGAAGCTTGACGTGGACCTAGATGGCAAGATGTTCTTCCCCTGTCCGCGCGGGACGTGATGGGTCGTGCCGGAGGCGCGCCAATGAACGCGGCCCGGCCCGGCCGGGTCGGCAGCCGGAACGCGACCTTTCAGCAGTGGCAGGCTCTGCTGACCAACCGCACCAAGCGGCACCGGCTCGGGGAATTCCTCGTGCAAGGTGTCCGGCCGGTGTCGGAGGCGGTGCGGCACGGCTGGACGATCCGCGCGCTCTTGCACGACGGGCGGAGTTCGCCGTCGAAGTGGGCGGCGGAACTGTGGGAGACGACGCCGGCGGCGGCTCGGTTCGTGGTCGCGCCGGAACTGATGGCTGAGCTCGGCGAGAAGGCCGACGGCGCGCCCGAGTTGCTGGCGGTGGCGCAGATGCCGCCGGATGACCTGGCGCGGCTCGCGCCTGGTGAGGCGACCTTGCTGGTGACAGTCTTTGACCGGCCGGCCAGTCCGGGCAACATCGGCACGCTGATCAGGTCGGCGGATGCGTTCGGCGGGACTGGGGTCGTGGTGACCGGGCACGGCGCCGACCCCTACGACCCGCGCTGCGTCCGGGCCAGCACCGGGTCGTTCTTCAGCCTTCCGGTCGTCCGGGCGCCGTCGCACCAGGAGGTGATCGACTGGGTGCGTCGGCTGCGGTCAGCCGGATCGCCAGTCGTCGTTGTCGGCACCGACGAGGACGGAGCCGTCGACGTGCGGGGGGCTGACCTGACCGCGCCGACCGTGCTGGTGATCGGCAACGAGACCAATGGGCTGACCACCGCCTGGCGGGCCGAGTGCGACGTGCTGGTCAGCCTGCCGATGACGGGGTCCGCCAGCTCGCTGAACGCTGCCACCGCCGGGTCGATCGTCCTGTACGAGGCGATGCGCCAGCGGCTCGGGGGCGGAGGCCGGGGCCGGAGGCCGGAGGCCGGAGGCGGGGCCCGTGAGCCCAGGCGACTCTAGCCGACCGGGCCCTTGAGCCGCTCCATCCTCGTGGCGTCCGGCGGGCCGGGGATCCCGGGCGGCGGGTAGGCGGTGAACGTGGCCGTCAGCTTGTCCCGCCAGACCATGATCCTGACGGTCCCGTACCCGGCCGATTCGCAGGTCTTGGGGTTGAACCACTGCCAGGTGCCGATGTAGTCGAGCTTGTCGATCTGCCGGAGCACGAGCTGCCCGTCCTGATCGTTCACGGCCGGGCAGAACACGCCGATTCGCTGGCTGATGACCGTGTCGGAGATCGTCGCGACCGCGATGCGGCTGAACTTGAACTCCCCGCCGAACAGCGACCAGGTACCGGCCAGCGACGGGTGGCGTCGATGGTGGCGGTGCACGACCGGGTTCATCCTGGACCGCGTGGGCGGCTTGGTCACCGGGTTCCTCGGGTGCTTGCCCGGAGGGGTCTTGGTCGGCGGCTTCGGCCGGGAGCCAGCCGGATGAGTCTTGGCTGGGCGCGTCACGACCGGGGCGGTGTAGGCGCCCGGCTTCAGGTCGGCTATGGACTGGACCGGGCGCGTTGCCGCCGAACGCGGCTTCTGCCTGGTCTTCTTTTGCCTGGCCTTCGATTTGGAGCTGGCCTTCGACTTTGAGGTGGCTTTCGCTGGAGTCGTCTTGGCGTCGATCTCGTGCCCGGCGGCGGTCTTGCCGGGGGCTGGAAGGATGGCGTCTGCCCCTTGAACCGTCGGACCGATCAGCACCAGCCCGAGCCCGACGGCCAGACCGGTCTTGCCGAGCACCCGAGCGACTCCGGGCATGCGATCTCCAATCCAGCTCCCCCGGACGGGCGGCGTGCCCAAGGCAGCTAGCGAAGGTGTCCTAGAACAGCACCAAATGTACTCATGAAAGACTCGGTTTCGACTCACTTCCCTTAACGAACGAGTCCCCCGCTACGCTCCCAGGTCACAAGACCTCGTACCAGCAGCTTTCCCCCATCCGCCGACCGCGAGACCCGGCCCACGTCGCCCGGTCATCCCAATTCGCAATAAACCATCCTAACCAGCGCGACACCAGAAAGGCACCGAGGCGGGATCACGGCGTTTTCGCCGTGCCGCCTATTTCGCCCGCCAGGCATGGTGGACTGGGCCAATGCAGGTTCGCAGGCGCCGTTCGAGCGCTATTGCCGGTTTCCTGACGGCGGCCGGGCTAGTGGCGGCCGCCTGCGGCACGCCGGTCCACGTAGGCATCGAGGCGAGCGGCCTGCCGATCAAGGCCACCTCGCTCGTCGAGGTGGCGGCGCCGCCCGGCGAGGGAGGCGCGTTCGCCGCCCACCGCAAGCTGCACGTGCCGCCCGGGTGGACGGTCCGCGTCTGGGCCAGGGTGCAGGACGCGCGGATGGAGGCCTGGACCCCGCAGGGTGACCTGCTGGTCAGCCAGCCCGACGAGGGAACGGTCGCCGAACTAACGCCGGCCAAACGGGGGCTTGGGCATTCGCGGACCGTGCTGACCGACCTGACCCAGCCCCAGGGCCTGGCGTTCGCCCGGGTTAGCGGCCACTGGCTGCTGTACGTCGCCGAGGCCGACCAGGTGGTGAGCTACCCGTGGGGGAAGAAGGGGATCGGCGGCCAGCCTCGGGTGATCGCTCCGCACCTGCCTGGCATCAAGCCGAACGGCGACGACAACCACACGGTGAAAGACGTGGCCGTGACACCCGACGGCACCCTTTACTTCAACGTCGGCAGCTCGTCGAACGCCAATCCGGACGACCGGACGTTCAAGCCGCCGCGCGCGACGATCATGTCCGTTCGACCGGACGGCACCGGCCTGCGGGTGGTCGAACGCGGTGTGCGCAACGGCGAGGGACTGGCGGTCGCGCCGGACGGAACGGTCTGGACGGCGGTCAACAACCGGGACAAGATCCCCTACCCGTTCCACTCCCCCTACGCCGGCCATAAGGACGCCTTCGGCCAGGTCATCCAGGCCTACGTCAACAACCACCCGCCGGATGAGGTGGTGCCGGTGACGCGGGGCCGCGATCTCGGCTGGCCCTATTGCAATCCCGATCAAGACGTGAACCATCCAGCCGGATCGCTTGCCGGCATCCCGCTGGTGCGCGACTCACTCACCAATCCGCGCGGCCGCCACCTGAACTGTGCCAGCCTGGAGCCGATCAATGTCGGGCTTCCCGCCCACAGCGCTCCGCTCGGCCTGAGCTTCCTCCAGGGCAGTGCCCTGCCCGCGCCCTGGAAGAATGGCGCGGTCGTGGCCGTGCACGGATCGTGGAACCGCGTGCCGCCCAGGCCGCCGGCGGTGCTGTGGCTGGCCTGGAACGCGGCCAGGCACACCCTCGAACCAGCCGTGGTCATGGTCACCGGATTCCAGAACTCCGACGGCAGCCGCTGGGGCCGTCCGGCCGATGCCGTACCAGGACCAGACGGCGCCCTCTACATCAGCGACGACACGGCCGGCGTCATATACCGCCTGGCTCCGCCGTCCAAGTAAGCGTCAGCACCAGAAAATGGGGGTTCTTTAATTGTGAGAAATATCGCGGCTGGGCGGCAACGTCATGCGCGGCAACGTCATGCGCGGCAACGTCATGCGCGGACAGGCACTCGACGCGGTCAACCGGCCAAGATCGGCGGGAGGAATAGTACCTCGATTCCGATCATCAACGTCACCGCCAGTGCCGAGGACACGATGCTGACCAGGGCTCTCCTGGCCGGAGTGCCCGGCGGGATCGCTGGCGGGTGATTGTCAGTGGGGCGGGTTAGCCTGGCAGCATGTTTGCTTCTGACCCGCCCGAGGGCCATGGACGGTGGGCGGAGGGTGCAGCGGGAGGACTCGAATTCCATCCGGCTGTAAGGACCTGGTTCGCCAGGCGATTCCCGGCTGGGCCGACCGCGCCGCAGGCCCAGGGCTGGGGTGAGATCGCGGCCGGCCGGCACACGCTGATCGCCGCGCCGACCGGGTCAGGTAAGACCCTGGCCGCCTTCGCCGTCTGCATCGACCGCCTCTACCGCGCCCACGAGGCCCAGGCTGCGATCGAAGCGGCCGAGGAAGCCCCCGAGACCAAGGAAGCCCCCGAGACCAAGGAAGCCCCCGAGGCCGAAGATCCCACCGGCCCGCAGGTCGTGTATGTGTCGCCGCTGAAGGCACTGGCGGTCGACATCTGGCAGAACCTGGAACGGCCGCTGGCCGAGATCGCCGAGACCGCCGCCGAACTCGGCCTGGCCGCACCGCAGATCAGGATCGCGGTACGGACCGGCGACACCGAGGCCGCCGAACGCGCCGCGATGCTGAAGCACCCGCCGGAATTCCTCATCACCACCCCCGAGTCGCTCTACCTGCTGGTCACCGCCGAGCGCAGCCGGAAGATGCTGGGCACGGTCGACACCGTGATCGTCGATGAGATCCACGCCGTCGCGGGAAACAAGCGCGGATCCCACCTCGCCCTGACGCTCGAGCGGCTCGCCCACCTGACCGGCCGTCCCCTCCAGCGGATCGGCCTGTCCGCGACCCAGAAGCCGGTCAGCGATGTCGCCCGGCTGCTCGTCGGCGCCGGACCGGCCAGGAGCAATCCAGACGGATCGCCACTGTGCTCGATCGTGGACTCGGGCCACCGCCGCGATCTCGACCTCGCCCTGGAGCTCCCCTCCGACGAACTCGGTGCGGTGGCCTCGGCCGAGCAGCTAGCCGAGATCACCGACCTGATCGCCGGCCACGTCGAGCAGCACCGCACGACCCTGGTGTTCGTCAACACCAGGCGGCAGGCCGAGAAGGTCGCGCATGACCTGGGCGAGCGCCTGGGCGAAGGCCAGGTCGCGGCCCATCACGGCAGCCTGTCCAAGGACCGGCGGCAGCGGGTCGAGGCCCGGCTGCGCGCCGGTGACCTGCGCGCTCTCGTTGCGACCGCGTCGCTGGAGCTGGGCATCGACGTCGGACCGGTCGAGCTGGTCTGCCAGATCGGCTCGCCGCGCAGCTTCGCCACGTTCCTGCAGCGGGTCGGCCGGTCCAATCACACCCGGGATGGCGTGCCGTCCGGCCGGCTGTTCCCGACGAGCAGGGATGAGCTGGTCGAATGCGCCGCGCTGCTCCGCGGCGCCAAGGCCGGACGGCTGGACCGGCTGGTCATTCCCGACTGCCCGCTCGACATCCTGGCCCAGCAGGTGGTGGCCGAATGCTCGGCCGCCGAGTGGCCGGAGACCGAGATGCTGGAGCTGGCCAGGGGCGCGGCCCCGTTCGCTTCGGTCTCGGACCACGACTTCGACGACATCGTCGCCACGCTTTCGGAAGGCATCAGGACCGGGCGCGGTCGCCGCGCCGCCTACCTGCACCGGGACCAGGTGAACGGCACGATCAAGGCCAGGCGCGGCGCCCGCATCGCGGCCCTGACCTCCGGCGGCGCGATCCCCGAACTGGGCGACTACCGGGTGCTGGCCGAGCCCGACGAAGCCCTGGTCGGCACCGTAAGCGAGGACTGGGCGTTCGAGAGCATGGCCGGGGACATTTTCCTGCTCGGCACCACATCCTGGCGGATCCGCCGGGTTGAGCCCGGCATCGTCCGGGTCGTCGACGCGCAGGGTGCGCCGCCTTCGGTCCCGTTCTGGCGGGGCGAGGCGCCAGGCCGCACGATCGAGCTGTCCGAAGAGGTCAGCTCGGTCCGGGCCGCGATCACCGGGATCCTGGGACCCGGCCACAGCCCAGAAACGGCTCCACCAGACTCGGCTCCACCAGATTCAGCTCCAGCGCAGCCCCAGGACGAGCAGCTTCCAGCCGACCGCGTCGCCGAGGCCGTGCGCTGGCTGATCGCCGAGTGCGGAATCGGCCCGGACGCCGCCGAGATGATCGCGGCCTACCTGGGCACCGCGCTCGCCCAGCTCGGAGTGATGCCGACACAAGACACCATCGTGCTCGAGCGGTTCTTCGACGAGGCCGGCGGCATGCAACTGGTTGGCCACTCCCCCTACGGCGCCCGGATCAATCGCGCGTTCGGCCTGGCCCTGCGCAAGCGGTTCTGCGTGACGTTCGACTTCGAATTGCAGGCGGCGGCCAGTGACGACGCGATCCTGCTCTCCCTCGGCCCGCAGCACTCCTTCCCACTCGACCGAGTCCCCAAGTTCCTCGCCTCGGGCACGGTGGAAGGCGTAGTCCGCCAGGCCGTGCTCACCGCGCCGATGTTCGCCGTCCGCTGGCGGTGGAACCTCAACACGTCCCTCACCGTGCTCCGGATGCGCGGCGGCAAGAAGAATCCGCCCGCGATCCAGCGGATGGAGGCCGATGACCTGATGGCAGCGGTGTTCCCGGTGCTGGCCGCCTGCCAGGAGAACGTCGCCCCTGGGCCGATGGACATCCCCGATCACATGCTGGTCAAGCAAACCTTGCATGACTGCCTGAACGAGGCAATGGACATTTCCGGGTTGAAAGCATTGCTCGGCCGGATCGAGTCGACGCAGGTCAATGTGGTGGTAAGGGACACCACCGAGCCGTCCGTGCTCTCGCACGAGATCCTGAACGGCCGGCCGTACACCTTCCTGGACGACGCCGAGCTCGAAGACCGGCGCAGCCGGAACGTGCCGCTTCGGCGCGGCCTGCCGGTCGCGCCGCACGAGCTGGCACGACTCGACCCGGCCGCGATCGAGCGGGTCATCGAGCAGGTCAGGCCCGATCCCCGTGACGTAGATGAACTGCACGACCTGCTGCTGACGCTCGTGGTGGCCCGCCCGCAGGAGCAGTGGCGGGACTGGTTCACCGAGCTGGCCCAGACCGGCCGCGCCGTCACCGTCCTAGCGGGGGGCTCCGGGGGGTCGTCCTCCCGGGCCAGCACCGTCGATTCCGGCGCGCTGTGGGCCGTCACCGAGGCTCGGCCGGCTATCGACGTGCTGTTTCCTGGAGTCGCGGTCGTCCCCGATCATCGCCCGCCGACGGGCCTGGTCGAACGGGGACTACCCGACGAGGACGACGCGATCGCCGCTGTGCTTCGCGGCCACCTGGACTGCCTGGGTCCGTCGACGGCGGCCCGCCTCAGTGAGCTGACCGGGCTGCGCAATGCGTTCATCCAAAGAGGTCTTGCCAAGATCGAGCAGGAGGGCTTCGCGCTGCGGGGCCGGTTCACCGGACCGGAGGCCGAGGAGGAGTTCTGCGCGCGGCGGCTGCTTTCCCGCATCCACGCGTACTCGAGGGACCGGTTGCGGCGCGAAGTCGAGCCGGTCAATGCGCGGGATTTCATGCGATTCCTGCTGCGGTGGCAGCACGTGAGCGAGGGCACCCGGCGGGAAGGCCGGTTCGGCGTCTTGTCGGTGATCGAGCAACTGCAGGGCTACGAACTGGCCGCCGCCGCGTGGGAGCGGTCGGTACTCGCCGCCCGGGTGGAAGGGTACCGGCGCGAATGGCTCGATGACCTGTGCCTGTCCGGGCAGGTCTGCTGGGGACGGCTGTCGGTGCGCGAGCCCGACCCCGATGCGGTGCCGAGGCGGGCCGGTCGTTCGCCATCTCGGGCGACTCCGATCACGCTGGCGCTGCGCGTCGATCTGCCGTGGCTGCTGCGGGCCACGCGAGGCGAGCTGAGCCCGGCGCTGCCCGATCCCGGCCAGAGCCTGGCGGTACTCGACGCGCTGCGTCGCGACGGCGCGCTGTTCCGGCACGACCTGACCGCCGTCACCGGGCTGCCGGCCGACGAGATCGATGAGGCGCTCTGGGATGGGGTGGCTCGCGGGCTGGTCACAGCCGATGGATTCCGCGCGGTCCGCTCTTTGCTGCGGCGCGGTGACCGGCAGCGGTTCGTTCCCCGCAGGGGCCTGCGGCGTGGAGCCAGTGCCGTGCCGACCGGGTCGGCCGGCCGGTGGTCGCTGCTGCCGCCTCCGATGGCGGCGCCGGACCGGGACGAATTGGCCGAGGCCGTAGCCGAGCAACTGGCGGCCCGATGGGGCGTAGTGCTGCGGGACCTCGCGGTCAGGGAGTCGATTCCGGCCGGGGTCGGCTGGCGTGACCTGCTCTGGGCTTTCCGGCGGATGGAAGCCAGGGGCACGATCAGAGGGGGCAGGTTCGTCACCGGGTTCAGCGGCGAGCAATACGCCCACCCGGACGCGATCGACGTGCTGCGCACGGTACGCAAGCAGCCCAGAAACGGTGAGCTTGTGCTGCTGTCCGCGGCCGACCCGCTGAACCTGACCGGCATCGTGCTTCCAGGCCCCCGGATCCCCGCGATCGCCGCCAACACGGTCAGGCTCCTGGACGGCGCGGTGGCGGCCGCATCGGATGCGACCGCCACCACCGCCACTGCCTAATCTGACCGCTTACCTACTGGATCTCTCCAGCTCCGGCAGGTCGTCGAAGTCGTCGACCTCATCCGTCCCGTCGATTTCGCCGTCGACAGCTTCCACTGGACCCGCGCCTGGCATCGCCGGGGTCGCTGCGATGTCCTCGCGGGTGATCCTGATCACGAACCAGGTCACGATCAGGGCGACCACGGCGATCCCGGCCGCGACCAGGAAGCCGCGCGAGATACCGGAGGCCAGCGCCTGGTTCAGGATCGAGGACGGCAGCTTGGCGCCCGGCTTAGGCGCCGGCAGGTGATGTCCTGCCTTCGCGGCCGCGGCCGCCGCCTGCGAGACCTGGTGCTTGATGCTGTTCGACACCACGGTCCAGGTGACCGTGCCCAGCGCGGCCAGGCCGATCGCCCCGCCGACCTGCTGGCCGGTGTTAAGCAGGCTGGAGGCCACTCCGGAATCATCGGGCCGGACCTTGGTCAGCGCGACCAGGGAGATCGGCACGAACACCAGGCCAAGCCCCACCGAGGTCACCAGCATCGGGCCGAGCAGCCCGCTGACGTACTGGCTGTGATCGTTGATGTGCGAGAACCAGTACATGCCGACGGCCGTGATCGCGGACCCCGCGATCATCAGCGGCCGCGGGCCGGTGCGGGCGACCAGCTGCGACACCACGCCCGACATCAGCACGACGGTCACGGCGAAGGGCAGGAACGCCAGGCCCGAGCGCAGCGCGCTGTAGCCGAGCACTTCCTGCACGAAGATCGTCAGGAAGAAGAAGATCCCGAACATCGCCGTGGCCAGGGCGAGCATGACCAGGTAGCCGCCGGTCCGGCTGCGGTTGGCCAGCACCCGCATCGGCAGCAGCGCGTGCTTGCTCCGCCGCTCGATGAACACGAAGGCCACTAGCAGGAGCGCCGCGGCGATCAGCGAGATCAGGACCTTGGCGTCGCCCCAGTGCGAGACGCCAGACTGATCGGTGCTCGCGTTGGACAGGCCGTACACCAGCGCGGCCACGCCAGCGGTAGCGGTGATCGCACCGGGCAGGTCGAACCGGCCGGTCTGACGGTCTGACTCGGTGATGACGTAGCGGGCGAGCAGCGCCGTCGCGATGCCGATCGGCACGTTGACGAACAGCACCCACCTCCAGGACAGGTAGGTGGTCAGCAGGCCTCCGGCGACCAGGCCGACCGCCGCGCCACCGCCGCTCATCGCGGCGTAGACGCCGAACGCCCGGTTGCGCTGCGGACCCTGCGGGAACGTGGTGGTGATCAGCGCCAGCGCGGTCGGCGCGATCATCGCGCCGCCGACTCCCTGGATCGCCCTCGATGCCAGCAGCCAGGCCTGCGAGGTAGCGAAGCCACCGAACAGCGAGGCCGCTGAGAACAGCAGAAGTCCCCAGATGAATATTCGCTTCCGGCCGAGCAAGTCGCCGGATCGACCGCCGAGCAGCAGCAACCCGCCGAAGGTAACGGCGTAGGCGGTCACGACCCACTCCAGGCCGTTGCCGGAGAAGCCGAGCGCGTGCTGGATGTGCGGCAGCGCGACGTTCACGATGGCCGCGTCGAGCACAACCATCAACTGGGCCGTAGCGATGACGACAAGGGCCAGCCCGAGATGGCGGTTCACGCCACCCTCGGCGGGTCTGATTGCCCGACCGGTAACCGATTGCGTCGATGACACAGCGGTCTCCTCACCTTTCTTAGGGCATGCGGATCTAGCGCCGGGACTGCTAGCTGCTGTCTGGCGCGAGATGCCGCCACTAGGGCGTGCTCGTCCCGCACCGTGACCAGGCAGCGATCACGGCGTAAAGATTTAGTTGATTGCAATGACTGTGTTGTTAAGACACGAGTTGATTGGTCGCGATCCCCCGAATTGCCGGCGGACTTAGCCTCATGCGGCTCGCTGAACCTGCCCCGTCTGTGCCGCCAAGGGACACGACCCCCTAGCAACCCCTAGATACCCCGTCAGGGCCACCCGGCTGTTACTACACCGGGTCTGTCGATGCTCAGCGTCGCGATTCCGCCGGTCAGTACGTTAACCGGCCGCGGTGGTGGAGCTGCTCGTCACCTCCTCTAGCACGGCGGCGACTGCTGCCGCGGCCGCGGTGTTCTTCACCTTGACGGCGTGGCCCTTGTCCGGGCCGGCCGGCTTGCCGTCCTGCTCAGCCAGAGCCACGTTCATCTTGCGGACGAGGCCGAGGAACTGCTCGCGCTCTTCCTCGGTCAGCGCATCCGCCCACGGCATCACGCATTGCGTCTCTTGCTCAAGGCTTGCCTTCAGCTCGAGGCCCTGCGGCGTGAGCACGAGATTCTTGATCCGCCGGTCGGTCACGCTGGCTTCGCGCTTGGCGAGCCCGCGCTGCTCGAGCGCGTCGGCGATCATCGTGACGAAGGACGGGTCGCAGCGCAGCCGCTGGCCGAGGTCCTTCATCGTCACCGGCACGTCAAGCCGACGGAGGGCCTTCATGCAGGACACCGGCACGTCGAAGCGGTCGGCGAGCCGCTCTCCCCGCTGCATCAGCTGGGTAATGAACTCGGTCATCGCATCAAAAATGTCCTGATCGAGCCGGTCACCGCCCGGACACCAGTTCACCGTTGCCTCCTTCCGCGCCTAGTGCGATCCTGCCCTGACAGGCGTTCGCCCGCCAGGTACGAACCCTGCGCCCAACTGGTCGAGATCTGTGCTTCTTAGGATCTGTGCTCTTCGGATCTGTGCTCTTCGGATCTAAGGCGCGGGGTCAGGGCACCTATAGACCCTCAACTGTTGAGTGACTCAACCATATTCTGGATTACTTGAGACTGTCAAAGGTTTTATTGCTCAAGTTCAGGTGACGAAGATCACGGCTTCCTGGCGACGCCCACTAGGGTGCCGTAGTCGGCCAGGTCAGCCTGGATCTCCTCGGGTGAGTTCGGGCGCCACATCGTCGCGTAGACCAGGCCTGGGTCGACCAGGTCGAACCCATCGAACAGGCGATCGATGTCGGCGCGGCGGCGCAGGTGCAAGTTGGTCGCGACGTTCCGGTTATAGACGGTTTCGCTCGCCTGCGCGACCGCTGGCTTGCTGCCATCGTCGGTGGCATGACCGAGCACCAGGTAACTGCCGGGGGCCATTCGATCCCGAAGAGTCGCCATGATCTGCCCGGGGTCCTCGGCATCGGCGATGAAGTGCAGCACGACCAGCACGATCAGGCCGACCGGCCGGCTGAAGTCGATGAGCCGTCCGACGGTGTCGTGCGCGAGGATCTTCTCCGGCTCGCGGATGTCGGCATCGACGATCGCGGTGTTCTCGTTCCCGGCCAGGATCGCCTTGCTGTGCGCGATGGCGACCGGGTCCACGTCCACGTAAGCGACCCGGGCGGCCGGGTTGACCCGCTGCGCGATCTCGTGCACGTTGCCCGACGTCGGGATACCAGAGCCAAGGTCGAGGAACTGGTCGATGCCGCAGGCACCCAGGAACCGCACCGCCCGGCTGAGGAACGCCCGGTTTGCCCGCGCGATCGAACGCATCCTGGGTTCCACCGCGGCGATGGCACGACCCGCGTCCTGATCGGCCAGGAAGTTGTGCGTGCCGCCGAGCCAGTAGTCGTAGACCCTGGCCACGTTGGCCCGCTTGGTATCGACTCCTGGCGGCACCCAGTCCAGCCTGGCCTCGTCGGCCATAATCCCCTCCTGTTGATTACATTCCGTCACGGTGCACCGCGCCATGCGCCGGAATCTGAACCCCGGCCGTTCGCTTGCCGTTTCTCCACCAAGGCCGCCACAAACTGACCCCCATAGCGGTGCAGTCAAAGCGGCCGCGATGCGGTACATTTTGCTGATTGAACGATATCTCAGGCACTCGGTATAGCTACGGGCGCCATGCTGCGCTTTAGAACGCTGCGGGTGAGAAAGAAAGGAAGCGTACCGCTATAACGCGGCTCAGATAACTGGTCGTCAGGAATGGTGCTGATGCGGTCGTGGTGTCTCAGGTAGCCGATCAGGGCGGATCGTTGGAGCAGGAGTGGCACGGGCCTGACCTGCACGGTCTTGCCGTCTTCACGGCCAGCGCCACCGGCGAAATCACCTCGTGGTCAGTGACGGCGGCCCGGCTCTTCGGCCACACCGCCGAGGAGGTCATCGGCAGGGACGTCCGGGATGTCCTGATGACCGAGCAGGAGCACCGCGACCTCGTGGCTCAGGGACTGATCGCGGTCGCCGCCGGTCAGGTGTGGTCGGCCAACTTCCCGATGTGCGCGGCGAACGGCCGCTGTCACGTCAACGTCCACTGCGAGCCGCTCGCGGGCCCGAACAGCGGAGCCCTGGTGATCGGCCGGCGTGCCTATCCCGGCCAGGGCCAGCACCTGCTGAGCGACGCGGCGAGCCGAATCGGCACCACCCTGGACCTGAACCGGACGGCGAGCGAGGCCACGGACGTCGCGGTGCCGGCGTTCGCCGATGCCTGCGCGATCTTCGTGCCCGAACGGCTGCTGGTGGCCGACGAACTCGCGCAGCGCCCGGTCGGAGCGGAGATCGTCGTGCGCCGGCTCGCCGCCAGGCTCGCCGGACAGCCGACGATCGTGAGCAATGACCTGCTTCGACCGCGCGAGGCGATCGTCCTGAGCGCGGGATCGCCGAGCTATCGCGCCATGACCACTCGAGGGCCGGTCAAGTTCGACGAGCTCGATCCCGAGTCGGTGGCGCGACTTGCCCGCCTGCCCGGCGGCAATGAGATGGCGGCGGTCCGGTTCACCTCGTTTCTGGCCGTGCCGCTGATCGCTCGCGGGATCGTGCTCGGGTGCGCCACCTTCGCCCGATCGGAGAACTGGTCCGAGTTCAGCCAGGCGGATATCGGAGTCGCCCAGGAACTCGCGTCCCGCACCGCGGTCTCGATGGACAACGCGCGGCTGTACCTGCGCGAGCAGCGCACCGCGGAGGCTCTCCAGCAGGGCTTGCTGCCCGGCAAGCCGATCAGTCCGGCCGGGATGACCGTGGCCACCCGGTACCTGGCGGTCGGGGCGAACATCGTGGGTGGCGACTGGCACGACGTTGTCCCGCTCATGAGCGGCCGGGCGACGCTGATCGTCGGCGACGCGATGGGGCACGGGCCGGAGGCCGCAGCGGTCATGGTGCAGCTGCGGACGGCCGCGCATACGCTGGCCGATCTTGAGCTGCCGCCGGAGGAGATCTTGACCAGGCTGGACCGGATGGCCACGAGCATGACAACGGCGCCGTTCGCGACCTGCCTCGCGGCCGTGATCGACCCGGTCTCGAATAGCTGCATGATCGCCAAGGCGGGGCACCTGGCACCTATTTTGACCCTGTCCGACGGCACCACCCAGAACGTCGATCTGCCGGTTGGCTTGCCGATCGGGCTCGGCCTGGGCGGCTACGAGGCCACCAAGATCACCCTGCCGCCGGGCGCGACGCTCGCGCTGTTCACCGACGGCCTGGTGGAAAGCCGGTCCAGGCCTCTGGACGACGGGCTCGCGCAGCTGAGGGATGCGCTCAGCGACGCCCTCGGCAAGGCCGATCACACGCTTGACCTGAGCTGCGACCAGATCACCCAGATGCTGCAGCAGCGTGGCGAGGACGACATCACGCTGGTGCTTGCCCGGGTAAACGAGGCCGAGTCCGGGCTAGCCGATCACGGCTAGCCCGGACGTTCTTCCTGGCGGGCCCTGACTTCAGCGAGGCTGCGTGATCAGCGTCGCCATTCGCGACGACCCGAACCCGGTGGCCTCGTCGAACCCGGGTGTAGCCGGGAACAGGCCGTTGTCGGGCACGAGCTGCTGAGCTGGGCCTATGCCGGTAATGTCGGGCGGGATTTCTCGCGCGATTGGGCCGGGACCCGTCCGTGACCTGGCTCAGGGGACCGGCATGGGGCGGCGGCGTCCGGTGCCCGGCTGGCCCGCAGCGGCAGGCTTCATGATCGGGGAGACTTTCCGCCTGGTGGAGGGTTGACCGCGGAAAAGCGCGGCAAAC
>Ga0134128_10001804_pt1 | contig 27072 bp, 25 predicted proteins | sample KB31754_FD_96462 | JGI IMG/M metagenome (GOLD analysis project Ga0134128, IMG submission 96462) | Terrestrial soil microbial communities with excess Nitrogen fertilizer from Kellogg Biological Station, Michigan, USA - KB3-175-4 | ecosystem: Environmental > Terrestrial > Soil > Unclassified ...
CGGACATCTGCTGTTTAACTCCTGCCGCCGCCGCGGAGCGGCGTCTGGTGCCGATTAGCCGCAGCCGCTTGCGGTGCGCGTTCAGGGTGCGCCGGTAAGAGACCAGCGCAGACATGACCAACCGCGTGTAATCTCTTAGAATCACCCGCGATGACTGTCGTGCCCGCAATTTCTCCTTCGACTGCTGCGACCGCGGCGCCGCGGCGCGTGGTGATTGTGGGGGCGGGGCTGGCGGGGATGGCGGCGGCGGTGGCGCTGGAATCGGCGGGGATGTCCGTCACGCTCGTCGAAGCGCGTCGAGAGCTGGGCGGGCGGGCGACTTCGTTTGAAGATCCCAAATCGGGCGAAGTGCTGGACAATTGCCAGCACGTGCTGCTGGGGTGCTGCACGAACCTGATCGATTTCTACCGCAGACTCGGCGTGCTGCATCACATCGATTACCAGCGGACGGTTCATTTCATGGATGAATCGGGCCGGCGGTTCGATCTGTTTGGGATTCGGGGTTTGCCGGCGCCGCTGCATCTGGGGCCATCGATGTTGCGCTTTGGCGCGCTGAGCTGGGGTGAGCGCGTTGCCGCGTCGCGCGCGATGATGGCGATGCTGCGACTGGGGAAAGCCGGGCGACTGGCGCTGGCCGATGTTCCCTTCGGACAATGGCTCGATGAGCATCGCCAGCCGGCTTCGCTGGTGCGCAAGCTGTATGACACGATCCTGATTGGATCGCTCAATGAAGATCCGAGGAATGCGAGTGCCGCTTATGCGATCCAGGTTTTTCAGGATGCGATGCTCGCCCACGCGAATGGTTATGTGATTGGGCTGCCCAATTGCCCGCTGGCGGAGCTGTATCGAACGCTTCCGTGCAAGGATGTGCGATTGGGGACGCGAGTCGCGTCGCTGAAATTCATCGGAAGCTCCATCACCGGCGTCGAACTTAGCAGCGGGGAGATGCTTGCGGCCGACTGCGTTGTATTGGCTACCAATTATCATGCCGTTCAGCGATGGATTCCGCCGGAGCTGGCCGGTCGCGATGCGCGGTTCGCGAATCTGGACAAGCTGCAGAGCGTGCCGATCCTGGGGGCGCATCTGTTTTTCGATCGGCCTGTGTTGAAGGAATCGCACGTCGCGTTTCTGTCCGGCCCGCTGCAATGGCTCTTTCGCAAGGATGCAGCCGGAACCGCAGTGCATGGTGTCATCAGCGCGGCACGCGAATGGGTGGATGTGCCGCGCGAGGAGGCGCTGGCTCAATTTGAAAAACAGGTTCGCTCGACGCTTCCGCTGGCACGGGAAGCAAAGCTGTTGCGTGGTGTAAACGTCATTGAAAAGCGGGCGACCTTTGCGCCGCTGCCTGGCGTCGATCGATTGCGACCGGCACAAGCGCCGCCGGAAGGAGGGTTGGAAAATCTTATTCTTGCCGGCGATTACACGCTATCCGGATGGCCGGCGACGATGGAAGGGGCGGTGCGAAGCGGATATCTGGCGGCGAATGCGGTGATGAGCCGGGTGACGGCGCGAAACGCGAGCTCGCCATCGCCGCGCGCTTCATTTCTCGTGCCTGATCTTCCCATCCAATGGACGGCTCGCCTCCTGGGCCACCGCACATAAATAACAAGGTTCATGCCCGGGCACGTTCACTTCTTATAGTTGTAAATGGCTGGCGACGGATTGGCTTCTCTGCGTTCAAGCTGTCGGCGTTTGCGTTCGAGGCGCCATTTCAGGATGGGGCGAAGTACAAGAACGGTTGACAGATAAATGCACCCAGTACCCACCGCCATGACCAATCCGAGACTTTTCAGCCCGCGATGATGCCCGAGCGCCCAGAAGAAAGCGAAGCTGCTGCAGGTGACGTAGGCGCACAGGAGCAGCGCCCGGTCGGCCACGTCCCACGACCGCCAGACGCGCCGCGGATCGTGCAGCACTTCGCGATAGCGGTGAATCATGAACACGCCATACTCGTGCCCCGCGCCAATGAGAATCGGCAGGCCAAAGAAATTGGCGAAATTCCAATCCAGTCCGATCAGCCCCATCACGCCGACCAGCATCGGCAATCCCAGCGCCAGCACGCTGACTGCGAAAAGCATTTGCCGGACGTCGCGCAAATCGATCAATACGAGAATCACGATCAGCGCCAATGCGTAGACGGTCGCATGGATGAAGGCCGTGCGAATGGAGCCGGTGGTGTGATAGATGTCGGAAGCGATGCCAGTCACGACCAGATCACCCGGCACCCTTGCGACAGCGCCTTCGATCTGCGAGACAAACGCCTTCAACCGAGCGCGGTTCCACAGGTCATACTTGGGATAGACGTACAGCGCATACGTGCCATCCGCGCTGACCAGGTGACTGCGCATTTCATAAGGCACGGCCGCCAAATCTGGCGGCGGGGGAGCCAACTCCGCCATGATGTGCTGAAGCTCGACAACAAACCCCTCCTGCCAGGTCGTCAACCGTTCTGCAATCCGACTCGATGGCGATTTCAAAGCGTCCGCAAAGGCGCGAAGCGATGCGGCGGTTTCGTTCCACTCCTGGGGCTTTTTCGCTTCTTTGGCGCCTGCGTCGATCCGATCCGCTAGTGTCGTGGCCTTCTTTGCAATGGCGGAAAGATCGCTCGCCTCCACTGCCGGCGGCTTGGACCATTCTATGGGCGTCAATTCATCCTTGTGCTGCTGAAGCCATTGGTAATTATCTTGCGCCGTCAGGAAGCTTTCGGTGCTTGCCACCGCGGGCAGATGCTCGATGGCTGAACGCGCCGCTCGGAGACTATTCAAATCCTTGCTCAGGATCACTTCCGACCAGGTCGGCAACTTTCGAATCAACTCCGTCGATTCCAGATGCGGCGCCTGAAGGTCCAGCAGATTCGGATTGAACTGCGTTCGCGGAATGAAAAACGCCAGAACACAAAGCAATGCGACACAGATGATTGGCAAAACGAGACGACGAGGGCCGCGCGTTGGAGGCGGCTCTACGCTGCGCAGCGCGACATCGACTTTGACGAATTTCCCCGGCCAAAGCGTCAAAATCGCCGGCAAAACTGTGTATCCCGCGATCAAACAGAGAATCAATCCGCCGCCCGCGACGATGCCCAGCTCCGCCGCGCCGCGGAAATCGGTGAAGATTGAAACAAAAAATGCGCCGGCCGCGCCGAGGCAAGCCGTGTTGATCGGCGCTGAAACATGTTTGAATACGCGAAACCAGACCGCCTTGGCGCGCTCATGGCGGCGCGATTCGACGCGGTAGCGCGTCAACACCTGCACCAGATAATCCATGCCGATGCCGATCAGGGCGATCAGAAAAACAATCGACAACAAATTGAGCTCGTGCACCGTCACGGTCGCCCAGCCGAACGTCCAGCCGATGCCCACGCCCAGCGCCAGCTCGGCCACGAACGCCAGCCAGAGCGACCGCAGCATCACCACCAGGCCAATAAACACCGCGATCGCCGCGACGATTTCCGACCGCATCGAATCGCGGTCGGTCGTTTCCATTTCATCGGCATCCAGCGCCGGCCGGCCTGTCACGCCTACGTTAAAGAGCGATTCATATCCGGCTGCGCCTCTTTTTGCCGCCGCGCGAATGTGCGCCACGGTGTCGCTGATCGAAGTCAGGGCATCGTATTGCGCCCGTGGAAAGACCCGAATCAGCATCAGCGATTGCTTCTTATTTTGCTCATCGGCAACAAAGTAATAGCCCAGGTCATGAGGCGTATCGGCGCCAAGCCTTTCCAAATCCGGCACCTGATCGCCCAATACAATCGGACGATCCGGCTCCCGCACCGCTTTGAGCCAGCCATCGGCGATGGCATGCGTCAGCACGACCGATTCTTCACTGGGGCCGATCAGCGCCACACCCGACAGATATCGTTCGATCGGCGTGCGTCCCAGCAATGCCGCCAGCGGAAGAGATCTTGGAATTCCCGGGAGCGTCACGTTCCGCTGTCCCCAGAGCCTCGCCAGATCCTGCAGTCGTTTGGCATCTTCAAAATTGGCGTGCAGCGAATCCGGCTCGTTGAAGAGCAGCCCCTGATTTCCGAGTTTGTCCAGGGGGATACGTGCATCGGCGCTTTCCACATACTTTGGGATCGCCCGCATCTGCTTCGCGATGGAATCGGCGATTCCGGTCCATTGCGCCAGCGTCGGCTGAGCCTGTGGGTCCTTCGTCTCGACGATCACATAAACCGCTTCGTTCTCGGGGAACTTGCGATCAAATTCGAGATAGTCGTGGAAGAACTTGACGTGCTCGGAAAAGAGCTTGTCTTCATCGCTGGAGATGTTCAGCTTCGCGAGAGCAACGCCGCCACAGACGGCCAGAAGAATTCCCGCGATGACCAGCGCGCGTATCGGATGTTCGACGATCGAGAGTACAGCCAGCAGGATGAGCCGCTCGAGCTTGCGAGGGCGCCGTGGAGAATGCATTGATCTGTTGAACCAGGCTCAGTCTAGGCCGTAATCATTCGCTTGGCGATCCCTGAGACGGTATCCCATGCCGCTCCCGGAATGCGCTGCGTGTCGGCCAGCACATCATCCATCGCCGACAGGAACCAATCAACATCCTCGCGCGTAATGGTCATCGGCGGAAGGAATTTGATCACCTCGACGTGATAGCCGGCCACCTGCGTCAGAATTTTGTGCTTGTGCAGCAGCGGCAGCACGATGATCTGCCCGAAGACGCCGAAGTTGAGCTTGTGGAGCATGTCCCAGGCCATCTTCAGCTTGACGCCTTCCTTGGGCCGGGCGAAGTCAATTCCGAACATGAGCCCTTTGCCGCGCACGTCGCTGACGAATGGGCAATCCTTGGAGATCTCCTTGAGCCGGGTCATCGCATACTGGCCCATCTTTGCTGCATTCTCGACCAGCTTGTCTTCCTCGATGACATACAGGCTGGCGAGGGCCGCGGCCATGGCCATGTCGTTCTGGCCGAAGGTGTTCGAGTGGACGACGCAGCGCTCCATCGAATCGAACACGCAGTCCATGATGCGCGGCTTGGTGATCACCGCGCCGACCGGCACATAACCGCCCGAAAGCGCCTTGGCCGTGCAAATGATGTCCGGCTCCACGCCCAGCCAATGCTGGAAGGCAAACCATTTTCCTGTTCGCCCAAGGCCGCACTGGACTTCATCCGCTACTAGCAGCGTGCCGTGCTTTCGACAGAGGCGCATCGCCTCTTCCAGATATCCATCCTGCACGACTTCGCAGGTTTTGCCCTGCACTGGCTCGATGATGAAAGCCGCCGCGGTCTTGGCCGACAGCGCTTTCTCCAAAGCAGGCAGATCGTTGAACGGAATCATTTCCGAGCCGGGCATCAATTGCCCAAAGCGCTTTCGGAAAAAGTCGGAGCCGTTGATGGACAGCGAGCCGGTGGTCAATCCATGAAACGCATGATCGCAATAGATGACGCCTTGCCGGCCTGTGGCGCAGCGGGCGAACTTGATAGCCGTCTCAATCGTCTCCGTGCCGCTGTTGCAGAAAAAGACGCGGGATAGATTTTCCGGGGTGTGCTTGGTCAGCATCTCCGCGGCAAGGCCCGCCAGCAGGCTGGCATCCATGCGCACCAGATTGGGCATGTCGTGCGAGATCAGTTGCTGCAGGATCGCTTTAACTTTTGGATGATTTCGGCCCAAGGCAAAGACACCCCAGCCGGTCAGCATGTCGAGATATTTGTTGCCGTCGGCATCCCAGAGATAGCAGCCTTCGCCGCGCACATAGCCTTTGTCGAAGCCAATGGTCCGCAGCATCTTGATAAATGCCGGATTGATGTGGTCGTTATGAAGGTCGTATTCACGCCCTTTATGCTGCTCGAGCCATGCGAAAAAGTCGGTATGCATCGCGTCATCCTGTGGCACGCCTGCGGCTCCTTTCCTCCCATGCCTGGGGAGGGCGGGCGGCATTATAGCGAAAACTCAGCCGTTTGCCCGCCACCTATGGTTGTGGTAGGCTTTAGGTCTCGATTGGCCTCTCGGTAAGAGCAAGATCGGCTGGTCGGGTCCGATAAATTCCAGAGGCAATATCGACATTTCCCCGGCCCCGCCCGCACCACTTTTTGAAAGTGGATTCGGGTGGCAAAGCCGAATCTGTATGACTCCATGCACGTAACTGATTCAACCCAACTTAGCCCGCGTCTATCCCGCCAGCCTTTACATCTATCGCTGGACAGCGCCCGCGCCGCCGACGAAGGCCGATTGCTGGAGCGTTGCCTTGAGCGCGCTCGCGATGCATTGCTCGCCAAGCAGAATGCGAAGGGCTACTGGGTTGGCGAGCTTCAGGGCGACAGCATTCTCGAATCGGAATATATCCTGCTCAAGTGGATTTTGGGGCAGGAGGATGACCCGAATCTTCCCCCGATTACCAGTTTTCTCCGCAGCCTCCAGAATGCCGACGGCGGCTGGAGCCTGTATCCCGGCGGGCCGGCCGATTTGTCGGGGACCGTCAAAGGATATTTCAGTTTGAAGCTGATGGGCGATGATCCGAACGCGCCGCATATGCGCAAAGCCCGCGAATTGATCTGGAGCCTGGGCGGCGCGGAAAAGTGCAACACCTTCACGAAATTTTATTTCGCGGCCCTTGGGCAAATCAGCTACGACTCCTGCCCGGCGATTCCGCCTGAAATCGTTTTCCTGCCCAAGTGGTTCTATTTCAATCTGTATCACGTGTCGGCTTGGACGCGCACGATGATTTTACCGCTGGGCATCGTGACATCGCTTCGGCCGATTCGACGGGTGCCTGCTGAGCGCGGAATCAGTGAGCTCTATCTCGATCGCGAAGCGGCCGGTCGTCTGGGAGAACCAGTTCCGGGCATCCCGCGAAGCTGGCGTCAACTGTTTTTGAAAATCGATGGATGGCTCAAGATTTACAATGCCTCGCCGTTTTCATTCCTGCGCCAGCGCGCATTAAAAGCGGCGGAAAAATGGTTGCTTGAGCACATGGAAGGGTGCGATGGACTGGGCGCAATCTTTCCGCCGATGGTCTATATCCTGATCGCCTTTCGATTGCTGGGATATGAAGACGATCATCCGGTCATTCAAAAAGCGCAGCAGGACCTGCGCGATTTGTTCCTGCCGGGGCCGCGTCCCGATGAAATTCGCGTGCAGCCTTGCCATTCGCCGGTCTGGGATACGGGAATCGCACTGCATGCGCTGGCCGAGGCGGAGCTCTCGTCCGATTCCGACGCGGCTCAGCGCGCCACGCAATGGCTGCTGGAAAAAGAATGCCGGGCATCTTCCGATTGGCAGAAGAATTGCCCCGGCGCGCAGTCGGCGGGATGGTTCTTCGAGTTCAACAACCCGCACTATCCCGACGTCGATGACACGGCAATGGTGACGATGTCGCTCTCGCGCCTGGGCGGCGAGATCGCGAAACCTGCCATTCAACGCGGGCTCGGCTGGCTCTTTGCCATGCAGAACGATGATGGCGGATGGGCCGCGTTCGATCGCACCAAAGATCGGCCGATTTTAGAAAGAATTCCGTTCGCGGATCACAACGCGATGCAGGACCCAAGCTGCCCGGACATCACCGGGCGCGTGCTCGAATGCCTCGGTCATTGCGGGTTCACGGCAGACAATCCTGCAATTAAGCGCGCAATCAACTTCATCGCTTCGCAGCAGGATGCGAGCGGCGCCTGGTGGGGGCGATGGGGCGTCAACTTTGTCTACGGCACCTGGCAGGTGCTGTGCGGCCTTCGTGCCGTCAAGCAGGATATGAAAGCGCCGTGGATCGTCCGCGCTGCAGATTGGCTCGAAAGCGTTCAAAAAGCAGATGGCAGCTTTGGGGAATCCTGCGCCAGCTACGATGATCCCTCGCTCAAAGGCCAGGGCGAAAGCACCGCATCGCAGACCGCCTGGGGCGCGATGGGATTGATGGCGGCTCGCGGCGCGGAAGACCCCTGCGTGGCGCGCGCGATCAATTGGCTGATCGAGAATCAGGCCGAGGACGGGGCGTGGGATGAGCCGTGGTTTACCGGGACCGGCTTTCCGCGCGTCTTCTATCTCAAGTATCATCTCTACCGCCATTACTTCCCGGTGATGGCACTGGCTCGCTACCGGAAATTGAAGCGGAGTTCACACGATGGGCGCTGATTATGCGGCGCACTCAGTTTCGCGAGCCGGTCTCGAAGAAGCTTCCGGATCGAAGTCTCTGCCTGTCGAGCGGACATTGTCAAACAAGGACGGGGACACGATTGTCCTGCCCAATGGGCGACTGCGCTCGGTAACTCGCGCGGAGATCGAGGCGATTCCGGAATGGAAATGCGCTTTTGCCCACTGCCGAAAGGATTGGCGCTATTACCAGATCGTGCAGGACACGATCGTACAGGGATTCGATTACCGATATTTTGTTCTCGAAGACCGCGACGGCCAGGTGCGCGCGATCCAGCCCTTCTTTCTGCTCGATCAGGATCTGTTGCAGGGCTCGGGGCCGCGCATCACGCGCGCGGTTGGCGCGCTGCGAAAAGTTTTTCCAAAAGCCTTGACGATGCGCACGCTGATGGTCGGTTGCGCTGCCGGAGAGGGGCACCTGGGCAATGTCGATGACGAGCACGCGGAATGGACGAGCCGAATGCTGCAAGAGGGGCTGGTGAAATATGCCAAGCGCGTCAAAGCGCGCATGGTGGTGCTCAAGGAATTTCCGTTCACGTATCGCAAGCCGCTGAAATGCTTTTCTGAGAACGGCTATACCCGCGTCCCCAGCCTGCCGATGACCCGGCTGAACATCGCTTACGAAAGCTTCGAAGATTACCTGGCCAAGGCCTTGAGCAAGGCGACCCGCAAGGACCTTCGCCGCAAGTTCCGTGACACGGACGAAGCCGAGCCCATTTCGCTGGAAGTGGTGCAGGATGTTTCGCCCTACATCGATGAGATTTATCCGCTTTACCTGAATGTCTACGAGCGCTCGTCGCTGCATTTTGAAAAGCTGACCAAAGATTACATGTGCCGGCTGGGGCGCGAGATGCCGGACAAAATGCGGTTTTTCATCTGGCGACAGAAGGGACGCGCAATCGCCTTTAGTCTCTGCATGCTGCAGGATGATTGCATTTACGATGAATACCTTGGGCTGGACTATTCGCTGGCCCTGGACCTGCACCTCTATTTTTACACGCTGCGCGACATCGTGCGGTGGGGGATCGCGAATGGCATTAAATGGTATTACAGCAGCGCGCTGAATTACGATCCCAAGCGACGGCTCAAGTGTGAGCTGGTGCCGCTGGATCTTTATGTCGCGCATACGTCTCGCATTGCCAACGCAGTCCTTCGGCGGGTTCTGCCCTGGCTCGAGCCGACGCGCAGCGACCCGACGCTCCGAGAATTCGCCAACTACGCGCAGCTTTGGAACGACTGATGGATGCACCCGTCGATTCCCATTCATCTGCGCGCAAAAAGGCGCCGCCTTCCAACTGGTTTTTGAATCCTTATGTGCAGATCGCCATCGGCGCGCTGCTGGTGACGGCATCGGAGCTTCTGCTGTGGCGGGGGGCGCAGGCGGTGGTTCATCCGACGGGGATTGCCAAATGGCTCGGCATCGATGCGCTGGCTTCGGGATGGACCTGGCTGGGGATCATTACCTACGTCCTTAGTTTTATCTGCTGGATTTACGTACTACGTTACGTGCCGCTGAGTATTGCGTTCCCCGCCATAAACATCGTTCACGTCCTGGTTCCAGTCGGCTCGTGGCTGTTTCTGCACGATCACATTTCGCCGATGCGGTGGGGCGGGATCGCGCTAGTGCTGGTCGGGATTCTGCTGATTGTCGGCCCCGTCGCGCGGGCCGAGGAGCGCCTATGAGCGCGCTGGCTGTCACCTTCTGCATCCTCTGCCAGTTTCTGCTGGTGATCGGGCAACTGTTTTTGAAGCATGCCATGAACGGCGTCGATCTGACGCCGCGCCCCTGGCGAAGGGTCATCTGGAATTTTTCTGCTGGAGTCGGAGCGCTGACTTTGTGGTTTTTCCTGTGGGTGGGGCTGATGCAGCAATCGGCGCTGAGCAGGATCTTTCCCTTTGAGGGTCTCAATCCAGCGCTACTCGTGTTGGGAGCGTGGATATTTCTGAAAGAGCGACTTCCACCGGTTGCGTGGGTCGGTGTGCTGCTGATTTGCGTGGGGATTGGGGTGGTGACGGTAAGCTGACGGCGGTGGTGAGCGAATAGCTGCCTTTCCGCCGCTTGCGGCTTCGCGCAAGCGAAACCTTGCGCGAAGCCGCAAGCGGCGGAAAGGCGCAACAGCTCCTCTTCCAATCTGCTCCCAATACCTGTATCATTCCGCCCCCTCGCTGATGAATGTAGCGCGCGGTTGCGCCGCGTTCGCGAGATCCGGTTCGGCATGCCTCAGAACCATGCCGGGCTGAAGTAGGCGTATCAGTCGTCCGCGATCGACGGGCGCTTCGCATGTCCTGAGACGGGTCTTTTCATTGGCCCGTAGAAGGTGATTTTTCGATGAGTCGTTATCTTGGACCGAAGGTTAAGCTTTCCCGCCGGGTCGGCGTTCCAATTGCCGACGTTCCCAAACATACCGCCAAAGAATTGACGCTGCCGGGCATGCACGGCTATCGCGGCCGGCGTAATACCGAATACGGCGTCCGCCTGACCGAGAAGCAGAAGCTCCGCTTCCATTACTCGATGATGGAAGGGCAGTTCCGCCGGTTTCTCACGATCGCCAAGAAGTCGAAGGGCAACACCGCCAACACCCTGATTCAGCTTCTGGAGACGCGGTTAGATAACGTGCTTCGTCGGCTTGGCGTGGCCCGCACGATCTGGGCAGCCCGTCAGCTCGTCGCTCATGGCCATGTGCTGCTCAATGGCCGAAAGACCGACATCGCCAGCGCGCTGGTGAAGGTCGGCGACACGATCACCTTCAAGGAAAAGATCGGCAAGCTGCTCCGCGAGACGATGGAGCAGAACGCCGGCCACACCGTTCCCAATTGGCTCGAGTGGAACCCCGCTCAGCTCACCGCCAAGATCAATGCCTTGCCCGTGCCGGAAGATGTTCCCTTTGAAGTGAACATGAACCTGATCATCGAATTCTATCGATAAGCGTCCGATAACTTTGCAATTTCAGGATCATTCGACCCGCCGGTTACGAACACCGGCGGGTTCTGTTTTTGATCAGCGAATCGCGTTTTCCTGGCCCTCTTTCGGCTCCAAATAATTGACACGCGGCCCCATCCCCCTCAAGTTACAACAAGCGGCTACCGATGGTTAAATGGAGAAGATAGGGAATTCGGAAGCCCTAGAGACTTTGAACGGTTTAGGATCGCAACGATGGAGCTAGGCGTATGAAGACCGTCTATACAACCGGCGAAGCCGCGGAAATCTGCAAGGTTTCCCAGCAGACGATCATCCGGTGCTTCGACAGCGGGCGCCTCAAAGGCTTTCGCGTGCCCGGCAGCCGTTTTCGCCGGATCCCGCGCGACGCCCTGATCGCCTTCATGCGCGACAACAACATTCCTGTCGATGCCCTCGACAGCGGCAAGACCCGCATCATGGTGGTCGATGACGATCCGGAAATCGTAGAGCTGTTTGTGGACGTGTTGGAGCGAGATGGCCGATTTGAGGTCAAGACCGCTTCGACCGGCTACGACGCGGGCGTGCTGACGCAGGAGTTCATGCCGGACCTGGTCATCCTGGACTACATGCTGCCGGACATTAACGGCAACGTGGTCTGCCAGACCATCCGCAAGAACCCCAACTTCGAGCACATCAAGATCATCATCGTCTCGGGCGTCGTAAACCAGGACGAGATCAACGATCTGCTCAAGGCCGGCGCCGATGAGTTCGTGAAGAAGCCGTTTAATATCGAGAAGCTGATCGAGAGGATTGGACAATTGGTGTCGGTGTAAGACTTCCAGTTGCCGCTTGGTCTTTGAATGATTTGTTCAGTGGTGTTTAACGGACCGACTGACAACCGGCAACCATGTCCGATCTTCGGGAAAAACGTGTCGAACTGATCCTCCAGCAGCTGGAAGAGCTGCCGACGCTGCCGGCCGTGGCGCTGCGCGTGCTTGAAGTAACGCGCGACGACGGTTCCTCGGCACGCGAAGTGGTGGATCTGATCACCAGCGATCCGGCCCTCACCTCGCGCATTCTCCAGCTCGTGCATCGAGCCGACCTGGGAATCCGCGGCGAGATTCACAGCGTCGATCGCGCTGTCGTTCTGCTAGGCTTCGATGCCGTGCGCAGCGCGGCCCTTGCGGTGAGCGTCTTTCAAACTTTCAGCGCCCGCCCGACCGGCCCCGGCGAACATTTCTGCCGCGAAGATTTCTGGAAACATTGCGTTGCCGTCGCCTGCTGCGCCGAACTGCTGGCCGAAGCGATCGGCAACGTGGCAACCGTCAATCCGTCCGAAGCCTTTCTCTGCGGACTCCTTCACGACATTGGAAAAGTGGCGCTCGATGCGACGCTTCCCAAAAGCTTCAGCCGGGTCGTCGAAGCGGCCGACTTGCTCCGCGGCAACGTTGCTGATCTGGAGCGAACTATCATTGGCCTCGATCACATGGTCGTCGGCAAGCGCCTGGCCGAGCGCTGGCAGCTTCCGATGATCATCCGCGATTGTGCCTGGCTTCATGACCAGGCGCCGCAGCTTCTTCCCTCAAAGGTGAAGCATCCGCGCATGGTCAACCTGGTAACGCTGGCCGACCAAATCGCCCGCGAGCAGCACCTGGGCTACAGCGGCAATTACACCTTCAATATTCCCCGCCAGTCGCTCCTCGATGCCGTCGGATTGACGGCCAAGCAGGTCGATGAAGCGCTGTCGAAATTGATTCAACGGATCGAGCCTCGCGCGGCCGCGCTGGGACTCGGTCGCGCCAGCACATCCGAGCTGTATCAGCAGGCCCTCGCGCAGGCCAACAAGGAGCTGGGCCGAGTCAGCGGACAGCTTGCCGCTAAGAATCGCCGGCTTGCGGTTCGTGCGCAATTCTTCGATGCCTTGAGCCGATTCCAGAACGAGCTGCGTCCCGACGCTGCGCCGGCCATCGTACTGCAGGCGGTCGCGCAGACGGCCGTCGGTGTTCTGGGCGTGCCATGCGCCGCAGTCTTTTCGTTGCCACCGACGCAGACCTATGCCGAGGCGCTGCTCTGCGATGGCGAAGGACAGATCTTCGAGAATTCGTTGATCGATCTGCCCCGCGCCGGAATCCCTTCAAAGAACGATGTGCCGGCCGCGGAAGAAGTCGATACAGCGATCGACGATTCGTTGCTGGATGACCAGGCCTTCGAATTGCCGGTTGAGGATGCCACGTCGCTTGCGCCTTCGCGGACGGATGCGCTCCCACAAGGTTCCCCCGAAACCGCCGCGAGCTGCCGTTTACCCGACAGTGCGGACACGACTGCCGTGATTCGTCCCTCGCGCCCGCGCGCGGGAGAAGGTCCTGTCCTTGCCGCTGGCGACGATTTGGAATGGTTCGTGTCGATGGTTTCTCCTCGCCTTCCGCACGACCGTCGCTTCTGGATTTGTCTCGAAGCAGATGGCCTTTGCATCGGCGGCGTCGTCTGGGGTGGTCAGGTCGGTGAAGCGCAGCGCCTTGCGCCGCAGGTTCAGGAACTGGCGACCATCGCCAACGGCTGGAGCTTAGCGCTCCGCACCGCACAGATTCGCGAAGAGGCCCGCGTATTGTCCGAACAGCTTGCCGACTCAAATCGCCGACTCCACAACGCGCAAAACGAAATTCTCCGCAGCCGTACGATGACCACCGTCGGCGAAATGGCCGCCGGCGCGGCACATGAGATGAACAACCCGCTGGCGGTAATCAGCGGCCGTTCACAGTTGCTGGCCAATCAATTAACGGACCCCAAGTTCAAGGCGATGGCGCATCTCATTCACGAGCAGTCGCATCGCCTCAGCGCGATCATCACAGAGCTGATGGACTTCGCCAAACCCGAGGCTCCCAATCCAAAGCAAACGGACGTTGCCGAGCTGCTGGACCGGGCGCTGCACGAGGCCAAGGAGCTTGACGATCCGGCCGATAGGAAAATTGAAGTGACCATGGGCGATGTGCCGCTGGTCCTGGTCGATTCGTCTCAGGTGACGGCCGCGATCACTGAAGTGATCGACAACGCCATCCATGCGACCGACACGAAGACCGGCCAGATTTCGGTGCATGCCGGGTTTGATCCCTATTCGTCGCGAGTGGTGGTGACGATCAGCGACAACGGCTGCGGAATGGACGAGCAGACGGCCAAGCGGGCCTTCGATCCATTCTTCAGCAATAAGCCCGCCGGACGACGTCGCGGACTCGGGCTGGCCAAGGCGCTGCGATGGATTGAAGCCAGTGGCGGATCGATCCGGCTGGAGAGTCGCCAGGGGCAAGGCACGCGTTCGATCATCCTGCTGCCGGCGGTTCGTGCGGCTGAATCACAGCCCGCGGCTCCTGCCCGGCGCGCGATGATGTGAGCTGATTGTGTGAGCATTCGGAGAAGGAAGGAAGTGGGATATGGCATCGGCTGCAATTCAAAATCAAGTCAAAGCTGCCGTGCCTCCGCGCGTGCTGATCGTGGATGATGAGCCGGAGATGCTCGAAACGATTTCGCAGGTGGTGGGGGACAAGATGGATTGCCGGCTGCTGGTTGCCGGCACCGTCGCCGACGCACGAAAAATCCTTGCGACTCAAAGCATTTCGCTGCTCGTGGCTGATGTAAATTTGCCCGACGGCAGCGGCATGACGCTGCTGCGTTCCTTGCAGAAGCATCAGCCAACCGCCAGTGCCATCATCATGACCGGCTCGCCGGACATGGACGGCGCGATCACCGCGATGCGCGAAGGCGCGCTCGATTTCATGCCCAAGCCCTTCAGCAGCGATCAGCTTCTGGAATGCGTGCGCAAGGCGCTCGTCTGCCAGTCGCGCATCAGCAAACAGGAAAAACGCATTCAGCGACTTCAGCGCGCCGTTCGACGGCTCAATGAAGCACGCCGACAGGTCAGCCAGAAGGTCGATCTGCTCTGCAACGATTTGATCAACGCCTACAGCGAGCTTTCCAAGCAGCTCGATGGCGTCCGCACGCAGGAAGGCTTTCGCAAATACGTTGGCGGCGCAAAAGATCTGGAGCAGCTTCTTTGCCATGCGATGGACTGGATGCTTCGCCAGCTCGGCTATTGCAATGTCGCGGTCTGGCTCGCATCCGAAGAAGGCGATTTCCAGCTTGGCGCGTATATGAAATATACGGTGGCCGGTGAGACGGTCGTCACTGAAGCGCTTCGGCGTGTCATTCTGCCTGCCGCGCAGCGCGAAGGCGTGCTGCATGCGCCGAGCAATGGCTTGGTGTCGCAGTTTTCGCCAGCCGAATACCAGCACCTGCGCGACAACGATATTCTCGCAGTCAACTGCACCTATCTTGGAGAAGCCTTGGCAACCGTCATCTTTTTCCGCGATTCCAAGAGCACGTTCACGAGCGATGATGAAACGCTTGTCCGAGCCATCAGCCCGATTTTCGCGGTCAGCCTCGCATCAGTCGTGCGCGACTCTACATCGGATGACGGCGACACCGCCCTCTATGACGAAGAACGCGACCGCGACCGCGATGAAAAGCCGCCCCGCAAAGACCCCGCCGACTGGTGGAAGACCGGCGGCGACCCGCCGTTCTAAATCTGACTAACTCAATCTCGGATTTGAAATTTGAGATTTGGGATTCTGAGATCTGAAATCTCAAATTTGAAATTCAGAATCTTCCATCCAAATAACTCATCGCCTAAAACAAGAAAGCACAGCCAATTCAGGCTGTGCTTCTTGATTCATACGGGAACCACATGTGCCGTGTAAGAGCGGTTTGATCAAACCCTTTTGCAAAGTGGTGGACTAGCCGATCAGGAGGGTTCTCCTGTCTACCCGGCCTTCCTGGATCCCGTCATTGGCCCACGAGCGATGGAAGCCGAACTGCCTTCCATGTCATAGGCTCCGCGGGCGTGCATCAAACCGGCGGCGTCCCCTAAGGGTTGATTATAGGTTTAACCAAATAGTGCTCTCCAAACCACGGATACCGTAGAAACTCCGTATCTGCAAAATACTATCGGCGCCACATTCGCGCGGCAATGAAGATTTAATACGCAATTGAGTTAATTACGTTCGAGCGGCCGCAGCCGGAAGAATTGCTGTTTTTCCCCTTGATTTTCCATTGTCAATTGCAATAGGTGCGAGCTTGAGCGCAAAGAGCCGGATCGGCCTTTCGCGCGTCGAAACCGGCTGCTCTAATCGCTCCAACAACCATCCGCGATCCGCAATCCACTCCTGAAACATGTCGCCTGTCGATCGCCCCGGCTCGCCCAGCAGAACAGTTCCACCCTCTTTCAAATGAGCGCGCCAGAATGGCTCGAGAAATGGCCACTGCGCCTTCTCGTAAAGAATGTCGGCGCCGATGATCAGATCGAATCGTTCATTCAGCCGATCGCGCTGCCAATTTAGCTGGCGCGTCCGCACGCGACGTCGCCAGGGCAAACTGTTGAGCCGCGCGAACAAAAGTGCGGGTGATTCCAGATCAGCAAAAAGAACGCGCGCACCAAGTCCAGCAGCGGCCGCGCCGGATAAACCCATGCCACATCCGAGATCGAGAACAGAGCAATTTCGCAAATCAAATCGTGATGAGTTGTCTGCCAGATGAAGCGCGATCCCCATCGCGCTATCCCACAACTCCGCCCAATATGGCAAATGCATCATCTGCCCCGAGGCTTCGCGCCCATGAAGCCGCTCGTGCAGATCGACTTCGGCCGCCACCTGATCGAGAACGACATCCGGATCCGTCACGCGGACAAACGAAAAACTAAGCCCCTTCAAATCGACCATCCGCTCGGTCGTCTGATAGCGCCGATGGATGCGATGAAGAATTCTGCGGCGATCGTTGGCTACACAAGCCATGAGCCGATCATAGGGGCGAGGAAGCTGATCTAAAAACCTCGCCCCGGCAGGTGCATTCTCATCTCGAAACGGTATCTTGAACCTGATGGATCACTCGAAACGACTCGGCGGGTTATCGCTTTTTTGGGCCGCAACTTTCGCAGCCATGACTTTGCTCAGTATCGGTTGCGCGACCACCATGGAAACCGGCTATCAGCCCCGAGCGCTCAACGACAATTCCACAGCCCGCCGCGGCTATTACGCCAGTTCGTTCACTCCGGCAGCCGAGGCAGCGGCTAAAGACCGCAATGCCGATCAACGCGAAAGCCGGCCCACCTTCGGCGGCGGCTACTAAATTCCTGACCATCTTCCGGGGCGACCCAAACTAAATGCAAACACGGGTCGCTTCACCACTTCCGACGACGAAAGTGGATGGGCAATTGATCGAAGCCTACAGTTGGGTCACCTGTGATGACCCAGCCTTCGATCGATCCCGTCGAATTCATCGCTGCTGTGCAGCCGCTGCTGGAACGGCAGGATGTGCAGGGGCTTCATACGCTGCTCAAAACGCAGTACGGCCACGACCGGATCAAGGCCATCCTCACCAGCGACCATTCCGATGCCCGAAAAGTCGCGGCACTCGCGCTGGGCTTGATCGGCGGACGCTGCTGTGTCGAAGAATTGTCCAAACAGCTTCGCGACCCCGACCCGGTCGTGAATCAGATGGCTGAGCACGCCTTATGGTCCATCTGGTTTCGTTGCGGCACCAAAGAGGCCAATCACGAATTATGCCTGGGCACCAAAGCCATCAATCGCCGCGAATTGGACAGAGCCATCGAGCATTTCTCCCGCGCCATCGAAATCGATCCCACCTTTGCCGAAGCCTATAACCAGCGAGCGATTGCCAAACACCTGAGCGAGCGCTACAGCGAGTGCATCGAAGATTGCCAGGCCGCTGTGGAAAGAATGCCTTGCCACTTCGGCGCCTGGGCCGGCATGGGCCATTGCCATGCCCACGAAGGGCGACTTCACGACGCTCTCAAATCCTACGAGCGGGCGCTGGCAATCAATCCTCACCTCGATGGCGTCCAACAAGTTGTCGCCGAGCTGCGTGCCCAGCTTGATCCGGAATAGCTCACCGAGAACTTCTTGCACAGTTGCAATAGAAGAAGCTTTGCTGAGTTAAGCTGACTTCACATGTCCGATGAAAGGCTGCGAAATCTCCGTCAGCTTCTGGCGTCCACGCGCCGACGCTGGACGATCCTGCAGATGCTTGAATTTGCAGGGCTGGGACTTCTTGCTGCCTGTCTGGTGCTTGCACCGATTCTGATCGGTCTTGCCTGCAACAGTGATTCCGCGGCGACCTTCTCCTTCATCATTCTGATTTGCTCATTGTTTCTGGGCCTTTTCTGGGGATTCTTGAAACGGCCTTCGAATGTTCTCACCGCTCTTTTGATCGATCGACAATGCAATCTCGCCGAGCTATTCAGCAGCGCGTGGCTTTTGGCCATCCTTCCCTCTCCCGGTACTCCGGGGGAGGGTCAGGGTGGGGGCCATGCGCCAGTCCTAGACCCCCACCGCAGCCCTCCCCCGGAGTACCGAGGGAGGGAGAAAAAGCAGCAAAACGCGGCCGGTAAAAGCATGAATGAGTCTTTACTCTATCTTGCGGATATTCGAGCAAAAGCGATTCAACGATCATCCATTCGCTTGCATCGCCTGAGTGCACGAACTTGGCTTCTGGTTACATTGATGCTCGCGCTGAATCTTGCATTGATAGCAATGGCATCGAATCGGGCGACGACAAAAGATCGATTGCTCGCCGATAGTTCAAATCCTTCGAATCAATCGACTCAGTTGATCGAAGGACCTCTCGTCAATTTGACGATGAGCAGCCCCGCCCGTCCCGTGATGCCCAAAGATCCGGACGACCCGAATGCGAGCCGCATCGGCGAATCAAATTCCCAAAAGCCGCCGAAGGAAGATCATCAAAACGGCGAAGGGACCGACCACAAAACGGATAACGCACGAAGCGACGGCGGCGGTAATGGGATCGCCACGACCCACGAGCCGACATCATCGCATCCTCGCCGAGGGGAGCAGCCTGAGCAGTCGAACCGCACTTCGACCGGCGATGGCAAAACTGCCACGGGCTCCGGTGTAGAGAGCGCCGACACATCTTCACAACATCAATCAGGCCCAGCGAATGTCCGCGTGGCATCTCCCCAAGCTCCAGATTCGCCTTGGCAATCCCCATCCTGGCGGTCCGACGTTTCCAGAGCTCAGCTCGCTCTATCGCACGGCGAAGTCCCGCCTTCCTACCGCGACCTGCTGGCAGCCTATTTTCGATAGCCCGCGGTTGTCCTTCTTGCCGATCTTCCAATAATAAATCGACCCCCTGAAGGCTGGAAAAACCGCATTGGCGGGTGGCAAATGCTGCTGTGCAAAGCTTTTTGTAACGTGCCGCAGTTATTGGACGTGGTTGTGGTATAATTCCCGGAGAACCGATGCGGGCATGCCATGTCGAAACCAGATGGGGCAGGCAAACCTATGCGTGATGTAATACCCGAGGATGCCGCCAACCAGATCGATGCCGGGAGCGACGAATCTGCCGCTGTGATTCGCGAAAGTCTTGATGGGCAATATGTTTGCCCATTCTGTGGGACGCTCAGCGAAACGCCGGATGGCCCCTGTTCCCGTTGCTCGATGGAAAACTCCTCTGCCTCGCGCAAAGCCACCAAACAGCGCATCGGCCCTTGGTATGTCTACCAGCATCGCAACCCGGCCGCCCCGGGGATGAAATTTGAAACGCTGCTGTCATTTGTCGAGAAGGGGAAAGTGAAGCCGCGCACGGTCGTGCGGGGTCCGACGACGCATCAGCTTTGGCGATTTGCCGCCCACGTGAAGGGGTTAAGCCGGGAATTTGGTGTTTGCTTCAGTTGCGGCGGGGCGATTACACCTTCAACCAACCTGTGTCCGCATTGCAATCGGCTGCAGGAGCCGCCGGTGAATCCCGATGTGCTGCTGGAAGGGGATCCGGATACACGAGCCGCGTCACCGGCGCGACCTGTACCTCGGCCAGCACCCGTCTATCGCCCGGCGCCAGATCAAGATGTGGATGATGAGGAAATCAATGAGCCAGTCGAAGAGGTCGCGCCGCCAAAACGAAAAGCCCGCGAGGTCCCTCCAGCACCTAAGCCAAAACGCGAAGCCTATTTAAGTCCCCGCGAATTGGCGGCGGCTTTTAACCTCGACTTTGCACCCAAAAAGAAGTCGGGTTGGAGCGAAGAGCCATCGCCGCAGCAACAGCAGCAGCGGCGCAGGCCGCATCGAAAGCATAAGCGCCGACATCCCGGCAGAATTGTTTTCCTGCTGTTGCTGCTTGTGGTTGCCGCAGCCGTGGCCGTGCTTGCATACAAGCCGGCGCTGCGAAATCAGCTTCAGCAGCAGGGGGCGGTGCAATGGAAGAAGCTGATCGCGATGCTGGTTCCCAAGCCGGCGCCGAACAAGACCAGTCAGCACGATCCGCTAACCGATGCGCAGTTGTCCACGCAGCTTCGCAGTGCGCATTCGTTGCCCAAGGCAGCCGATGCGGCTCTTGAGCATCCCAAACAAGTTGAGGCGCCAAAGACATCGAGCAGCCACGTCATCGCGGCAACGATGCCTGTAGTGACCGTCGCGCCGGCGACGCAGCCGGCTCCAGCGGTGGCCGATGCGCATCCGCAGACATCAGACACCCGTCCCAAGGAAAACGTCGCGCCTCCGGTCGAAACGCAGCCCGCTCCTGAAATAGATCTGGTGGAAGCCGCTGAAAAGGCCAAAGACCTTTACGACAAAGGCATCGACGCCGAGCAGCGCGTCGATTTCAATGCTGCGGTGAATTACTACCAGCAAATCACCAAGCTTCCCCGCGAAACCTGGCCCACCGATCTCGAGCTTCGACTGAAGCTCGCGCGTGCCCAAGCGGGAATTAAGTAACCGCTGACAACACCTTGCGCGAATAGCGATCTGTTTGCTCCGTTTAGCCGCTACCGCTTGCGGTGCGCGTTCGGCGCGGTTGGAGAAAGCGCTCCGCTATCGCGTCGCGGCTAAACTTGGCTTCCTTCACTGCGCGTAGACTGGATCCTCATCGCTATTTCGCGTCTCTCCCTCGTCTCCAAACAACAATCTCCCCCGGTTTCAAATTCCCGACAGATATTCGGCCGATCCTCGTAATGCCGGCATTTGAGCGATTGCACATCAAACCAGGTACATGGGAGCCCCTGCGCGGCCCGGACATTTTCCTCCATCCGTGCCGCGATCACTTCCTGCTGCAACTCGCGCGGCAGAAAATCAATCTCATCCAAAAAAGGCGGCACACTCAATTCCATGCAGCATGCCCCGCACCCGCCACAGTCGGTGACGGGCCCGCTCGATAGCACCGGAAGCGACGCCTTGTACAACGAATCTGACATTTAGGTGCGGAAAGCCAGCTTGTGTGTGTCACCGTTCTTGGGATGAGCTTTATCGAGGCAGTGAAGCTCCAACGTCAAGCTGTCATCGCTGACATGAGCATCCGTCCAGCCGCTCGGCTCGCCCTGTTTGAAGACATAGGCCACCGCCGGGAGATTGATGCAGTGCAGATCCTCCCGCTTCTCGACGCGCCATTCGTGCGTGTGGCCGTACAGCAGCGCCTTGACCTGCTTGCGCGGCAGCAGCGTCTCCAGCAACTGTGGCGTGTCGATCAATCCCTCCACCTTTTCCCGCGTGTCCGGCTGATGATGCACCATCACGATGATCTTCCGCTCTTTTCGATGATCCAGCTCCGTCGCCAGCCAGTCGAGCTGCGCTCTGCCCAGAATGCCCGGCGTCGAGTTGGTCTTGTCCAGTGAATCGAGCATGATCCAATCGACGGCCGGCGTCTCGATCACCAGAACCTGCCGATCGTCAAGTGATTTAACGCGATCGCTGTCGCCCGGAATCGCGTTCCAGAAATTGGGTCGGTCGTCGTGATTGCCCATCGCGAGATGAATCGGCCAACCCGCCTTGCGAATCGGATCGATCAAGCCAAGGAACTGCTGGTAATCGTCACTCTTTCCAAAGTGATAGGCGCAGTCGCCGTTGACGATCATCGCGGCGGGGGCGGGGCTCATCGCCGCGACTTCGCCGATGGCTTGCTGGAGATGGTCGTACATCGTTACGCCGCGCTCGTGTGCCGTTCGGTCGGCCGCGATGTGCGTATCCGAAAGCAGCGCGAAGCGATGCGGATCGGCCGACGCCCCGTCGGCAAACCCATATCGGCTGATCGCCACCGTAACCCCCGCGGCGACCGACCCCGCCAGGAAGCGACGACGAGAAATGGGATGGAGTGTGATTGGCATAAGGCGGATTTTAACGAATGGGTGGGGGAATTGAATTGCCCATGCAGAGATTTGCTCACTGGGCGCATCCGACTGAGTTTAGCCGCCCGGCTCGTCGGGCGCTGTTCCCGCATTTGCGATCGGAGCAGCGCCCGACAAGCCGGGCGGCTAAACTTGGCTTCTCAAGTTCGCGGTGGGTGTCGTAAAGTTCCCATGTAACGATTTCTTGATCACCCGCCGAATACTCATCCCCTGCACCACAATCGAAAACGTCACCACGCAATAAGTCATTGCCGCGATCGGATTTCGATATTGAATAACTGGAATCGAGAGGGCCATGGCGAAGGACAATCCCCCGCGCAGGCCGCCCCAGACCAATACCGCAGTCGATCCGTTCTGGAAGACGCGCCATCGGAAGACGGACAGAACTCCCCAGACACTTAGCCACCGCGAAAACAGGACGATTGCAATGGCAAGCACTCCCGCCAGCAGAAGGCGGATTGAAAAATCCATCGTCAGCACTTCCAGCCCGATCAGCATGAAAAGCAGTGCGTTGAGGATTTCGTCGATCAATTCCCAGAAGGTGTCAAGATATTCCTGCGTGGTGGCAGACATGCCGAACGACCGGCCATGGTTGCCCATGAACAGCCCCGCGACGGCGGCGGCAATCGGCGCGGAAACGTGAATCGCCTCGGCCAGCGTGAAGCTTCCCATCGCCAGCGCGAGGGTCAGAAGAATCTCGACGTGGTAATGATCCACGCGCTTGACCATCTGGTAGACCAGAATGCCGGCAGCAAGTCCGACTGCGACGCCGCCGACCATTGAAGCCAGCAAGTGCAGGGCCGCCTGCGTCCAGTTTGGTCCAGAGGCGCCGGTTGTCAGATCCAGCAGCGACAGGAAGAAGACCACGCCGACGCCGTCGTTAAAGATCGATTCGCCCGCGAGAAGAGTTTGCAGGTCCGCAGGGGCCGCGACGCTGCGCATGATCGCCAATACCGCGATCGGATCGGTCGGTGAAATGAGCGCGCCAAACAACAGGCTATAGAGCCAGGGGAGCGCGATTCCAATCGCGCCAAGCGCGAAATGAATCAGCAGCGCGACGATGAGCGTCGAAAGGGCGGTGCCGATGAGGGCCAGCGCCGCAATCGGCGTCCATTGCGCCCGTAGCTGGCTCATATCCAGATGCAGCGATCCCGCGAAAAGCAGGAAGGCCAGCATCACGTGAAGAACCAGATGCTGAAAATCGACGCCGGCAATGATGTGAGCCGCGATCTCGCGTATGCCCAGTCCAGATCCACCCAGCACGATCAGGACCAACGAAACGATTAGCGCCATCAGCATGATGCCGATGGTCGTAGGCAAGCGCAGATACTTGAAGTTAAGAAAGCTAAACAGCGCAGCCAGTGCGATCAGGACGCTGCTCAGCTCGAAAAAGTTCATCGAAGTTGTGCTTCAGCGAAAGGCCCGAGCGGAGCAATCGGATCTAAATCTGAAATATTTCAAATTTGAAATTTCAAATTCCGAATTTCAGATCTTTAGCTCTTCGGGTGCGCGCGGTTCTTGTCGGCAATCCCAATGAGAATGATGATAAAAGCGATCAGCCGAAGCAAGTAAAGCAGCGGAGATTCGATTTCATCCTTGCCCACAACCGGCATCAGAAGCCAGTTGACCCCCATCAGCAGAAAAGCAATCGCAAAAAGCAGAAACAGCCGGTCGCGCGTGCGCCGCCAGAATCGCAGAAAAAATGCCCCGGCCAGCACCGCGGCCATCGCCAGCATCCCGAGCAACATTGCAATTCCAAAGGTCATGTCACGCTCCAAATGGCGCCGGTCACAGGCTTATTGCGAGTCCCAGATCATTCCATATAGCAGCGCCAGCATGCCAACCAGCGCCAGAATCGTCCGCAATAACAGCAGGCTCGTATTCTTTAGCAGCACCAGGTCGACAAACAGCACAACATTGTTCGCCGTCAGCGCGATAAAGCAGATGCTGCACCACAATAGAAACCGAGATCTGCTGCGCCGATATCCGCGCCATAGCAAAACCGCGCAGGCAAAGCTGGTCACGGCACAGAGGGCGTAAATAGTTTCACCCATTGGGCCGCTCCTTTCTCAGGCGGAACGCATCCGAAAAATCGCGCAGCGGACTGGGTGGCCGGGAAAAAATCAAGGCAGTCACACTCACGCGCCGCTCGGCGTAAGATTGTGCCAGCTCATCGATGGCCGCGGCCAGCTCAGCCGAATTGGGTTGATATCGATACCGTTTTTCAGCTTCGTTCGTGCAAACCAGCATGCCTCGCGCGCAAAGCCCCACCAGATGTGGCTCCGCCCAGGTCGGGCCAATCCGCAGCACATCAGCCACTTCGCGCGCAGCAAATTCGCGCTCCGCGCCATCGCGGAGCAGAAGAAGGATCTCTAACTGAACGACCGATTCAATCTGGTCGGCAATTAAAATCCGGACGCGATCGGAAATGCCTGTCTCAGCCAAAACGCCTCTTCATCCATTCCCACGTCAAAATCCATCCCTGCGAGCCATGCAGCTCGATTATATGGGCACAAATATCGCCGAGCCGCCCCGAGATCAAGATTGACTTTTTCGGCAAACGCTCTGCCTTTAAAAAATCGGCTTAAACCCGGCCGCCCTTGATGGTGCCGCGCGCAATTTTTGCAAATCTGCAAATCTTTGCAGATTTTGTTCCGTCGCGATCATTCCCCTGGTTGCACCGGCTCAATTTCAAATCCGCGCGGCGCTTCTCTTCGAGCTTTCGCAGTCCCCGGTAATTTCCCCCGCACCCCTTGGATCAAAACAAACGATGTAATAAAAAGCGTGCCCGCGCCGTAAAGTCCGTAAAGCACGACGTGGTCGATCCAGCCCGGCGTCCACCTGGCCACAGGCGCGCCGACCTTCATGCCAACCAGCTTGCGCAACGCCAGACTTAGAAAAAACAACCACGCATAAAGAGTGCCCAGTGTCCAGATGATGATAACTGGAATTCGCAATATACGTTGCACAGGACCCTCCCACTTAGCACGCTATTTACCCCGCGATCTTTCGCTTCGACGCTGTCGGATTCATCATCCCCATGGCCAGCTGCGCCACATTCATCGATGCCCCTGGCCGATCCAGCGACACAATCAATTGGTCCAATCGCTCGCGCTGCGCCGCCAGTTCCTGCGGATCATTCAACATCCGCGCCGTCAACTCCGCAACCGGCTCAATCGGTCCATTCCACGGCACAAACTCCGGCACGATATGCCCGCCGGCGGCTGCTGCGGCCGTCGCGGTCGTCTTCTTTCCCAGAAGATTGACCAGCGCAAAGGTCCGCGTCGGCACCAGCCATCGTCCGGCAAGGTTCCAGGTCAGCCGATTGATGTGATAGACCACGATCATCGGCACCCCAAACCCCGCCACATGCAGCGTTGCCGTCCCCGACACGGTCAAACACAGATCGCACCTCGGCACCATCTCATCGAACGCGCCCATCGCGTATTCCACTTCCCCCAGCGCAAAAGGCGGCTGCTGTTTTTTCAGGATTTCCTCGACGATCGGATGCGTCGCCTCCGTCGTCGGCACCAGAAACCGAATGCCCGTAAACTGCCTTCGCAAACCGTGCGCGATTGCGAGCATCCCCGGAAAATTATGCTGTGCCTCCGACTTGCGCGAGCCCGGCAGCAGTCCGACAATGGGTGGTCTCCCATTGATATGACTGATCGCCCTTGAGCGATGCGTCGGCAGCTCGTCGAACAGCGGATGGCCCACGAAGGTCGCCTTCACGCCATGCGATTTAAAATAGGCTTCCTCGAAGGGCAGGATGCACGCCACCTGATCGACCCATCGCCGAAGCTTCTTCATCCGCCAGGGCGCCCAGGCCCAAAGCTGCGGCGCGACATACTGCAGCGCCGGAATCCCGCGCTCGTGAGCCGTCCGCGCAAAATGGAAATTCATCGACGGCGAATCAACGCCGATCTGCAGGTCCGGCGGATTTTCATCAAAATATTTTCGCGTCCAGCGCAGGATCGGATAAAGCTCGAAAGCCCGCAGAATTCCCCGCCAGCCCATCGCGGCTCGCGTGACGGTATTGCGATGAATCGTCGCCGCCGCGGCCGCCATCTCCGGCCCGCCAAGCCCCTCGATGATCAGCGTCGGATCAAGCTGGCGCAGGCTGCGGATCAACTGGGCGGCATGCTTGTCGCCACTGACTTCCGCGACCGTGATAAAAACCCGCCGAGCCATCGCTAGGTAGTGCAACGGAGTGCGCGAGAAGTGTCAAGTTGTTTGCCAGCGCATCCCGCGAGCCGAATCACCCGCATGAGGTTTTTTTATGCGCAAGCGATAAAATAATGGAATGATGGAACTGGCAGTCCTGGTTGCGGTGGGGGTCTTTGGCGGATTTTCAGTCGGGATCGGAGTCGGATATCTGCTGGGACGTCGCGGAGCCACGCGTAAATCCCAACCGATATTGCCGGTTCGGCCTTCCGAGGAGGAAACCGAGTGGGTTTCAATTTAGCGTTTCCCCGGCGGCGCCGTCTCATCACTCCCCTCGATCGACTCTTCCTTCTCATCCTCCTCCACCTTCCCATCCGTCACGTCCACCGGCATCTGCGAAATCTCCGCCGCGTCTGGCGGAGTAAAGCGGTTGCCACTGTGCTCGGTCTCGCCGCCCCAGGGATCAAAAATGCTGCGCGTCATGTCGGATTGTTGTGCAATCGTCGTGCCCCGCCCGGACCGGACTCATCCGAAAGCCAGGGAGATATTTTTTCGCATCGCACAACAGCGCCACAAAAAGGAAGACGCTTCACTTTGCCGTGCGCGCCGTCACGTCGCTTGCGCCTTGTATATTCAAAAATACCAATAGACGTTCTACTACCACTCGCCGTGTCCGCGGGGCGAGGAGCGTAGCGACGAGCCATGCGGACACGGCCGCCGGCCCACGACCGA
>Ga0134128_10001805_pt1 | contig 27071 bp, 21 predicted proteins | sample KB31754_FD_96462 | JGI IMG/M metagenome (GOLD analysis project Ga0134128, IMG submission 96462) | Terrestrial soil microbial communities with excess Nitrogen fertilizer from Kellogg Biological Station, Michigan, USA - KB3-175-4 | ecosystem: Environmental > Terrestrial > Soil > Unclassified ...
ACATCGAGGTGTTTTACAATCGCCAGCGGCTCCACAGCTCGCTAGGCTACAAGAGCCCCGAAGCGTTCGAGGCCAGTCTCAATTAACCCTGTCGCGCGTCCACCGTTCGTGGGGAAGTCCATATCTCTTTTCTTGGGTTCCCCATTCGGAGCGGTGGGGTTGGAGGGACCTGAGAGCCTTTCGGAAACGATGGCAGGAGAACCCCAGTCTCACGGAAGAGTGGTCCTGCGGCAGGAGCAAGTCCATCCCGATCAACGCCAGATTTTACCTCATTAAACAAGGTGACCCGCCTCGTGGAATCTTTGCAGCGGGACGCACTGCATCTCAGAGCGAGGAAAGGTACGGCCGATATTTTAACGACCTCGTTTTTGAGGCCTTTCTCGATCCTGAACAGGATGGCGTCCTCCCCGCTGCCAGCCTTTACGACCTATCCAAGTCGATCTGGCACAACCGAATGTCGGGCGTCGGATTGACGTCAAAAATTGCAGATCGTCTTGAAGAGCGATGGCAAATATTTCTCAAACGGAACCGCGTGAAGCCGCGCCGCATCCCATTTCAGCTTGCCGTAGAAGCCCTGGATTTGTCCACCAAGGAGGGCCGCCGCCGCTTAGCTAAACATTATGTCCGTGAGCGCGACCCACGCATCGTTAGGGCAAAGAAGCAATCAGTCTTTGCTGAATGCGGCTGTTTGGAATGCGAGACATGCGGTTTCGACTTTTGCGAGTCCTATGGCACCATGGGGACAGGTGTCTGCGAATGTCATCACGAAGTTGCTATCAGCCGCGGGGAGCGTACAACACGCTTGGACGATCTCCACATCATCTGTCCAAATTGTCACCTGATGATTCACAAGAGCGATCCAATGTTGACGATTGCGAAACTGCGACGTGTCATTCGACATCAGCACCGCCTCTAACCACCTCAGCTCCGTCGCGGGTTATTTGCCTTTCAGGACGACCAATGACAGTGAAGCAGATGCCGCTTATCTAACCATAGATTGAGCGAGGCGGCTCCCCAGCTTCGGGGTCAAGGAACTTATGCACTCGCACATCGAGCTTCGCAACGTCCCGCACGGCCAGCCGCAGTAGGTGCGCATAGTACCACTCTTTTGCGGGCGGCGGGTCGTAGGCATATCGCCGTTTGTCGAAAGTATCGCTGGCAGCGTCTAGCGATCGGTCAAAATCGAGAACTATCGTTGCATCGGGATTCAGGGTGGCCAAATTTTTCAGAACGTCATCCGCATCGATTACTCGGTTGAACGCATGGCGAATCTGCGTTTTTGTCGCCGATGAGAGAGCGTCAAACAGATCGCGATGATTGTGGCTGTGGTTTGCGGCTTTCCCGGTATCGAGCGTGAAAAGACACTTCAGATACAACTCGACCGCGAACGAATCGACCAGCAGGTAAGGCGCACCGCAGCCCCATTTAGCGCCCCATGACTGCTTGATCAGCAGATTCGACGCAATCGAGTATTGCTCGGCCAACTGGAACATCCGGGCGACGTCTGGTGCCGGGTTTTGACTGTTCTTCTTTGCCATCGTCATGAACATATTAGTAAGATGCGGCCGGCCTGCTCTGCCATAACGAGGTCGGCGACTTATCATAGGCGGATGCCCTGCCGCTACGTGGCAGGATGGAAGTCGCTGTCAAATCGAGCCCGCTACCGCGGCGTCGTAATGGCGTCTATTCTATGTGCTCCCGCCGGAGGCCCATTCCGATCGTAAGGAGGCGTCGGCTACTAGAGGCCCACAAGCACAGACGTTCCAGAGGTTTGGAGTATACCCGCTATGAAAGCTGATTCCGTTCGATTTAAAGGGCATCTCTGCTTCAGGACAGGCTTCGCGGGATTTGAAGCGATCCAACCAATTAACGTCCTAATCGGACGAAATAACAGCGGAAAATCCCAGATGCTTGACTTCGCTGAAGCGCTGTGCGGAAACGAAGTCGCGAAAAAGGGATGGGAATGTGAGATCGAAGGAGTGTTCGACCAGGTCGGCTTACAGCGGTCGTTTAGTCCGGGCACCGTCGGGGGCGAGCTCGGTAGCTATCATTGGGAGGACCATGGAAAATATTTCCTAAATGAGAGGGCGTGGCTTTCCATCGACGCAAGCGGCCGAGTCCGGGATCTTAGGCTTCGGCCAGATTTTAGCCACCGCACGCGTCAACACTCTCAGTTGCCACAGAACATTATTAACGCGCGAATCGATATGCTAAAGTCGGTGGCCGCGAGGTGGACGCATGTCCTGGGCGGGAAACGGTTTTGCCGGGTAAATGCCGAACGCGATATTCGGCCCGAGCCATCGAACATGCAACTTAATTTGCAATCTAGTGGGAATGGAGCGACGAACATTATTCGGCGCTATCTCAATAGCGCTAATCTCGACCGTAGGCTGATCAAGGACACTCTTCTCGCAGCGTTAAACGAAGTTTTTGGAAGCGACGCTACTTTCACCGAAATTGAGGCGCGGGAACATGACAACCCGCAATCCGGCCCGACGCCCGCAGGCCACTGGGAGATTTATCTCGGTGAAGAGAGCAAGGGCCTCATCCCGCTCAGCAAGTCCGGCAGCGGGTTGAAGACCGTCATTTTAGTGCTGCTTAGTCTTCTTGTGGTCCCCGAAATAGACCAGACGCGCAAGAGTGATTATGTCTTCTCTGTGGAAGAGCCGGAGAACAATCTGCACCCGTCGCTCTTGAGGCGACTCCTGAAATATATCGAGAGTTATGCGGCGCGAGAGGGGGCAACCTTTTTTATCACCAGCCATTCGAGCGTTGCACTCGATCTCTTTGGCGTCTCCAAGGCGGCACAAATCATTCACGTTAAGCACGATGGCGTGTCCGCATCGGCGAGCCGAGTAGAAGCCCATCTCGATAAATTCGGCGTCATATCGGCACTTGGCGCGAAGCCGTCGGACCTCTTACAGGCAAATGGAATTATTTGGGTAGAAGGGCCATCAGATCGCGTCTACATCAATCACTGGATTGAGTTGTTCAGTGATGAGAAGTTTCGGGAGGGAAGGGATTATCAATGCGCCTTCTATGGAGGGTCACTTCTCGGGCGGCTGCAGGTCGTTACCCCCGAGGAAGCTGTCAAGGAATTTGTGAATGTTTTCACCCTTAATCCAAACGTCGCGTTTGTATGCGACAGCGACAAGACGGCACCCGAAGGTGAAGACGCGGCGCTCAAAAGTCGCGTGACTCGGATAAAGGAAGAGCTTTCCAGAATCCCAAACAGCTTCCTGTGGATTACGGCGGGCAAGGAAGTTGAGAACTATCTTCCGGGCAGTGTGATTGGCCAAGTGTTCGAAAACGCGGCAGCTAAGGACCCGGAACGCTTCGAGCGTTTCTTTCCATCTGAGTCAAAGGATAACCAAGGCGATTCATACGTCGAGGCGGTTCTCAATCGTAAGGCGATCGACAAAGTGGACCTTGCGAGTAGAGCAATCGCGTTTATGAAAGACAAGGATGTACTGCTCCATCGTTTCGACCTTGTTGAGCAGGTCAACGGCCTGATTGACCGAATCAGGTCCTGGAACCGATGATCGGGGCAGCGCGCGGGAGCATCTATTTATCTGAAAAGGGGCCGACGACTGGGCGAACAACCATGGGAAAAACGGAGCCGACCTTGACCGTTGACGAGACAAGCGATGAATTGGCGGGCGCGTTGAAACTGATCAACGCCTTCATAGGGCCAAGACTTACAGCACGAATTGCCGAGCTTGAAAGTTCAGTCAAAGGTTGCAGCGGTGAAGGTTGCGGTCAGCACGGCATCGAGAGCGGCGCGACGAGTTCGCTACTCGCCGCTGCTTACGCCGTGAAGCAGGTGGCCGGGCAAATACACGTTGTGATCCATGCCGTCGGTGTGATGCTACTGATCCCGCAGATCATGGAGCCCGACGAGCGAATCGAATACGTCTCATTGGGGGCCGGGAATACAGGGCGGGAATTTGATTTGGAAACCGATCGCCGCGTTGCCGAATTCAAATTCATCCACTGGCAGGGTGGCGCAGAATCCATTCGACAAAACGCCGTGTTCAAAGACTTTTACTGTCTTGCCGAGAACGCGACGACTAAGCGGAAAGAGTTATACGTCCTCGGGATCGCACACCCGCTTGGCTTCCTTCAGGGCGGCCGTGCGTTGAGTAGCATTATGAGCCGCGACCGCAAGCTCTGGGATAAGTTTCGCGCCAAATACGGCGACAGGTTTAGGACCGTTGGAGAGTATTACGCCGAACACGAGCATGATGTAATGCTTATCGATGCCATCCCTCTCGTTCCGGAATTGGCTCGGGTAACCGTGGCTGAAGGTGACGGAGCCGAGCTGTAATCGATGTCGGGAAAACGCGTGCGGTCGGTTTGTTTTTTCGCCAGTTGTCGTCAAGTAAGAAACGATGATTCACTAGAAAAAGAAAAGATGTTCACCACGTCATCACTGATTGGCAGCCGAAATGAGTAGTGACGCCATTCATTCGCTCGGCGGTTTTGTTGACGTCGGGGTAGATGCCATTCTTGGGCGTGAGGTTGCATCTACTTCGTCGTAATGAGCGAGTCGTCCTTCGGATCGACCTCAATCCTGACATCCTTGTATTCGTCGAGCAGGCCCTTGTTATGCATCTGCCAGGCAATCGGACCCTTCTGCCCGGCGGTGGGATCTTTAAAGTCGAGCACCTCGACCGCTTTGGCGTCCGGCGGCTGCGCGACTGCCATCCGGGCCGTCCCGGTCGTTGCATCGACGAGTAATTCCACCCGGCTCCACTGCGATGCGTCAAACTTCGGGTGATCGTGTTTGGTGAAGAACGCTTTGCCATCATTGTTGTGGCCCTTGCGGTAGTCCCAGTGGCCGCCGTTGGGTACCTGGAACTGAATGCCGCCGAGTGCGTCCAGCGCGGGCGGCGGGTTCGTGCAGAAAATCAATACACAAGCCGCATGATCCGGCTTGCCCGAGATGTGCCGCATGGTGAACGTCAGGCGGTAGCGGGAATACTGGTTGTTGGTGTAGATGACCCCTCGGCCCACACCCTTGCTCGCCATCGCGCCGTCTCTAACTGTCCAACCCTCTGCCGGGAGCTGAGTCCAGCCGTCGAGCGTTTTGCCATCGAAGAGGGGCTTACCGCCATTTGCGTCCGCCGGTTTGGGTTCAGCATGCGAGGGCAGCTCGACGATCAGCAGGATGCAAAAGCACGTGACGATCGAACATGCAAGTTTCATGCAAAGGGTTCCTCGGATCTTTGTCCTACGGATGGAATTTCTCGCCGTGTGCCAGCATTTCCAGAATCAATTTCATTCGCTTTTCACGCGTCTGCGGCTTCTTTGCTGTCTGCAGGCGATAGACGATGGAGTAAATATTCGCTCTGCTGAGTGTTTCAAAAAATGCTTTGGCCTTTTTGTCTTGACTTAATGCTTCTAGAAAATCCTCCGGCGGCAGAGCGTCGCGCTGTGATTGGTAAGCAGCCTGCCATCGGCCATCAGCTTTCGCAGCCTCGATCGCTGCGAGTCCGGCGGGAGTCATCCGTCCGGCTTTGATGAGGCGCTCTGCGTGTTTGGTGTTCACATTTGACCAAACGCTTTTGGCGCTGCGCGGCGTGACTCTCTGGAGCCAACAACGATTGTCGCGCGGCTGCTTCTGGCCATCTATCCAGCCGTAGCACAGACATTCGTCGAGGGCCTGGGCATAGGTGATGGACTTCTCGCCCGAATCTTTTTTGAAAATACAAAGCCGGATACCGTCCGAAGTGGCATGGTTTTTCTCGAGCCATTTTCGGAAGTCGAGAGGCGATTTGAAACTTAAAGTCTTCATGCGCCGCCGCTGCGCGGAGAGAGTTGAACAGGGGAAAGTTGAGCAGGAGACTTGGAGTGACTCTTTAAATCGGTGGCAGAAGTTGTATTGGAATTCGCATCGCGTCTCGATCGTGCGGCAACACGGTAGCGAAACTGCGCTGCTCGGCGTTGCCGTTGCGGAGGATGATTTCGATCTGCTTGGATTCGCTCTTCCATAAAGGCCATTATGTATGGAGAAGGGAGCGCACCTGCAAATCAGTCGAAGGCCACCACCCTGGCCCTCCCCGGGCATACCGGGCGTACCGGGAGAGGGAATCAGGTGCCCGCCGGCGACGCGCCGCCGATCGCGTCACGCACGCGCGACTCATGCTTACCGGGATTTCTGATTGATCGCAAAAAACGATAAAGCTATCCTGCTGCGCTGAATCGTTCACGCCCCTTCTTCTAAGCAACCATGTGGTGCGGGCAGAATCAAAGAGGAGCCATGTCAATAGACCTTCTCGTGCGACGTGCGGCCCTGGTGATCTGTTTCTGTTTTGGCCTCGGATTGACACTACGTTCGGCATCGGCGGAAGGCGGTAACTTTTGTGATGCCCAGCACATCTCCGGGGATGATTTTGTCAAAGAACTCAAAGAGGTGAAGGTTGCACTGAACCTTGATCCGTGGGTCGCCAAAATCGTTCCGGCAGATGATTTGCGCAGACGCGTGGCGGCTGTCCTGGCTCCGCATGATATCAAGGTGAGCGATCAGGCGGCGGTAACACTGTTCGTGACGGTTCAAGACGATCCCGGCGACATCAAGCGGACCATCACCTATACCAATGGCACCACAACGGAATGGGTCTACCACTGCCACCTGATTTATTGCCAGATGTCGTTTCTCGTTCCCGCGGTGGCGCTGCGGAATGGGAAGTTTCATCTGGTCGTGGCTTCGCCGACGCACTCGGGAAACATGTTCACTCTTGAAGAGGAGACCGGCGCACGCAAGGCTCTTTTTGGCCGGGACATCGCGCCAGAACTAAAACAAAAATTGGACCACAACCTGGCGGACCGGGTGAAGTTTTTCTTCTCGCCTGGGACAGGGACAGCGGGTGTTCCCGAGCCCTGGCCGGCGGATGGCTGGAACGATCAGCAGAAGGCCGCGGTTAACGAGGCATATGCAGCGTTCATCCAGTCCGATCCGAAGATCGAAAAGCGCCCCATCGACGGGCTGGATACCGCACCCGAGCTGACACTCGCCCCCGATATTCATATCAAGGGAGTGGCGGAGGATCCGTTATGGAAAAAGCTCTGGCGGTCGGAGTGCGAGAATTTCGGTTGGGTCAAGCCGGCCGATCCTCCGCTCCTTCACATCTACCATTATTTTGGTTGCGAAGTGGCGAATAAGACTGCGTTCGAGTGGCCGGATTATGCCGACATGTACGACGAAATTGAATTGAGGGAGTCCAGCCTCGTCTTCAACTTCAACGGCCGACTCGTGCGCACGGAGGCCGGCCTCTTCGCATACCATCGATCGATGGTTGCGGGGGACACCGATCTGAACGGCATCATGGAGGGATATATCCCGCGCAGCCTGAAGGAATTCGAGGCGAATCTGAAGCTTGGCGAGCAGCCGCTGCCTGCAATCGAATCGCCGTTTACCCAGCCGCCAAAGGACATAACGAAAGAGGTGGCCCTGGGGATGAAGTTCGTCCGCATCGAGCCGGGCATGTTCGTGATGGGGAGTCCGGAAAGCGAAGCCGGCCGCGACAAAACCGAAACGCAGCACGCGGTGAAACTGACCAAACCGTTCTACATGGCGACCACCGATGTCACGCGCGAGCAGTTTGGCGTCTTTATCGCGGAGACCCATTTCAAGACCGATGCCGAGAAGGCCAACGATGAAAACACCTGGCAGCACAACAAAATGTTCGAGCAGGAGGCAAACTGCCCGGTGGTGGACGTCAGTTGGAACGACGCCCTCGCATTCATCGACTGGCTAAGCAAAAGGGATCACAAGACCTACCGATTGCCAACGGAGGCCGAATGGGAATACGCCTGCCGCGCTGGTACGACGACGACTTTCAACACCGGCGACACGATCAGCTCCGATCAGGCGAATTATGATGGCACCGCCGTGTACGGCGCTGGCGCGAAAGGGGAACTCCGCTGGAAGACGATGCCCGTCGGCTCGTTCCCCGCAAACAAGTGGGGCCTGTACGACATGCACGGCAACGTCTGGCAATGGTGCTCTGACGTCTTCGCGGACTATCCAAACGACACCGTCACCGATCCCAAAGGCCCCGCGCCCGATCCAAAAGCCTCGCACGTCCTGCGCGGCGGATCGTGGGGCATCAATCCGCTATTTCTGCGCTCGGCCTCTCGTCTGAACGGCCAGCCTCCCAATCGCGGTGGCTACAATGACGGATTCCGCATCGTGTCGGATACTCCGTGACGTTTACATTTCAAGTTAAGTAGCGGTGAAGCATGGGAGAGGTTTTTCTGGGCCTGTCCTTACCCGATGTTGCCGCTCGCTGGTGTCCGGAGTTATAAGTTTCTTCGACGGAAAACGAGTCGGCGAAGAATTTGATGCTTCCCCATACATGAGCGTGAACTTTGAGGCTTCGGCTTATGCCTGACATCACCCCCACTCGTCGTGGCGTTCTCCGCGCTGGCGTTGGCATTGCTGCGGGGTTGTCGCTGTCGGAATTCTGCCGAGCAGATGAGGCGCCGGCACGGAAGCCCAACATTCTTTTCATCATGGACGATCAGCACCGCGGCGATGCTCTGGGGGCCGCGGGAAACGGGTTCATTCAGACGCCAAACCTCGACAAGCTGGCTGCAGAGGGGGCGCGATTTGCGAAGGCGTATTCGTCGGTGCCCTCATGCCCGCCGGCGCGGGCGGCGATTCTGACGGGGCTTGATCCCTGGGGCCACGGCATGCTTGGGTACACCGAGCAGGCCACGCGCTGGCCGTATGTGATGCCGCGGGCGATGAACGATGCGGGGTATGAGACGCATTGTATCGGCAAGAATCACTTCCACCCCTGGCGAAATACGCAGGGGTACATGAATGAAGAAATCTACGACGGGCTGCCGGTCTGTGATGGCAAGGACGACTATGGCCTCTGGCTGAAGCGGGTTGCGCCGGGCGTGGATGAGCATTCGACCGGTTTGAGTTGGAACGACCGGCGAGGAATTCCCTGGCCGCACAAACCGGAACTGCACCCGACGGCGTGGGTCGGCCAGCGAGCGATCGACTGGATACAGAGTTTCAGATCCGACAAGCCGTTTTTTCTCAAAGTTTCGTTTCACCGACCGCATTCACCGTTCGACCCGCCAACGCATTGGTGGGAGCATTACGCGCGAGCCGAGCTTCCCAAGGCGGTCGTCGGGGCTTGGGCACAGCAGATGTTCGGCAAGTTCACTTCTGCGACGCCGCCCGAGGCGGCGCGGGCCAACATTTCCGCAGACCTGATCCGCAACAGCCGGCAGGGCTACTACGGCGGCATCAGCTTCGTCGACGAGCAGATCGGCAGGTTGATCGACGTGCTGAAAACGCGCGATCTGCTGGAGAATACCCTTATCCTGTTCGTCGCCGATCATGGCGATATGGTCGGTGACCAACATCTGTGGCGCAAGACCTATCCCTACGAAGGCTCCGCCCACATTCCCATGATCGTCCGCTGGGGCGAGCGTTTGATGAAGGCCAAACGGGGACAGGTGCTCACGCAACTGACCGAATTGCGTGATGTCCTCCCTACTTGTCTCGATGCCGCCGGCGCCAAACCGGCGGCGAAGCTTGCGGGTCAGTCATTGCTCAAGCTGATCCGAGGAGATGCTTCTGGCTGGCGATCGCAGCTCGACCTCGAGCATTCCACCTGTTACTGGGCAGAGTCGCCTTGGAATGCTCTGACGGATGGGCGGTTCAAATACATCTACTACGCCTACACGGGCCGGCAACTTCTCTTCGATCTGCAAGCCGACCCGGCTGAATTGAACGATCTATCGACCGATCCGGCCCACGCGCGGACCCTTGCCGCCTGGCGTGCGAGGATGGTCGCGCACCTCGCCGAGCGCGGCGATCGCTGGGTAGCCAACGGCGATCTGACCGTCCGCAAGGCGCCGATTCATCGCGGGCCCAATTTCCCGGAGAAGGGTGAGGTAAAGGGAGGAAGATTGGAGCAGGAGTGAGCGGCGAGTCCCGGCAGCGTGCGCGTTACATAATGTTACAGTGTTACGCCGATCGTCGATGACCCGTCGCACTCTGGATGAACCGTGCCAGGTAAGGAGCGGTGCGGCTTTGCCGTACATGGCTCACCTGCGCAGGCGGGCCGGACGCGACGACACGGCCACCCTCGTCACCGGCGCCGGGTCCGATGTCGATCACCCAGTCGCTGCCGGCCACGACTCGCATGTCGTGTTCCACGACGATCACGCTGTTTCCCGCATCGACCAGTCCCTCCAACTGCGTCACCAGCTTTTCAACGTCAAAGGGATGCAGGCCCGTTGTTGGCTCATCTAGGATGTACAGGGTGTTGCCACGGCTCATGCGTTGCAGTTCCGTCGCAAGCTTAATGCGCTGCGCCTCGCCGCCGGAAAGCTCGGTCGCGGGTTGGCCCAGGCGCAGGTATCCAAGTCCCACCTGCCGGAGCACATCCAGCGAACGGTGAAGGTGCGGTTCATCGTTGAAGAATTCGTAGGCTGCGTCGACTGTCATACCCAGCACGTCGGCGATCGTCTGGTCTCGATAACGGATCTCCAGCGTCTTCTGGTTGTAGCGCGTGCCATGACAGACCGGGCATGGCGCATAGACGCTGGGCAAAAACAACAGTTCGACGAAGACCGAGCCTTCGCCCTGGCAATTCTCGCAGCGGCCCTTGGCCACATTAAAGCTGAACCGACCGGCATCGTATCGCCGCGCCTTCGCGGCCTTGGTGGCGGCGAAAATCTTGCGCACGTAGTCGAACAGGCCCGTATAAGTCGCGAGATTTGAGCGAGGCGTTCGGCCGATCGGCTTCTGGTCGACGCGCACCAGCCGCTTGATCTGTTCCATCCCGCCGACGATGTGCCCACCGGTCGGGCCGGTCTCCGTACGCTCAAGCTCCTCGGTTTGGTCCTCCTCGTCCGCCGAGAAGTGATGGCCCAGCCGAGCGCAGACCAGTTCGACCAGCGCCTGGCTGACCAAACTCGACTTTCCCGATCCCGAGACACCGGTCACGGTGGTCAGCACGCCGAGCGGAAACTCGACATCAAGCGCATTGAGATTATTCCGCGTCACACCGGCCAGCTTCAGCCAACCGCGCGGCTGACGTGGAGTGCGCTGCGGCAGGGTGTGGGCCCCAAATAAATAGCGCCGCGTGCGCGATGCTTCGACGCGCTTTAACCCCTCCGGTGCGCCACTGTAGAGGATTTCCCCGCCGCGCTCTCCCGCAGCCGGGCCGACGTCGACGATCCAGTCGGCGTGGTGGATTACATCGATCTCATGTTCGACTACGAATAACGAATTCCCCGACGCTTTAAGCTTGTCCAAAGCGTGCAGCAGCGCCTCAGTGTCGCTCGGGTGCAGACCCGCCGAAGGCTCGTCCAGCACATACACCACGCCGAACAAATTCGAACGCACCTGCGTCGCCAGCCGCAATCGCTGAAGCTCTCCGGGTGAAAGCGTCGGCGTGCTGCGTTCGAGCGTCAGATATCCCAGCCCCAGTTCCAGCAGCACTGTCAGCCGAGCGTGCAGATCCTCTGCGATACGCTGGGTGACGACGGCCTTCTCGGGATGCTCCTTGTTGAGCTTCGCAAGCTGCGGTGCGCTTGGATCGCAATAGGGATGAACGATCTGCGCGAGTTTTTTGAGCGGCACGCGCGAGATGTCCGCAATATCCAATCCGTCAAACTTTACCTTCAGTGCATCGGGCTTCAGCCGCTTGCCGTGGCAGGTGGGACATTCCGTGCTGATCATGTACTGGCTGACGCGCTTCTTCATCGACGAGCTTTCGGTGGTGGCGAATGTCTGGAGCACGTACTTGCGCGCCCCGGTGAACGTACCCATGTAGCTGGGATCTTCTTTTCGCTTCAGCGCTCTTTTCACCTCGTCCAGGTCCCAGCCGGCATAGACGGGGACCTGTGGCTGCTCATCGGTAAACAGCAGCCAGTCGCGCGTTTTTCTGGGCAGATCCCGCCAGGGCACGTCGATGTCGATGCCCAGTGTCGTGACGATGTCTCTCAGGTTCTGCCCGTGCCACGCCGGCGGCCAAGCAGCGATCGCCCGCTCGCGAAGCGTCTTGCTGTCATCCGGTACCATCGATTTCTCGGTCGCGTCGTAGATCCGACCAAGCCCGTGACATTGCGGACAGGCGCCTTCCGGCGTGTTGGGAGAAAACGACTCGGCGTAGAGGATCGACAGCCCCTGCGGATATTCGCCGCCGCGGGAATAGAGCATCCGCAGGAGGTTTGACAGAGTCGTCACGCTTCCCACGCTGGAGCGCGTCGTTGGCGACCCACGCTGCTGCTGGAGCGCCACCGCAGGCGGCAGGCCATCCACTTCATCGACCTGTGGCGGCTCCATCTGGTGAAACAAGCGCCGCGCATACGGGTTTACCGATTCCAGGTATCTCCGCTGCGCCTCAGCGTAGAGCGTGCCGAACGCCAGAGAACTCTTGCCGGACCCGGAGACGCCAGTGAACACCACTAGCGCGTCGCGCGGGATCTGAACATCGATGTTTTTCAGGTTGTGCTCGCGGGCGCCCCTCACCTGCACGTAGCCGGAAAAGCGGGTGGAAGCCTCGCCATTGTGCGACTTTTTATTGTCCCTGTCAGGGTTCTGCGAACGCTTCTCAAGACCGCTCATGCATGGATGATCGGCCTTTGCAGCAGATTCCGGAACGTCCAAACCACTGCGCGATCAAGGCACTTCCATGTAGACAAGAACGGATCGGAACGGTGGCAGGCATTCGGTTATCATGAGGGGATGATCCGGGCAATCAACGCCATCACTATCGCCGGTGGAATCGTCCTGTTGGTGATGAGCCTGTGGCCGGGATATGCGGGCGGGTGTCTCTTGCTGCTGGCCCTTCCACTGATCGCTATGCTGGGGCTTGCATGGTTGATCGTCGTTGCGCTTGCCGCCTCACAGGCTAAGGGGACAAAGCCTCTGGCAGTCCGTCAGGTGTTTGTGGCTCCGCTGGTAGTGTGTCTGACCTACGCGATGTTGACGTTTTACATCCCTCGCCGGATAGCTTTCAGGGTCGTCCAGAGCCGATTCGACAACTTGGTTCAGTCGGCGACCGTAAGCGAAGACGGGGGCACGAAGCTCGATCGTTGGCTGGGCATCTACCACGTTGACGAATATGCCGCCGACCCGCGAGGCGGCGTCTACTTCCGCACCGGAAGCGCGCCCGATGGCATCAGCCCAGACACCATGTCCTACGGCTTCGCGTTCCAGCCCAACGGCAAAGGGACGCCCTTCGGAGAAGCACGCTACGTGGTGCAGCCGCTTGGGCGGGGCTGGTACTGGTTTCAGGTGTCGGATGATTAGATGGGAAAAAGGCGAGCCTATGAAGCTTGGCTCAAACGCTCCGACGCCGGCGCAAAAGCAGGAAGCTGCCGCATAGAAGAGAAATCGCGGCAGTTGGTTCGGGAACGGCTACCCAATCAAATCTGGCGGTTGGTCCCCCAGCAATAAAGACACTCGCCTGGTCAGGCAGCCCGGTGACGGTGGAGTCGAAACTGTTCATCAGTGAGCCGTCATCCATGCGCAATTGCGATGTGAACGTGTTTGCTGTGTCGCGCGTCAAGCTGAGTCGGAACCACGTTCCGGTGTTGTTGATGCCCATGTTCACAGAGGCAAGTGAAGAGCCGGTATTAGAGTGGCCGGCGAAGACGATGTAATCACTTTCCCCCTGAATTGAATTGATCAATTCGTCGAAGATATTCTCCCCGCTGGAAGGAGCCGTCGGCGTTGCGGTCAGCCCTAAATCGGCAGCTGTTCCGGAACTTGAAGGCGTCGTCAGCATGACGCGGGCGCTGACGGTGTCGCCAACGCCAAGCGTAAGGGATCGCGTGGCCAGCGTGTATTGCCCTGAAAAATCCAGAAAACCGTTCGAGACGGTTGCGGCACCATTGCCGAGTACAAACGGCACCCAAGTGTTGCCGTCCACGCTCGTTCCGTTGAAGTCCTCAACGCCGTTCACAAATGCGGCCTTTGCACTGCCGCAAATAATCGCAAATAGCGCCGCGAAAACCCAGGCTTGTCCTTTCATAACGTTTTCAATCCTCATGAACGTTTACTCCGAAACGTGGAATTCTGCGATCAGGCATGCTTTCGGCGGCGCGAGAGAAGAAGCGCGATACCAACACCAGCGATGGTCAGCGACGTGGGCTCCGGGGCGGTGGTGCCGTATGTAACATTGTCCACGCCGAAAAACCCGGTGTCGCCGCCTGCCCATTCGATTCGGCTGATTCCCGCTGGTTCATAAAAACCAACGAAAGAGATCGGGGTGCCGCCGATCACAGGTTTCAATGCCAGCGTGGTGGTATCCAGCAAATCGTTTGAAGCATCGAATACGCTCACCCGAAGCGATGAAGCGTTTTTATTGAGGAAATTGTGAACCTTCCCCGCATAGGCGCCGACGGCCTGCTGAGGCGATGAAAAAGTAATGGCTAAGTCGCTGTAGTGGTCGGTACTGGAGAACAGATTACCATAAATTCCCGACCCGAAAAGATCACTGCTAGTAACTCCATCCCCGTCGAAACCGGTTGTGCCGTTAAAATTGCTTGGGAATTGCACGCCGGGAATATTGAACGATCCTATGCCCTCAAACGTCATAACCGAATTGCTTGGGCTAAAGGCATTGGGTGATGTGAGGATGTCGGCCCGTGTCGTCGATGCGAACCAACAAGCTGATGCTGCAACGGCAAGCCCAACGAGCGTGCGAAAGCATTTCATCTTTCCTCCCTAACGTTGAATTGAGATGGCGAAAAAGCACTTCACGAGCGAAATCAAAGAACCCGAGAATCGAATCTGCCTTCACACCGTGTCCGGGGCGGCTCCCACCTTATTAGAGCTACTCCCACCTTTTGAATTCGGAGTCTATGGCCTAAAAAAATGGAGCCATGGGGATTTGAACCCCAAATTCCACCATGCCATGGTGGCGTGATCCCATTTCACTATGGCCCCGGGATCGTTCAATGCCGCATCCGAAGCGGGACGAGGCCCGTCCGAGCGGCACAACACTGTATCGCTCGGGGGGGCCAAGTCAAGGTTGGCAGTTTAGCGCTTCCGTCCGCGAAAGCGCAAGCGACGCGAGTGGCGGACTCGGCGAACGCCGCGGCATCTTCCGTTGAGCGTCCCGACGGTCGCCTTACGCCAAATCAAACCGATCCAGATTCATCACCTTATCCCACGCGGCCACAAAATCGTGAACGAATTTATTGCCGGCGTCGGAGCTGCCGTAGACTTCGGACAAGGCGCGCAATTGGGAATTGGCGCCGAAGACAAGATCAACGCGCGTTGCGGTCCACTTGATCGCGCCGGTAGCGCGGTCGCGCCCTTCGAAGAGGTCGGCATCGGCCGATGTGGGCTTCCATTCGGTGGACATGTCGAGCAGGTTCACAAAGAAATCATTCGTCAAGCTTTCTGGCCGCTTGGTGAAGACGCCATTTTGCGATCGCCCTTCGTTGGCGTTGAGGACGCGAAGGCCGCCGACGAGCGCGGTCATTTCCGGCGCGGTGAGGTTCAGCAGTTGCGCCTTATCGATCAGCAGATGCTCGGCAGGGATGAAGAACTTGTGCTTGAGATAATTGCGGAAGCCATCGGCTTGCGGCTCGAGCACGGAAAAGGATTCGACGTCGGTCTGATCCTGCGACGCATCCATTCGGCCAGGCGTGAAGGGAACCGGTACTTCATGGCCTGCGTTCTTCGCTGCCTGCTCGACGGCGGCGCAGCCGGCGAGAACGATCAGATCGGCCAGCGAGACTTTCTTGCCGCTGGTCTGGCCGGCGTTGAATTCCTGACGAATGCTTTCGAGTGACTTGAGCACCTTGGCCAGTTGCGCAGGTTGATTGACGGCCCAATCTTTTTGCGGAGCGAGACGGATGCGTGCGCCGTTCGCGCCGCCGCGCTTGTCGGAGCTACGGAAGGTGGAGGCGGAGGCCCATGCGGTCGAAACCAATTCTGAAATTGACAGGCCGCTCGCCAACACTTTCTTCTTCAGCGCGGCAATGTCTATGTTGTCGATCAGCTTGTGATTGACGGCGGGAATCGGGTCTTGCCAGATCAATTCCTCGGCCGGCACTTCCGGGCCGAGGTATCGGGCGCGCGGGCCCATGTCGCGATGGGTGAGCTTGAACCAGGCGCGGGCAAATGCATCGGCGAATTGATCCGGATTGGCCAGGAATCGGCGGGAGATCTTCTCGTAAATGGGATCGACGCGGAGGGCGATGTCGGTGGTCAACATCGATGGCGCGATGCGCTTGTTCTTGTCGTGCGCGTGCGGGACCGTTCCCGCGCCGGCATCGCCTTTGGGCTTCCATTGATGTGCCCCGCCGGGGCTCTTGGTCAATTCCCATTCGTAGCCGAGGAGATTTTCGAAATAACTGTTGCTCCACTTGGTTGGGAAATTGCTCCAGGTGACTTCCAGGCCGCTGGTGATGGTGTCGGCGCCTTTGCCGGCGCCAAAGCTGTTCTTCCAGCCAAGGCCCATTTGCTCCAGACCCGCCGCTTCCACCTCAGGCCCAACATTCGAGGAAGGAGCCGCGCCATGCGTCTTGCCGAAGGTATGTCCGCCGGCGATCAGCGCGACGGTCTCTTCATCGTTCATCGCCATCCGGCCAAAAGTTTCGCGGATGTCGTGCGCGGCTGCGCGCGGATCGGGATTGCCATCCGGCCCTTCTGGGTTGACGTAAATCAGCCCCATCTGCACCGCCGCCAATGGCTTTTGCAAATTGCGACTGTGGATGTCGCCATCGGCATCATCGTCCGAGACGAGCACCCCACCGGGCTTCACAACGCCGTCCGAACCATGGGCGTAGCGAACGTCACCACCGAGCCAAGTGGATTCGGAGCCCCAGTAGACATCGTGATCTGGTTCCCAGGTGTCTTCGCGCCCTCCGGCAAAGCCGAAGGTCTTGAAGCCCATCGATTCGAGGGCGACGTTCCCGGCAAGGATCATCAAATCGCCCCATGAGATCTTGCGGCCATATTTCTGCTTGATGGGCCAAAGCAGGCGACGCGCCTTGTCGAGGCTGACATTGTCGGGCCAACTGTTGAGCGGCGCGAAACGTTGCTGCCCCCTGCCACCGCCTCCACGACCATCGCCGATGCGATAGGTGCCGGCACTGTGCCAGGCCATGCGGATGAAGAGCGGGCCATAATGACCGAAGTCGGCCGGCCACCAATCCTGCGAATCGGTCATGAGGGCCGTGAGATCCTTTTTCACTGCCTGGAGGTCGAGGCTTTTGAATTCCTTGGCGTAGTCGAACTCCTTGCCCATCGGGTTGGACTTGGAGGAATGCTGATGGAGCAGCTCGACCTTCAGTTGCTTGGGCCACCAGTCGGTGTTGGTCATTCCGCCGGCGGTCGTGTGCTTAAACGGGCATTTAGATTCGGGTGACATTTGGTTTTTACTCCTGCGCTCAAATTGCTTGGTTTCAAAATCTGTTTCAAGTGCCCGGTTTAGCCGCGACCCTTCGACGGCGCTCAGGAGAGCGCTTTTCGACGAGACGGCAGAAAGCGCTCCGCTGTCGCGTCGCGGCTAACCTTGGCGGACCTGGTTGTCCTCTGATCAAAAAGTTACATATCCGATCGCGGCACGCTGTTCGCCGGGCGGATCAAAATTCTCCCCTTATGTTAGCGATCCGGATTGTCTATACCACCGTCTTTGAAAGAGGGTGAGCCCATCAAGCGGGTGTCGCACCAGAATTTGCAAAGGTTTTTACCGGAGGTCACTCGTATCGGCCGATCAATTGTCCTAAGATGCCTAATGACAGGTCCTTCCCGGTGTCTCGATGGAGCAGGCGCGGGTGGGACGATTCAACTACTCTCTGGCCTTTGACTCATGCAAAATCGATCGCAGCCGACCCTGTCGGCTCAAATTGAAAGCAAACCTCTTCCGAAACTGAAATTCAACGGCAGCGACCGGTTCATTCGCGAGTTGCGCCGGCGTGTCGATGCTTATTTCGAGCACACCGGCCAAAAACGCCGGGACTGTCCCCAGATGTATTTCAAGACGGCCACCATTCTTCTGTGGCTGGCCGGTGCTTATCTGTCGCTGCTGCTGTTTGCCCATGCCTGGTGGATCGTTGTGCCGCTGGCGATCGTGCTGGGACTGTCCATGGCGGCCGTGGGTTTTAACATCCAGCACGACGGCGCGCACAAGGCCTATTCAGACCGGCAATGGGTCAACAAGATCATGTCGCTCACGCTCGACCTGATGGGCGGCAGCTCTTATCTGTGGGATTGGAAGCATAATTCCATCCATCACACGTATCCGAACATCGACGGCCACGATGACGACATCAATATCGGGCTCTTGGGCCGGCTTTCGCCCCAGCAGCGCCGGCTGCCTTTTCATCGCTATCAAGGGATTTACCTGTGGATGCTTTACGGGTTTCTCGCGGTGAAATGGCACCTGTTTGATGACTTCTATCAGATTGCCGTGGGCCGGATCGGTGGCCATACGATTCGCCGCCCTCGTGGCAAAGATCTGATGGTTTTCATTGGCGGTAAGGCCATTTTCTTCTCGCTCGCGTTTGTCATTCCGATGCTGATGCATCCGGTCTGGGCGGTGCTCTCTGTTTATGCAATCGCGGCTTTTGTGAGCGGGCTGGTGCTAAGCGTGGTGTTCCAGCTTGCCCATTGCGTGGGTGAAGCGGAATTCCCCGTTGCATCGATCACGCCCGACGGCGCCTCGCGTATTGAGACTGAGTGGGCCGTTCATCAGGTGAAGACGACCGTCAATTTCGCCCGCCGAAATCGTGTGCTGCGATGGCTTCTGGGCGGCCTGAACTTCCAGATCGAACATCACCTGTTTCACAAGATTTGCCATATTCACTACCCCGCCCTATCCAAGGTAGTCGAGGAAACCTGCCGGGAATTTGGGATTTGCTACAACGAGCACCGATCGTTTCTGGCCGCTTTGGGCTCCCATTTCCACTGGCTGGTCCAGATGGGTCGGCCGGAAAGCGGGATTGAATAGGGCTAGATTTAGCCGTCGATTCCCTAATCCAAATGCTCTTAACTGCTGAGGGCATATATGGGCGCTTGGGGCTTTTCAGCTTTCGAAAATGACGATGCAATGGATTGGGCCTTGGAACTGGAGAAGGTTTCCGATCTCTCACGGATTGAGACCGCCTTTTCAAGCGTTGAGCAGGCGGACGACCATCTGGACGCTCTCGCGGCAAATGAAGGATTCGCCGCTTGCGAGGTTCTTGCGCGGCTGCTGGGCCAGTCACCCGCTGAGAATGCTGATGCGCCATGGCTCGATGAATGGATTTCGAAGCATCCGGTCAAGCCATCCCCATCATTGCGGGTGCGCGCCATCGCGGTGATCGATCGAATTCTTGGTGACGGATGCGAGTTGCGCGACCTTTTCGTGGACGATGCTAGCGTGGCTGAATGGCAGGACTCGGTAAATGAGCTTCGACGTCGGCTAGCTCACTGAGAGTTGTGCGCGGATCTATCGCGCGTTTCATGTCCGCCGCCGTCTGCGTCCAATAACGATTCAGTGGTAATTTGGGGTTAATCGGGTCACCGCCGCCCAAAGGTTTTCTTGACGGTCGATAGCCAAAAAGGGTACATTCTCCCTTCGGTTTGGAGCCATCGGCGCGCGCCGGTGGATATCCCGCCTTCCAATCCCGCAGCGGAGTGATCGCGATAAAAACGATGCATCGCTGACGGTTGATACTCACCCGTGTCCCGGCGGCCGCGCCGGGGCCTGTTGCAGCAGCCGACTTGGAGGTTTTCATGCCCCCGATTAACTCAGCCTATCAGAACACGCGAACTGGTCTGATTTCATGGCTGGTGGTCTTCGTCATCCTGTTCGTCGTCGCCGCGATTTTCGCGATCTATTACGACGTTCAATACAACCATCTCGACCAGACCAGCAAGGAGCTGTCGGCGAAGATGGCCAGTGCCGTCTCCGATCCTGATCTGGCTTCACCGGAGTTCGTGGCTATTGCGAACGCCAAAGGCCAGGGCAGCGGAACGGTGATGCAGAAGCTCATCCGCCAGCGCGGCGCGGAAGCCCGCACCATCACCGGCAATGACAAGCAGACCTATGAGAAGGTCAACGAAGAAGTTCTCGCCACGCTTCAGGACGTGGACAAAGATCTCAAAGCAAAGAACGTCTCGGTCACGCTCACGCCCGACAATCTCCTGCAGAACATTCGGCTACTGGCCAGCCAGGCGACCCAAAGCGCCGACGCCGTCGCCAAGGCCCAGGCCGACGTGAAGGCGGCCAACGATCGTGCGACTCAGGTCACAGCGGAGCGCGACAAGCTTCTGGGCGAGAAGGACAAGCAGATTGCCGCCGTCCAGGCGCAGTTGCAGGAAGTCCAGGCGCAGAGCGCGAAGTATCAGGAATCGAAGAACACCAGTGTTGCCGACATCGAGCAAAGCGCTAAGCAGGCGATGCAGGAACAGCAGCGCCGTGCCGACACACTCCAGAGCGAGCTGTCCAAGGCGCAGGTTTCCTTCACCAGCCTCGAGCACCAGTTCAATATGCTCAAGGACAAGTTGGGCCACCTGCGCGTCAATCCCAACTCGGCGCTTCAGCGGGCGGATGGCGTGATCACCAAGGTCAATCTGACCAACAACACCGCATTCATCAACATCGGCAGCGGCGAGTCGGTGACGCCCGGCTTGACCTTCGAAATTTATGACAAGGGCAAACCCCTGCCGAAGCTCACCGCCAGCGAGCTTGACCCTAATGGCGAGCCGACGCTGCCGGCAGGCAAGGCCTCGATCGAAGTGATCAAAGTCATGCAGGGCATGAGCGAGTGCCGGATCATCAAGAGCGCACCCGGCCAGACGATCCAGGAAGGCGATCTGATCGAGAACCTCGTTTACGATCCCAACACCAAATATAATTTCGTTGTCTTCGGCGCCTTCGACCTCGCCCACAGCGGCAACCCGACGCCGGGCGATGCCGAAGTGGTTCGCAATCTGATTACCCGCTGGGGCGGCAAGCTTCAGGACCAGGTGAGCGTCAACACCGACTTCGTCATCCTCGGCGAAGAGCCGGTCCTGCCCAGCGTCACCACCGACGACAAGGACAACCCGCTTGTTCAGCGCCGCCTTGAGGATGCACAGAAGGCCCTCGACGCTTACAACGATGTGAAGGCCCAGGCCCTGAAGCTCGGCGTGCCGATTCTCGACCAGAACCGGTTCCTCTACTTCATCGGCTACTACGATCAGGCGGCGCGGTAAACGCTGGCTTGGAAAAAAGAGCACGATAAGAGCAAGCCAGGGGCGACACGCGATGTTGCCCCTGGCTTCTTGTTTGATCTCACGAGCTATGCCGGTCATCGCCCCATCCCGTCCCAAAGCGCCCGCCAAATCGCGACGGCGATGGCTTCGGCGGATTGTCACTGCCTTGGTCGTCGGCCTCATTTTGCTTGTTGGGATAGTGGTACTGTCTCTTGAGCTGCTGTTGAATCGGGTGCCCAGCGCGTATCACCCGATGGAGAATCCAATTCCATCGCCGGATTCTCATCGATTCGCGTCACTTGAACTGGACGGTTTTGAATCACCTTATCTCGGTCATACCGGCTCATTCAATGGCAAGGGCGGAGCGATCTTCGGCGGGTCCAAAGCCCCCGATCTCGATTCTGAAGTGGATATGGGGCTGCACTGGACATTCCTTCCGGTGGAATGGAGCGCGATCGAGAAAAATGGGCCAGTCGATCTTTCGCAGCCACGCTGCCCGGAGGCGGCGCAACTCGATGACTTCGTGATTGCCGCGCGGCAGCGCAAGCTCAACATCCTTCTTCAGATCGTGATCGGCGGAAACGCGGGCGGGCCGCCGCGTTGGGCCGGGCGTCGCGAGGATGGAAAATCAGCGCCGCAGAACATGACCGCATCTTTCGAATTCGGGCGAAAGCTGGCGGTTCGATATTCGCCTCACGGCATCCTTGCCCGTCGCGAAAAGTGGAACGACATGTTCGGCGTACGCGCATGGGAGCTGGACAACGAGCCCGAGAGCTATCGCACCTGCTGGAAGAACCAGGCGGGCGACTACGCCGAGTTCGCAACGCGAACAGCCAAAGCCATCCATTTGGTTGATTCCAAGGCGATCACAATTGTAGCTGCCACTGCGGGCGGGACTCACGCCACGCCCTGGCTCGCTGCGGCGCTGAATTCAAGCCAGTTGCAGGGATCGCCGGCCTATCGAGCTGCAGGCGTTCATTACAGCATCTCCGACGCCGCCGACGTCGTCAGCTTTCACTGTTATGAAGGGCTCGAGGCGATATTCTCGGGTGCCGACCGCAGCATCACCGATGATTTTTCGGAAGTTCGCAACGTCTTCTCAAAATACGAACCCGGCCGCCCGCGCGAAGAGTTCTGGCACACTGAAGGCGATTTCGATTTCCTGGGAATCCTCTCGGCCAAGCGCCGCGCGGCCTGGCGATTTCAGATCATGACCCGCGCCTTTGCCGCGGGATTACGAAAGGTCTGCGTGATGGATGCGAAGGGGCAGGAGAAGGCCGCGGTCAAAGCTTACATCGCCGCCCTGCCCGATCCGTTTCCAATGGCGTCAGCGGATGCGCAAATCAAGACGTTGGTAGCTCAGACCACCGCGTTTCTTCATGTCGACGATTCGTCGCCAAAGGCAGGCCGGGTGTGGGTGATCTGGCCCGTCGCCGATAAAGGAGATGCACGCATTCAGGTTCCCACGATTCGCGATCATGTGAAAGTCGTCGCCGTCGATGGCTCCCAGCGCCAAATCGACAGCCGAGCGACCGAACACACCATCACGCTCGATCTGCCGGGCGACGCGAAGATGGCGCCGGCCGTCCTTGTGATCGATCGCCCCAATTAAGCAACACCTTCCGTTCAGCGGGCGGCCTTGGCCGCCGTGGACCGCCCTGCAATAAGTCAAAGGCGCGCACAACGTCTAGCAAGATCGCCCGCTAAACATTGTAAAAATAGAAGTCGCCAGCAAATCGGAATCTGCCGGCGACTTCAATGATTTCTCAATTGGACTCGTCGCTGTTACGCCGTTCGTCCGCTGCTCGATTTGCCGATCAGCAGGCCGATGATAAAGAGGATGATGACGACCACTGCGCCCGCGGCCGCGGCGGCCCACCAGCCGTAGCCGACCAGTTTATCGACGCCTGCCGCCTGACTTCCAATGCCGACCGTGCCGGCCAGCAGCACATAGATTCCGTAAAGCAGGACGATGGAACCGCCGAGCGCCGCCCAGCCAAAGGCCGGCGACATCGGATCGGCCGCTTCGACCATCATCGGGCCGCTTGCCCGAGTTACGCCCCCGACCGGCTCTTCCAGATCCAGTCCGCTCTCGGCAATCTCGACGCCCGCCGCGGTTCCAGCGCGGGTGCCGCCGGGTCCGATTTCGCCCAGCACCGCGCCGAGGCTCGTGTCATCGGCTTCGCGCGAAAGATCGAGCAAACCGGAGCCGGAGCCGACGCTCTCAAGATTAAGCTGCTCGCGGACGCCACCGGTGATGGCGGTCTGCGCTGAAGGATCGACGCCTGTCTCACTGCCGAAGACGTTGATGCCCGATCGGCTGCCTTGCGCGCTTCCGCTCAGGCCCGTGCCGCTCGGCGCCCGGCCCGGCGAAGGGATGCCACTGGCGCTGCCCGACAGGCCCAGATCGGTCGCCAGGGCCGTGTCTTCCTTGGTCCGCATGCCAGCGCCGGAGCTTTGGCCCGCGTCGGTGTCGGCAAGGGTGATGCTGGTGCCGCTCGCGCCGGTCGTATCCACCAGACCAATGAGCCCGCCGGAATCGGACGTGCCCAGATCAACCTGATCGGTGCCGGTCAGCTCGGCTTTGAGCTGCTCGACCTGGTCGGCCTTAAACATCAGGCGCGGCCCATCGCGGAATTCGCGAAGGCGTCCCTCGCGGGCGAAGCTCTTGATTTCCTCTTCGCTCTTGTTCAAGGCCGACTTGGCCTCTTCGAGCGTGTAGAACATTTTGGCCATCATGGGGCGGACTCCTTGTTGGCAAGTTTCAGGTGCGACTACTGATTATCTCCCGCAGGCTGCGTCTTCGGCTCGGTCAGCCCGGTTTTGGGTGGCCGATTTTCGCGCATCGGAGCGCGCTGCACTTCAATCAGCTCGCGGATGTGCTGCGGGTCGGGGTCGGTGTTGAAATTCTTCAATTCGCGATCCCACTGAATGTTCCGGGCGCCGATCAGCCGCAACTGCGGCTTGGTCAGGCTGCCGTAATACGCATAAGCGGTAAGCGACTGATTATTGGCATCCAGCACGTAACAGCCCCAAAGCTGCGGCAGAAACTGGGCCGGCATCACATACATGCCGTTCCCGCCCGCCATCGGTACCGGCTGCGCCTGCGCCATCGGCCCAAAGCTCGGGCCGCGCGAAACCAACACCACCAGGATCAATCCCAGCAGGATTGCATTCGCATACAGCGCAATGATTAACGGACGATTCCCGTGGTGCTGCATCATGGAAGCCTGAACTCAAGCTGGAGCTCGCGACCGGCGCAAAGTCCGTGCGCAATCTCCAGCATCGCCCATTATAAAGCCCCGCCCCCTGACTGCAACAAAAACCCGGGGACGAGCCAGAAAGACTCAGAAAGTCCGAAAACCGTTTGGGCCTACTCTTGAAAGGTGTTCCGACTTGAAGCTTTATCCAATTCCTGCCGCGCGCCTTCGACGGGAAATCCTCGTTGCGTACTGCGTCTGACGACTGCGCTCCGGCACCCCACCGCATAGCCCAGGCCAAAACCGGCGAGAAGCCCGAGGATCAAACCAATTCCCAGCACGACTGTCACCGAGCCCAATTCCCATTCATACATCCTTGAATCTTACAACCCGCGCAGTAAAAAAGCCGCCCCTGTTGGCGATTCACGGTCGTTGTTGAAGCTGAAATCTTCGACCCGCATTCCGGGCAAACGCCGCTGGTGTTGCCGGTGAGGCTGTAGGAGCATTTAGGGCAGTGCTCGCGCTTCGGGCGTCGAAAACTTTTCACGAGCCAGATCGATGGAAGGGTCGCTGTCGCAACCAGGATTGGCCAGAGGGGAAAATCCTGCGAAGGCGTATGCACGACCATTCGGTCGGTCAAACTTAGAACGTGAATGTGAGTTGTGCCAATTCCAAGCAATGCTGTCGGCAGCTTACGCCAACCCACCGAATGAGTCGCGGGATCCCACTGGCTGGGCCGACGGTCCCAATGGAGCCGGGGCTTGAGATAATCCTCCACCTTCTGCAATTGCAGTCGACCACGGCTGATATGCAGTTCATAAATGGTGTTTGACCAGTAACGATCAAAACGTGAGTGAGCGAATGCCGGGTCATAGCGAGCCACGCTGGCCACTTCGTTTGCCGACGTGATGGAGGAGGGATCAAACGGAAGAACGGGAACCGCAGAACCAAGGCGGGAAGTGCGAAACCAGACGACATCCTGCACGATAAACCCCCGAACCTCCGCGATCAGCGCAACGACGAACAGCAGCAGGCTCACGACTGACGCGAGAGTGAATAGGCGACGCACCGGTCGCACCTCTATTTTCCGCTCGATCTCGACCGCTTCTTCTTTTTCTTCTTGCTCGATGACCCACCGGCCAGTCCCAGCAGGTCGCGGAACTTGGCCAGCCAGGTGGGGCCGCCATGCTTTTTCTGGGCGCGGGTGCGGTTCCAGTCGCGCAGTTCGATGGCGGGCCAGGGGGCGCCTTCGCGCGCCTGCGCGATCGAGAAGGCCAACACCTGCGAATCTTCTTTGTCATCCCACGGCGGAGAGATGACCTTGAGCAGCCGCGGATCGGTCACGAACTCGGCATTCCAATGATGCAGATGCTTGGCGTACATCGTGGTGGTCACCAGGCGGTGAAAGCGCTTGCCGTAGCCGAAGACTTTCAGCTCGGCATCATCGTCGTTGCGGTTGGGCGGGATGCAGTAGACCTGCGTTTCGGGATCGAACTGGTCGTAGCCGAGGCGGCGTTCGTTATCGCGCGGGCCGCGGCGCGACACGCGCGCGACCAGGCACCAGACTCCCTTTGCCCGCAGATCCGTTTCCGTGTTCATGTGAGGCTGACGCCCTTTCACGCGGCCAAAACGAACAGCATTCAAGCATAACCGGCGCGGAAGCTTACTGGCAGCAGCCGTGCCAGTCCAAACGGAATCGACGCCATTTGAATTCAATATTTGCCGGCCTCCCCGTGCGGCGCTATGGTAGCGGCCATGAAATTCGGCATCTGCAATGAAACGTATCAGGGGTGGAAGCTGCCCGAGATTTGCCGGGATGTGAAATCGCGCGGCTACGACGGGCTTGAGATCGCGCCGTTCACGCTCAGCGACGATCCGTCGAAATTGACCGAGGCGGACGCGCGGGAAACGGGGCGCATCGTTGCCGATGCGGGATTGGAAGTGATCGGTCTGCACTGGCTTTTGCTGAAGCCCGGGGGCATGCACCTGACGACGCCGGACGGTGCGGTGCGAAGAAAGACAGCCGATTTCGGGCGACACCTGGCGCGCCTGTGCAGCGCGATGGGCGGGCGAATCATGGTCTGGGGAAGCCCAAAGCAGCGGAATGTCGCCGAGGGGCAATCGTATGAGGATGCCTTCGAGCGCGCCGTCGAAACAATGCGGCTGATCTGCGAAACCGCCGGCCAGGTCGGCGTCGAAATCGCGATGGAGCCGCTCGGCCCCGCGGAGACGAATTTTCTCACGACCGCTGCCGAGACGGTGCGGTTCATCCATTCCGTCGGACACCCGGCCTGCCGACTGCATCTGGATGTGAAGGCGATGAGCAGCGAATCCAAGCCCATCCCGCAAATCATCTACGAGAGCAAAGATGTGTTGGCTCACTTTCATGCCAACGATCCCAATCTGCGCGGGCCGGGCTTTGGCCCTGTCGATTTTGTCCCGATCATCCGCGCCCTGCGCGAGATCGGCTACGACCGGTATGTGTCGGTCGAAGTCTTTGATTACTCCCCCGATCCGCAAACCATCGCCGGCAAGAGCATCGAATACCTCCGCAAAGTATCGGCGTAGCCTGCGCTTCCCCACGTTTAATGGGCGCTCGGACTTTTATTTGCATTGGCTGCTGCCGATCTGAGAAGACAGCGGCAATTAAGGCCTCGGTGTCTTCCGGAGGGGAGAAGCCTCCAATCGCC
>Ga0134128_10001806_pt1 | contig 27070 bp, 21 predicted proteins | sample KB31754_FD_96462 | JGI IMG/M metagenome (GOLD analysis project Ga0134128, IMG submission 96462) | Terrestrial soil microbial communities with excess Nitrogen fertilizer from Kellogg Biological Station, Michigan, USA - KB3-175-4 | ecosystem: Environmental > Terrestrial > Soil > Unclassified ...
CAGAAGATTTACAGAGACTATCAGGGCCACCAAAGCCTGCTGCAACTCTAAGACCATTGAACTGGAAAGTCTGTTTTACCGTATCGGGTGAATTACAGGCAGTAGTATCTATCATTACCAGGTCGGTGGTATATGTACCTGCGCCGGGATAAGCATGTATGGGAGAGTTTACACCGTTAAAACTGGTGCCGTCCCCATAAAGCCATACAAACTTTGTAATAGCAGAATCGGAGCCGCTGTAACCGGAGGTATTGGTAAATGCCACGGTAAATGTTTTACAGCTATCCAGGATCTTGTAAGTAAATGCAGGACTTATATCATTTGTGTCAACAGTAATCTTTATAAATACAGTATCATATTCTTTACATGCATTAGGGTTGTATGCAACCAGACGCACGTTATATACCCCACCGCTATTAAAAGTATGTGTCGGTTCCTTTACAGTATCTGTACCTCCATCACCAAATTCCCAGGAGTAGCTTGTAGCATTTATTGTAGAGTCCTTAAAATCTACTGTAAAAGGAGCACAGCCCTTTGTGGTTGGCGAAGCATTGGCCTTTGCTTTTACCGCACTTAAATTAAATGCTATTTTTAATGCTATTTCGTTGCAGTTGCCACTTTTGTTTGTAGTGCTCCATGCACCTGGCGTGGTCGGGAAGCTTGAAGACCCACCGCATCCGCCACATATCGCCTGGTATACTACGCCATTCTTATCAAAACGGCTGGTACCACCATCTACGTGCTCACCTACAGGTCCCGTCCCTCCCATATAAGTGGCGTATAATAAGCTTAAAGCATTTTTGCTAAAGACAATAAAATAAAAGTCATGTCCATCCGTAGTCTTTTGTGCAGCGTCTGATGTGATAGGCATATCATTTGTGCTGCCGGTAGAGGAAGGGAATCCGATACCGTCTATAAGAACACCACCCCAACCCGATATATATATGTTTTCGCAGGTATCGACGAGAAATGCAACAGGTGAGATATTGGTATGTGTTGAGTCACCGGAACCATAGATAGTTGAAAAGATATCAGTAGTAAGATTGCTATCCAGCTTCATAACAAATTGCGTGGAGTGAGGATTAGAATATACCCCGGCAGTAACGGGAAAGCGGCCCCCAAGCGATTGTCCCATCACATAAACACCATTATTTAAATCCACTTGCACCCCATAAACCTGATCTGAATCATTAGTTCCAATAAATGTACCTCTTTGGAGCGTATAAGGTGGGCTGTTCAAAAATTTCACAAGAAACCCATCAATGTCTCCAAGAAAAGCAGGATTTAATGTGCCCGAAGTAGATGGAAAATCGCTACTCATAGTACCACCAGCCACATACAGATGGCTTTGGTCTGTATCCAGGTCGAGCACATAGCCGGCATCATCCTGGCTGCCACCTAAATAAGTACTCCAAACTAATGAAGATAAATCGCTACTGAGTTTGAAAACGACTGCATCCTGAGCTCCGGCTAATTTTTTCTGATATGCATCGGATGTTACAGGAAAGTCGGTGGACAATGTAGCTGCTGTAACATAAATATTCTGATTTCGGTCAATCAATACTTCGCTACGTGCATCGTCGCCATAATTGTGTTTTAAATTCCCAAACATGAATTCAGCCGGATGAAAATTTACTCCGTCATCATCGCTGCCGCCAATGTATGTAGAACCGAGAAGGATGCTTCCGGATTCATCAAGCTTTGCAACAAATATGTCACAGTTACCACCATTGAACGAAGTGTCATATGAACCTGAAGTGACAGGAAAATCGTGTGAGTAAGTGCGGCCTGCAATGATCAGATCGTCTGATGAATCTACAATAAGACTATGAGGTGTTTCATTGTTAGTGCCGCCAAGGAAAGTTGCCCATATTCTTGTAGAGCCTGTAGAATTATATTTTACCAGCCCTATATCTTCTGAATAACCCGTGCCATTTGTTCTGTTTGTATCTACCTGATATCCCGACGGTAATAGTACATAATCTGATAATGGATCGTCTACACCACCATTGAAAGTAGATTGAAAGGCTCCCGGAGTTACAATGAACGTACTTGAAGAACTAAAGTAGTGGACAATACCACCGTTATAAAAGTTCCCATGTTCATCGTAAGTAGCTGTGTAGCCCCAGTTGTCGGCTGTTGAACCACTGAACGTTGCAAATACAACGGTGGGATCAATAATTAAAGGTTTGCTTTTATCATACCCATCGGGAAAAGAGTATGTGATTAGGTCATTTTTTAATTTGTATTTACATAATACCTGGCTAAGTAACCCATTGACATACTGGTATGCATAAGGTTTCAATTCTGTAATGGGACCTACAGAAGTTCCGACAATTAAATTGCCATCCTGTATTTTAAGTGAGTTCTGTCCTTTGTAACGCGTTTGTATTTGTGAGGCATCGGCTTGAGGATTTACAATCAATTCATATTCCATATTGCCCTTGTCGGAAGAAACATGCATATCTATCCCATTATACAGATTGGCATAGTCAACAGCCAGACATGGATGAATTTTTGTTTTCCACTTTGACTTGTCTTTTCCCAGGAAATAATTACAATAAAATTCTTCTTGTTTACTACCTGTTATTACAGGCGTATTGGAACCTTCGAATATAAGATTGTAAGAATGAAATTTTAATACAGGCCGAACAGAAGTGTAGCCGTGATGATATGCATCAATATTAGCATCATTATCGTCGGCACCAACGAGAAATGTAAATCCATGTGTTTCCAGGTAAACATCCCCGTGATTTGTTGTTGCCTGATATTTAAAAGGGCCTTCCCATTGCCCCATATTTTCTACAAACTCCAGCGAGGTATAGTATTGTTGATTATTTAAATCCTTAAAAATATTATTCTGATCGTTTTGCGATTGTCCTATAACCAGGAATGGAAGAAATAAAAAACAATATAGCAGGTAGAAAAGCTTCATATTTTAATTAGTTGCATGCAAAACGTAATACGCAGATATGGTTTGTAGTAAATTTAACGCTTTTTTACCTACTACATAGAGGACTGAGGAAATAAAAAGAGCAGGAAGGAAAAATAGCTTCTGAACTGGTAATTATTAAAATTAATATGTTATATAAAGAAGAGAGAAGTATATTTGAGGAGCGGTTTTCTCCCCGGCAAACTAACAGAAATAAGGCAGGATCAGTTCACGATCTTATTGGCACAACTGCTGCTTGCAAAAGCTTCAGGTTTGGCTTTAAAAGCAAAACCCATACCGAGGATATACCCCATAGCCTCACGTAATGCCTCATTACTTTTGAACTGGGGATTTGTGTTAATGTCTGCATGCACTTCCATATCCACATCATACTTGTTAAACAAATCACACAACTCATAAGCAATTTCGATACTTCTTGCTACCTCAACCAGCATCCGTTCTTTAATTGTGTAAGGCTGGCGTGTCTTATCATTTTGAATGAACATAAAACCACCGTGCTTTTCACGCAGAAAAACGATTACTGTCGCAAATTCGGTTTCAGCAGCACGCACCTGTGAGTCAGTACCGATGCATACTTTAAGATGATAACCTGCTTTTGTCTCCCTGATGATAGCCTCTTCTACAGCCTTTTTCACTGGCAGTTTCAGTGGGTCTCCGCTAAAGGTTCGCCATATCATACGTATAAAATTTAATTATACTAAAGATACCCATAAAATTGTTATCAGCACATTACCCCAATATTAATGATATATGAAATGCACATGTTATGAACAATGAGAAATAAAGCTGCATAAAAAAAGCCTCCTGTACAGGAGGCTATAAATGTTTACAAACTCATCTTTATTCACCTGAAAGTAATACCTCCCAGGCCTTTAATACTTCACCATGATCGAGCAATTCCTTTGCATATAGCTGAAGTTCACGGAATTTAGTTTCTTCATCATTATTATATTCTTTGAGTATTCCTGTCAGGCGATCGTCGTATAAGACATCACTTACAATAGGTATGGATGTACAATTTGCCAGCATGCCCAAATTATTTCCTGTCAGGATAGTGCTCCTGCGGATCTTTTCAGGCAGGGCACTCATGCCTATTCCCAGGTCTTTATTGGGCTTAGGCACTTCAAACACTGCATTGCCCGAGGCTCTGCAATAATAATCACCACCCATACGCGCAACAAGATCAATTTTATGTGGATCTATAGCCCCGTTTTCTTTCAGGATAGCATCATCAATATGCATACACAGCACTTCGCAAATAATAAGGTTTGCAGCGCCACCTCCTTTTCCGGTTTCTATCACTTGCAATACTTTACATTCAAGATTGACGGGTGATTCTTTAACTCTAAAAGGTTTTACAATATCGGATTTGATAGCGGTGAAACCGGCTTTCTCAAATTCGTTCACATTTTTAGGATACTCACAGCTTGCCAGGCTGGTTTGCTGCACCATGTTGTACGTTACAACATTTATTACAACTTCTTTAGTAGCATATACATTTTCGAGCGAATGTTTTATTGTATTATCGCGAACCCGGCGTGATGGTGAAAAAATAAGAATAGGCGGATTACTACCAAAAACATTGAAAAAGCTAAATGGAGATAAATTAGGATTTCCCTCATTATCAACTGTGCTTGCAAAACAAATAGGACGTGGCGCAATTGAACCTAATAAATAGGCGTGTAATTGGGCTGTCTTTATTTCTCCGGGGGTAATTTTCATGGCGCAAAAGTACGTCACCACGCGATATGATGCTACAGTATGAGTGCTTTACAATAAAAAAGCCACCCCGTTTTACAGGATGGCTATAATAAGTTTTGCAAAAGGATTATTTCCACTCAATAGGCACTGTAACACTGGTTTTTTCCCACATCATAGTCAGGCCGTTCTTTTTCACCTCAATTGTGAACTTTTCGAGAGGCTTGTCAAGATGTTTCACAGGAGCGGTAACATGTAGCACATCTTTATCTTTTACCTTGTCGTATCCAAAAGCACCCCATTGTCCCAATTGGCTGTTCAATATGATGGTCCATTGGTTTTCTTCAGGTATAGTAAACAATGTGTAAGTACCCGCCTTTACTTTTTCACCACCAAATGTGCAATCCTTTTTGAAAGTAACTTCTGTAGCTTCATTAGCACCTGTGCGCCAAACCTGTCCGTAAGGGACGAGCTTGCCAAATATTTCGCGATTACGCATTGATGGCTGGCCGTATTTTACTTCGATGTTCGTACCCTTAGCTTCAGCTTTAGGACTAAGCGCATGTTTTTTGTCCTGCGCGAAACTTGCACTTGCTACAAAGAGAACCATAGTAACAATAGAAAAAATCTTCTTCATAAGTTGGTTTTATAAAGCAAATCTAAAGGCAATTTGTCTATACTTCCAAGTTGTGGAACGTAATAATTCAACAAAACTCTATTATCCACTCCTTTTCATTGATTTTGATTTATATAATTAACTGCCGAATGAATTACAATCGGTCATACATTAACATTGAATTAATTCATCAAGCCTTCTTTACTGGCATATTTATTTTAAAAGTCATAGTCACAGACGTTTAAAACAAAAAATAAAAGTTGACTATGAAAAACAAACTACTTCTTCTTGGCATTGCGGCATCTTTATTTGCTTCGGCCGGCGCACAAGCGCAAACGACATTTGGACTTACGAGTGATAACCGCATTTTTGTTATGGCAAATGTAAATGCTCCCTCTGCTATTACTGCACTCGATACTGTATCAGGAATGGCAAGCGGACAAACATTGGTTGCTATTAAATTTAATGCCGCCAATGGCATGCTGTATGGATTAGGATATAACGCCGGAAGCACAAATGCACAGCTTTATACAATAAGCACTACGGCTACATCGGGAATGTATATGGCCACAGCGCTTAGCTCATCAACAGTTTCATTAAATCTTGGTTCAGGAAATAGTGTGGGATTTGATTTTATTTCAACATTTAGTAATCAGATAAAAGTGGTTGGTACAAACGGTAATACATACACCATAAGCGCAACAGACGGTAGCGTTTTAAGCACTGGTACAACAAGTCCGGCATATGCTACCGGAGACTTGCATAGTGGTACCACTGCTGCTGTTGGGGCAACTGCCTATACCAATGGTTTTTACGGGGCAGACGCAATGAGCGAATTTGGATATGACCTAAACAACAATGACATTGTAAGATTTGATTCTACTGATTTCACCACTTTGCACACTGTCGGCGCTTTTGGCTTAACACTGGCACTTGGCAGCGCAGTGGGTATGGATACCTGGTACGACACAGGTGCACACATAAATCATATATATATGGTTGCGACAGGAATAACAGGTGGCAGTATGCTATATGAAGTAAACAGGACTACAGGTATAGCTGCCAATATAGGAGTTATAGGATCAGGCTCTATAACAGTACGGGACATAGCAGTACAAAGGATGCACGATACCACTGCACTTTCCGGCCACTTGATGGCAGCCCTCTCACTTAATATGCGCAACCTGGAATTGTTCGATGCAAACAATCCCGGTACCATACGCAACGTGATCTCAATAAGTGGTGTCACTTCCGGACAGACAATGATGGCAATAGATTTTCGCCCGGCTAACCTTATGCTGTATGGCCTGGGCTATAACGCAACAAGTAAAGCATACCAGATATACACTATCAATATGAGCACAGGCGCAGCTACTGCTGTCAACAGCACACCATTTAATCTCGACCTTGGTTCCACAGCAAATGGAAATGTTGCATTTAACTTTGATCCGGTTACAGATATGATACGTGTGATAGGAACAAGTAGCAGCTCAGCAAATGTAAATGTGCAGATATATCCCACTACCGGTGCCGTAGCCGCTACAGACAGCAGCATAATGTATATGTCTGGAGACGTCAACGCAGGTATGACTGCCAACCTTGGTTCTGTAGCTTATACAAACGGATATAATAATGCAAAGAGCACACAACAAATAGGTATAGACAACACTACCGGTGCTATGGTTATGTTCCAGGCCGGCTCAAGCGCCGCTATGAGCACCCTGATAAGTCTTACCGGCATACTGGATGGTGTGTTAGGCCTCGGCGCAAATAATAATGGCTACATAGATATTTATTACGATAGTATTTCAAATAGTAACGTGGGATATTTAGCAACAAATACCTATGGCAACGCCGATGTCACCGATGGTAATTATTCAAACTTTTATACATTGGATCCATCTTCGGGCAGCACTTCAAAAGTATCAAGTGTAGGCCCCGGCGTACCGGTAAAAAGTATGGCTGTGAGAAAGGATTATAGTGGTCTCAAAGCATCCTTTGTCAATAACGTAACAGCGAACAGCAATAATTTACTGATATATCCTAATCCTACTTCAGGAGAAGCAAGAATAGTATTATCAAACCCCGCAACAACCACTGTTTACGTTGATATAATGAATATGAACGGCCAGGTACTTCGTTCTTATGAATACGGTGTTGGCAGCTATAATCTTGACCTTGACATAAGTAATTTGCCAACCGGCTATTACAGTGCACATGTAATGCAGGATGGCTATGCTACACAGAATATAAAACTTATCAAAAACTAATGCTAATATTATAAACAAAAGAGCATCCTATACACAAAAGAGCGCCCATAATATGAGGGCGCTCTTTTGTATTTATAAATATCTAAAAAATCAATCAATAGCTTCGTATTTCTTCAGATACAGATCCATCGTCTTATTATCCCGTGTAAAATATGCTGTTTTTTCTCCAAATAGATTAACGGTATAATCATCACTTATTTTTTGCGTGATAGTAGCCCGCACTATATATATACCTGGCCGTATATTATACGCATTAAAGGTAGATTGGCCTTTATTCAATATACTCCTGGCAGTTATAACGTCTCTCCCGTTAACGCTATGCAATGTAACAGTAGCGCTATTAAAACCTCTATTTAATATTTCCGTTTTTTCCTCTTCAAATAAGCCGCTTACATCCAGCTTCAGATCTATCCCTATCTCTCCGATCTCTGAATCTTCATACCCGTTCGTATGATTATCATTCGGCTCAAATTCAATGTGAGAAATTATTTTAGGATAAATTTTTTCAGGGAGAATGTGCGTATTTAGTTGCGTATTACTACGAATAGAAATACCGGAGCGTTGGGTGTTTGAGTTATTGGAATTTGTAAAAATATTCTCAGGAAACAGCACATCTTTCAGTTTTTCGAGCATGCTCATCACTCTGCCTGCAAAAAAACCTGCAATAAATGAAAACACGATCATTCCCTCATTGGTGTTTACCTCTACTACATTACGATGCTTGATATAGTTGTAACTTAAAACAATAACGATGGTGCAAAATGGCGCATACACCAATTTGGCAAGGTGATATGGAATTTCGTATTGCTTAAAAATATAGTTGCCATTCTTAATCCTCAAGTCATTGCTCAGCATGAATAATATATTACACACTACTCCTATGATCGCCCAAAACACAATTTCGATATATACATATGGCCCGGTGAGCCAGAAATAAGACCTGACTTTTAATTTTAGATCAGCCAGATAAACGCCTACATCTTCGGAACTAAAAGATATTAGATATTCCTTTATTACAGATAGCTGATCCTCTTTTATTTTTCCATCAAATTCACTTCTTATATACAGCATTGCGTTATTGACACGGCAGGAATCATCACACTTACTATTATGGGCAATAATATGGCTCACAGGCGCCTGGGCTACCTTTAAGGTTGTGTCTTTTAGTAGAGAAGTATCATTAGCAATTTTGGGAGTATCTATTCCTGTAGCCACAGGATTAGTTGAATATTCGTCCTTTGTGAAGAGGATTCTATTTATTTGTGAAAGCTGCTGCGTATTAAATTTAAGATATACATAGCCATTATCTGTTCTCTCATGTGCAAATAAATAAAAACCCACCCAAAGCAGGAGAAAAACCATAAGAAATATGAGCCATCTTTTAATAGTCCAGAAGCTATTATTCGGCTGATAAGCAGGGCCTGGTCCCGGCGTATTGGGATTGGTTGTATTTATATTTTGCAATTGTCCTGACTCTCTTCTTGTTTTTCTCTATATGCAGGAACCTGGTAATGCAGTAGTATAAGATAGGTGTTGAATTACGATGCGTAAAAGTATAATTCACAAACTAATCCGACAAATTATAACACCTTCATTTGTCACCATTTTGATGCATTCAGAGAGTCAATAACATCTTGTTAACAACTGTGATTAGTTGTAGAAAATAATAGGAATAAAATAAAATTCAGGACGTTATATGATATATGCTATTCGAACTTGATGTTTTTAGCTATCAAAAAAATTAATCTTTATCCCAATCGAGGCATAAAATGCTCAGTATATCTACTTCCGCATTATCTGCACTTTTTTTCCTGCATTGATCTGTAATTACCTTCCGTATTTCGTTGGGTGATTTTTTTGGTTGGTGCTTACTTATCATATCGACAATGTAATCAACCTCCCATGTTTCTGAGCATGAAAAGAAGCGGGTAGAGCCTTTTTCTTTTTTCTTGTTATCATATTCTGCCCACGCTTGTCTGTCGTTTAAAATTGAAGATAATGACATATAATAATATTTTAACGAGTAACAAATTTATCCTTTGTTATCAACGTGGCATAGGGTATTTTTCACGTATCAGGGATGTGAAAAATACCGTGCCCGGATATTGTATATAAGCAGATAAGATGATTCATTCCACAAAAGTCCCCGATCGTAGTACCTTTGAATTTACAACGGACTTTTATTTTTTATGGCATATAGATCGCTGCGAGCATTTGTGGACGCACTGGACAAGGCAGGTGAACTTGTAAGAATAAAAACATTTGTGGATCCTGTACTGGAAATAGCGGAAATAACAGACCGTGTATCAAAAACACCGGACAGAAATAAAGCATTACTTTTTGAAAATACAGGCACATCATTTTCCCTGCTCATTAATTCTATGGGAAGTGAGCATCGCATCTGTATGGCTCTTGGCGTAAATGACCTGGATGATGTAGCCCATGATATAGAAGACCTATTTAAAAAACTCTCGGCACCTAAAAACGGCATTATAGAAAAACTATCAATGCTGCCACAGCTTAGCAAATTTGCATCATGGATGCCCAAAGTGATAAAAGGCAGAGGTGCAAGCCAGGAAGTAGTAATGGATAAACCCAACCTGGATCTGTTACCTATTTTAAAATGCTGGCCTAAAGATGGAGGCAGATTCCTGACACTGCCTGCCATACATACTAAAGACCCTAATACAGGCATACGAAATATAGGTATGTATCGTATGCAGGTGTTTTCGCCAGATATGACAGCGCTGCATTGGCATAAACATAAGGTGTCTGCACGCCATTATAATGAATACAAGAAGTTGCATAAACGTATGCCTGTTGCGGTGGCTTTGGGCGGCGATCCAGTATACACCTATGCTGCCACCGCGCCATTACCGGAAAATGTAGATGAATATATGCTGGCAGGATTTCTGCGCAAAAAATCGGTGGAGCTGGTGCATTGTATCACTCAACCGGAAATAGAAGTACCTGCCGACGCTGATTTTATAATAGAAGGATATGTAGATACTGATGAAGAGATGATATGGGAGGGGCCATTTGGCGACCATACAGGGTACTATTCGTTGCCGGACTGGTATCCAAGATTTCATATCACAGCAATTACACATCGCAAGGATGCAATATATCCCGCAACTATTGTTGGTATTCCGCCGCAGGAAGATGCTTGGATGGGCAAGGCTACAGAGCGCATATTCTTATCCCCCATAAAAATGACGATGGTGCCCGAAATAAAGGATATGAATATGCCTGTGGAGGGCGTGTTTCATAATCTTGTTATCGCCTCAATAAATAAAGAATATGCCGGGCAGGGGCAAAAAGTAATGAATGCGATGTGGGGTGCGGGACAAATGATGTTTAATAAGATACTGGTGCTGACTGATGGAGATATAAAAATCGATAACTACAAAGAAGTAACTCAATATGTATTTAATAACCTGGACCCTGTAAATAATATATATTTCAGCCAGGGACCTATGGATGTATTAGACCATAGCTGCTCTAAGTTGGGCTTTGGCGGAAAGATGTGTATAGATGGCACAAAAAAATGGGACGAGGAAATAACAACACCACTACAACCATTCTCATTGCCGAACGATTTTTCCAAAGAGCAAATTTTATCCCGTTTTACAAACATTGTTGGCATTAATGACGAGTTAGCTCGCAATTGGAAAATACCGGTGCTTTTTATATCAGTCAACAAACAGCAACCTAACCAGGTACAGGAGATACACGAACAGCTTTGTGCACTACCAATGTTAACAGGCATAAAAATGATCCTGTATGTAGAGCATACAGTAGATGTAAATGATATAGCAGATACTTTATGGCGTTTTACCAACAATCTTGATCCACGTCGTGATCATTTTTATGGAGGTACTCAAAAAAATATCCTGGGGCTGGATGGTACACGCAAAACAAAAGAGCTGGATGATTTTGACAGGCCATGGCCGAATATTATTGTAGCAGATGATGCAACGATCGCATCTGTAGATAAAAAGTGGTCACAATTGAACCTGGGTACTTTCATACAATCGCCCTCATTAAAATACAAGAAACAGCTTTATGGTGAGGATGCTGCGGTAGCAGATTAAAAAATCAGATAGTCATTGCTTGTAAAAAATAATTTTTAATTAATGAATATCTATTCATTAATTTTATATCAATGAGGGAAAAAGATCCGAATAAACTGGAGGCAATTTTTAAAGCAACGCTTAAGCTGGTTTTAAGAGAAGGCTTTACTGCTTTAAAAATGAGCGATGTAGCTAAAGAGGCAGGCATCGCGACGGGGACAGTGTATGTCTATTTTGAAAGTAAAGAGGATCTTATCAATCAATTATACCTGGAGCTGAAAAAAAGAAATGCCGAAGAATTTTTAAAAGGGTACAATGCCAAGGCTCCTTTTATGGCTTGCTTTGAGAAAGTATGGCACAATTATGTACGTGCACAAATGCAAGAGCCCGAAGCTGCCGCTTTCCTCGAGCAATATTACCGTTCTCCATACCTGCAGGAACATGTGAGGAAAGAAACAGACAAAATGCTACAACCGGTATTTGATCTGTTAGAACGTGGGAAAGAAGAAAGATTGGTAAAGGATATGCCGACCGAGTTATTGGTGATACAGTTGAGCGGAGCTATTGGAGAATTAGTTCGCTGGCATATGAATGGGCAGATAAAAGCTAATCCTACAATAATCAATAAGGCATTGGAGCTGGCATGGGACAGCATAAAGCGATAAATTTTTTTTATTAATAACCGAATAAATATTCGCTATCCGAGTAAAACGATATTGATAACCTGTAGTAAAAATGTCGGGAGAAAGGATACAAGAAATAGCATAGCTTTAAATAACTAACAGGCTTATTACTTAAGGAGCATGGCTGATACTATTAGCATATTCTGGTTTAGAAGAGATCTAAGGTTACAAGACAATGCGGGTCTATATCATGCTTTACGCTCCGGACACCGGGTTGTCCCTGTTTTCATTTTTGACACCAATATTTTAGATGATTTAAAAGAAAAAAAAGACAAGCGGGTAGCATTTATCCATGACACTTTAGTGGAAATACAGGATAAGCTAAAAAAGCATCACAGCTCGTTACATGTATTGCATGGTGAGCCATTGCAGTGTTTTAAACAATTGCTGGAACATTATCATATTCATGCCGTTTATACCAATAATGATTATGAGCCCTACGCTATAAAACGGGACGAACAGATAAGAAAGCTATTGCAACAACATAACATTTCTTTCCACAGCTACAAAGACCAGGTAATATTCGAAAGGGAAGAGGTACTTAAAGATGATAAGACTCCTTATACCATTTATACACCTTACAGCAAACGATGGAAATCATTGCTAAATAATTTTTACCTGAAATCGTACCCAACGGAAAAATATTTGTCCAACCTGTACAAACAAGACCCAAGGCGCACACCATCATTGGAAAGTATGGGTTTTGAAAAAGTGAAATACGATATAGTACCTGCAGAATTAAATCACATTACTGCCAAAAATTATGATAAAGAACGGGACTACCCGGCAATGGATGGGACTACAAGATTGGGAATACATTTACGATTTGGCACGGTAAGCATCAGGCAGATAGCGAGTGAAGCTAAACGACTAAATGAGAAATTATTGGATGAGCTTATCTGGCGGGAATTTTACCAGCAGGTACTGTGGCATTTTCCCAATGTTGTAACTCATTCTTTCAGGAAAGAGTTTGATAATATAAGATGGCGCAATAATGAAAAAGAATTTCAGTTGTGGTGCAGTGGACAAACGGGATTCCCAATAGTAGATGCAGGAATGAGGGAATTGAATGAAACAGGATATATGCCTAACCGTGTGCGCATGATCGTTGCAAGCTTTCTTATTAAAGACTTGCTTATAGACTGGAGATGGGGCGAAGCATATTTTGCAGAGAAACTACTCGATTATGATCTGGCATCCAATAATGGCAACTGGCAATGGGTTGCCGGAACAGGTTGTGATGCAGCTCCTTATTTCCGTGTTTTTAATCCCACATTGCAGACAGAAAAATTTGACCCAAAACATGAATACATAAAACGATGGGTGCCTGAAAATGATACCGTTTCATATCCTGCACAGATTGTGGAGCATAACGAAGCGAAGAAACGTTGTATTGATGCTTACAATAAGGCTGTAAAAAGGTAATTATTTACTTATTTGAATTGCTTAAAGAAATAAGTGATACCGTCTTCTTCCAGCACCATATCGTTGTTTTCACATTTAAGCACTTTAAACTCACGTTTATCTCTACCACTACAATGCAGGGTCTGATCGGAATAACTGTCTATCTTCCACGAAGGGGCATTATCAGCATCTTTGGAGGCATACAGATAGCCAAGTTTTCCGTCCGAACTGCCTCCTGTAATATCTATCATTTTAAGAATGCGCGTATAATCTACTTCTTTCAAAACCTGGGCGCTTGTGCGCTTGTAAACAGACCAGTGGCCAACCATCTGGTTAATGCTATTTACAGGAGCAGCAGGGGCTTCTGGTTTTAATGCCGCAGATTGTTGCTGCGCTACTGTATGATCGGGAGCAAGTTCGTAAATACCATCATCATCCTGAAGTACTAGCTTATCTGAAGTTTTTTGTACTATGGCAAAATCGCGCATACCGAGGTCAAGATCTTTATCTGTAACCCTGAATGTGCCACGATATGTAAAACCACCTGATTTTTGCCATACATATTCATTCCCGATCATAAATTTTATATGAATGGTATCTTTATAGGCGACAACTGATTTGTCTAATTTCATGCGCTTCACTTCTATCCAGTTGCCTGAAAGCGTAACTTTAGCGAAAACTGCGAGCGGAATAAACAGAAGCGTAAGGAAAAACAGTTTTTTCATAAACCAGGAATAAGTGGGTTAACGATACTCAAAAATATCAAAATTAATGTTTACAATGCACCTATGGCAAATGAGCAATTAAATATAACACTGATACAACCGGATATTAAATGGGAAGATAAAAAATATAACCTGGAGCAGTATGAACATTTGATAGCTGCTATAAAAGAAAAAAAAGAAGTAGTTGTACTGCCCGAAATGTTTAGCACGGGCTTTAGCATGTCCCCGGAAAGACTTGCTGAATCAATGACGGGAGGATCGGTGCAGTGGATGAAGGATACTGCTGCCAAAAACAGGTGTATTATTACAGGAAGCCTTATAATAGAAGATGCAGGCAAATATTATAACCGCCTGATATGGATGCAGCCCGATGGACAATATGGCTACTATGACAAGCGCCATCTGTTTGCTTACGCAGAAGAAGACAAACATTATAGTAGTGGCACAAAAAGATTGATCGCCAGGGTAAAGGGCTGGAGAATATGCCCGTTGGTTTGTTATGACCTGCGCTTCCCGGTTTGGTCAAGGAACTGGGACGATGAATACGAAGTGTTGATATACACAGCAAACTGGCCGGAAAAACGTAGCCTGGCATGGAAAACACTATTGCAAGCACGCGCTATTGAGAATTTGAGCTATGTAGTAGGTGTGAACCGCATTGGAGATGATGGGAAAGGGATACATTATAGTGGGGATAGCAGCGTGTTTGGGCCATTGGGAGAAACAATATGGCAACAACATGACGATCAAGCTGTGCATACAATAACATTGGAAAAAGATATAGTAATGAACGCCAGGGGCCATTTCCCGTTCTTAAATGATGCCGATAAATTTTTATTGCTTTAAATTGATGAACTACTATCTGTAAAGAAAAATGAATAAAGTTTTAATTATAGCATTAGCATGTATTCTGCCACTTGCAGGTTTTTCTCAATCTATTGATGTGAATAAGAACAATGGGTTAGTATCGGTAAATGGGAAAAAAGCATTCTATATGATGCCAAAAAATAAAGTAATGTGGGAGGCGGATTATGTACTTACTAACCTGGACAATAAAGAGCTTGCCTATTTCAAGCTGACTAAAAAAAATGTTTATGATGAGCATCTGAAGAATCACAATGAAATTCAATATTACATACTCACTTTCGACCAGACAGGAGATCAATGTTATATAAAAGATTATATGGATGATACCACTACTATTGTAAAAGCGCTGGCAAAGGAGATAATATCAGGAAATGTGGTGCAGGGAAATGAGATCAATAAAGAAAAAGAAGAAGAATTTGTGGCAAAACATGATGGAAAATTAAAAATAGAAGAACACAAAACACCCGATACCAGGATACTGATCAACATAAAAGACAATAAAATTTATAATAATGGTGAACTGATCGGGACATATAAAAAACTACCTATAAATGAAATGACTGCCCTGCAAGTATACAACACAAGCCAGAATAAGGTAGCGGAAATAACCCATGAAGAAAACGGCGATAGCTGGACAATAATAACTCCGGTAGACCAGGAAAAATATTACCTGGATTATGACAAAATCGCTCCAATGGAAACCCTGTTTAAATACCTTGTAGAGAAGAAATATTTATAATCATTTAATTTATTATCGCATACTTGTCTTTGCAAGGCAATAATCGAGCGTTCAAGGCGTTTATTTCATACATTTGAGCTAAGATAATCTATGAATATTTTCAGGTATTTACCATCACTTATAATAGTTTTTACATTATCTAATCTTAATTCTGAAGCGCAGGACAGGCCTATTGGTTATTGGCGTTCTCACATGCCATATAACACTGCTTTGGGAGCGGTTACAGATGGTAACTCTATTTTTACAATTTGCAATCAAAGCTTTTTTTATTGGGATAACGTACAACACGAGTATAACCCTTACAGCAAAGTAGAAGGTATGTCGGATGTGGGTATGGGACAGATAGGCTATGACACCACGACTAATACAGTGATATTAGCTTACCAGAACGATAATATTGATCTCTTTAAGGATAATAGCTTCTTTAATATCCCGGACCTGAAAAACAAAATGGTAACCGGGAGCAAAGTAATTCATAATATATATACGTATAATGGTGCCGCCTATCTCAGCACCGATATCGGTATAGTAGTAATAGACCTGGCAACAAAAAATATTAAAGAGACTTATGTTTTTGTAAAAAATAACCAACCTATTTCTATCAATGGGTTTTCGGCTCAGGGGAATTATTTTTATGCAGCTACAAACTTCGGTTTGTTCCGCGCCGATAAAAATAGTCCCCAGCTGCAAAACTTTGCTGTCTGGCAGCAGTTGGATAGTATCCATAGTTTTAATTTTATTTCCGGAATTAATAACAAATTGTATCTATCAACAAATGATAGTCTGTTTACGTTTACGAACGATAGCCTTAAATATTTATACGCATCCAAATTATATATCAGTCACGTAAATGCTTTTAATGATGGCGTATGGTTTGGCGAATATGACAGCTCGGTATATAAGGGCGATGAAAAGAAAATAGATACGAACTACAACCCTGTTGATTCTTTTACAGTTCATGGATACCCTGCCCAGCTTGTGGAAACAAATGATGGCAGCTTATGGCTGGCTGATGTATTTAACGGATTACAAAGAAGAATAGGGCCAAATTCATTAGGGACATTTTATCCACCCGGACCTGCTTCTCCATCAAATTTTGATATTCATGCATACAATAAAGAAGTGTATGTAGCACACGGAGGGTATAATGATCTGTTACGCCAGTTAAATACCTCCGCGGGATTTTCAGCTTATAAAGACGGTAACTGGACATCACGTGGTACTTACACCTATCAACCATTTGGCGATACTGTGTCTGATATAATGACTGTGCTGAAGGACCAGGCAACCGGTACTATTTACGGAGGCTCTTTTGAGGATGGTTTTTTCTCAATCCAACCTAATGGAGACTATCAGCTTATAAAGCATTCTCCATTTTTTGATCCAAACTATACATTATATCCCGCTGTTACCGTATTAGGCATGGCAATAGACAACCAGGATAATTTATGGATATCTCTGTTGGGGGCGACACATGAGTTAGTCGTTAAAACAAGCGACAATAATTGGTATAATTTCAGTGTAGGCACTACAGGTGCATTTAATTTTGCAGGCGGTCAAATAATAATAGATGACAATGGGCAAAAGTGGTGGGCCGTAACCGGAGGTGGTGGTGTAATAGTATATAACGACAATGGAACAATATCTGACCCAAGTGATGACACTCACAAGCAACTAATTCAGGGGGTGGGTTTAGGTAATCTTCCCAGCAGTACAGTATTTAGTTTAGCAAAAGATCAGGATGGCAATATATGGATAGGAACGAATAATGGGATAGCAATTGTGAATTGCCCGGGGCAAATAACGCAAAGCAATTGTAGCTGCAATGGACAATCATTCTGCGATGCTCAAATCCCGATAGTGCAGTACGATCAATTTGCAGGATATCTTTTTTCAGGAGAAAATGTACGCACCATAGCAGTAGACGGAGCAAACAGAAAATGGGTGGGCACCGATAATGGAGTATGGTTGTTGTCGCCGGATGCAAGTAAAATAATTTATCGCTTCACACAGGATAATAGTCCATTACCATCCAACCTGATACAGAAAATAGCTGTTGACCCTATAACAGGCGATGTATATATAGGCACACAGCAAGGGCTTGTAAGCTATCATAGCACTGCTACGGAAGGAACAACATCCAACCAAAATGTGTTGGTTTACCCTGACCCGATACCAAGCGGCTATAATGGCACTATAGCAATAAAGGGCCTGGCCGCTAATTCTGATGTACGCATTACAGATATATCAGGCCAGTTAGTATACCGCACTACAGCACTCGGCGGACAGGCCGTATGGAACGGCTACGATTATACAGGGCACAGACCGGAATCAGGTGTATATCTCATTTTTGCTACCAATAGCGATGGCTCACAAACCTATGTTGGTAAGATGGCATTTATACAGTAGATATGCTGCAAACAACAAAAGGGATTGTATTACGTTCTGTTAAATATGGAGATACAAGCCTGGTAAGCACAATATTTACAAGGATATACGGCGTACAAACCTATATGGTGAAAGGCGTGCGTACCAGCAAAGCCAAAAGTAATCGCGCGGGACTGCTACAACCTGCTACCCTGCTTGACATGGTTGTATATCAGCGTCCGCAGCACAATATGCAGCATATCCGTGAGTTTCAGTTAGCACATATTTATCAGTCATTGCAGCAGGAAGTTGTAAAAAACAGCATTGCTTTATTTTCGGTTGAGTTGTTATTGAGATTGCTGCCGGAACAGGCTCCGCTGTCTGACCTGTTTGATTTCGCATTTGATTATTTCTGTATGCTGGATGAGATGCCGGTAGAGGATGTAGCCAATTTCCCATTGTATTTTGTATTACAATGTGGCCGCTTACTCGGTTATGAATTAAAAGGAAGCTATACGGCCAATACCCCACACCTCGACTTGCATGAGGGCGGCTTTAGTTCACAAGCTCCTGTTGTAACACCATTTGTAAACGATACCGATGCAAAAGCGCTCGCACAATTGCTCCGGATAAATGCCGTATCTGAACTGAAAGCAGTAGATATGAACTCAACAATGCGCTATAGATTACTCGACTGGTATATCGCTTTTCTACATCAATACACACAACACCTGGGGAATATTAAATCACTTGCTGTATTACAGGCAATTTTACATTAAGCTTTAGCCTTCTTTATATTCTTTGGCTTCAGAAAGGAAAATAATTGTAATAAGTTAAACTTTCTAGTTGAACTTGCACGCCTGCCTGTATTCTTATTTTGACTATCTGTTTCAAAGGCATCTTTACAACAACTCTTCATAATATTGCAAAGTTATTACATTGCGACCTGATGAAGAATATTCTTTTTGCAATTAGCGTTTTCTTACCATTTTATCTGCATGCGCAACTCAAAAACGAGCCAGATACTCTAAAATATCCTCAACATTATTTCCGTAATCCGCTTAATATTCCCATTTTTCTTGCCGGGAATTTTGGCGAATGCAGGCCGGGACATTTCCATAGTGGTGTCGATATAAAAACGAAGGGTGTAGAAAATCAACCTGTACATGCAGCAGCAGATGGATATATTTCGCGGATAAAAACAGAGAGTGGCGGGTTTGGCCATGCGTTGTACATCACACATCCTAATGGCTACACCACACTATATGCCCATCTTAATGATTATGCTCCCGCAATTGAAAAATATTTGCGGCATGAACAATATAAAAAGGAAAGATGGGATATAGATGTGCAGCTTTCACCCTCTACCTTTCCTGTAAAGAAGGGACAGCAAATAGCATGGTCAGGCAATACAGGCGCCTCTACCGCACCACATCTGCATTTCGAAATAAGAAGTACTAAAACAGAGCATCCTTTAAATCCGGAACAATTTGGATTGCCGATCATTGACAAAAAACCTCCTGTACCCACCGAGCTGGCGGTTTATGACCTGGCAAACAGCATCTATGAACAAACCCCACAAATAATTGCCCTTGTAAAAAAAGGTTCAGTATATATACCCAAAGAAGACACGGTAAAAGCAATAAGTGATGCAGCAGGTGTCGGCCTGCGCGTAAACGACTATATGGAGGGCAGTGACAACACAATTGCCTTTTATAAAGCGAGGGTATATCTGGATAATAAGCTGCAGACAGAAGTGACACTGGACGATATAGGCTATGATGTGACACGATATGTAAATGCTTACGCCGATTATAAAACAGAAGAGCAAAAAGATATTACAATTCAATGCTTTTTTAAATTGCCAAATAATCAATTAAGCCGCATATTTACTTATCTTAATGATAAACAAGGTGGTCTCGCTTTGAATGATGATAGGCCACACAAGGCACGCATCGAGGTAATAGACGATAAAGGGAATACTTCGACAGTTTCGTTTTATTTAAAATTCGGTGGCGAAAATAATAGCAACACTAAATCATGTGCCAATTTGTTTAAGGCAGGACAAGTAAATAATTTTGAGCAACCTAATGTCAGCTTTACACTGGACGAAACGGAATTGTATGATGATATATGTTTCCAATACAGCACCACCCCGGACGACAAAGATTTTTCAGATCATTACATGATACATTATTCATACGTGCCTGTGCACCACTATTTTGATCTGAACATCAAACCGAACTCACCTGTGCCATTCCAATTGCGCGATAAAGTAGCAATGATACATAGCGATGGCAAAAGAGAAGATGGCAGGGCCGCTACCTATGGCAACCAGGGCTGGTATAAAGCATCTGTACGTAATTTTGGTACTTACTGGCTGGCTGCAGATACGGTTGCACCGGAAGTGAGGCCCTTACAAAAAATAGAAGGGAATATGAGCAAGGCCAAGCAAATAACTTTTGTTGCCAAAGATGCCATGACCTCCGTGAAAAAATTTGTGGGTGAGCTGGACGGTAAATGGCTTTGCTTTGAGCAGCATAACGATCTTTTCTTTTATAAATTTGATGAGCATTGCCCTAAAGGAAAGCATGAGCTGGTAATAAAAGCGACTGATGAGAATGACAATACAAAAGAACTGCATTATACCTTCACACGATAAAAATAATATTTATGAATCTGAAACCAGGCGATAAGGCTCCCGATTTTACGGTGAACGACCAGAATGGAAATCCTGTATCACTGCATGATTTTAAGGGTAAGAAAGTAGTATTATATTTTTATCCTAAGGATAATACCCCTGGTTGTACAGCAGAGGCGTGCAACATACGGGACAACTATGCCGCACTTAAAAAGAAAGGAATAGTAGTGCTTGGAGTAAGTGTAGATAGTGAAAAGAAGCACAAAAACTTTGAAACCAAATATTCATTGCCATTTACATTGCTGGCCGACGTAGATAAAAAAATCGTGAATGAGTATGGCCTGTGGGGTGAAAAAAAGTTATGGGGCAGAGCCTATATGGGTACTTATCGCACTACCTTTCTGATAAATGAACAAGGGAAAATAGATAAGATCATTGATAAGGTAGATACAGAAAATCATACCGCACAGATACTGGAAGAATGGGGCTTATGATTATTGATGAGGTTGCCAGATACATTACAATTATTACTTGCTTTAAAAACTACTAAATATAATTTTTAGTTAGCTGCTTGTGCTGTTAATACAGTATATTTACGTCTCTATGGATTTGAAAAATTTTAAGCTTGAAGCATCTCGTAAGAAGAAGAAATTGACGTTGTTTCTCCAGAAGTTTGATGAGATAGTTCCCGAAGATCTTAATACACTCGCAGCAGAAGTAGATGCAACCGTGTGGAAGGATGTCAACTGTACTAAATGTGCTAATTGCTGCAAGACAATGACCCCCACATTCAGAAGAGCGGATGTGATAAGGATTTCAGATCACTTAGGTATGAAGCCAAAAGAATTCATAGAAAAATGGCTTTATAAGGAAGAGGACACCGGCGACTGGGTGAATAAGACACAGCCATGCCAGTTCCTGGTTAATGACAAATGTTCTATTTATGACGTGCGTCCAAAAGATTGTGCTGAATTCCCGCACCATTATAAAAAACCACTGGACGCTTATAATGATACTTTCATACAAAACTTACATAGATGCCCTGCTACCTTTCTATTCGTGCAGCGCCTGAAGCAACGGGTAGAAAAGGAGTATGAATGGGAAAAGATATAAAACGAAAAGGGCCGGTAATTACCGGCCTTTTTACATTATCACATAATTTTTATTTGGAAGCACTTTTGCGTTGGTACTGGCAACATTCGTCCAGGCTGTTATAAGCCTTATCATCACCGGTGAAGTTTTCAGTATCATATCCTGCAGATGCAATTTTCTTTTGTATTGCATCATTTGATGTCTTAGTGTTATCGTAAGTAACCTTGATCATCTTTGTATCCTTGTTCCAATCTGCCTGAGTAGCCCCGGCAGACTTTGCGGCCTTCTCTATCTTCTTTTCGCAGGTATGGCAATTGCCGTATACTTTAAATGTTTCAGTCACTGTCTGTGCATGTATGCTGAATGCGACAAACAATAGCGTGATAGTAGTTAGAATCTTTAAGCGTTTCATATCTTAAAATTACGGAGTGTTTTTAAATAATATTGTTAATTCATTAAGCGGGGATAAATGTGCAGATACACTTCCGCCGCCATCGGATTTTGTCCATAAAGCACATTGAGCGCAGGATCTGCATGATATAAAGACAATTGGCCGCCGCCCGCAACAGTGACATGACCAATATTAAACAAATCGTATCCGGCACCCAATGTAATCGCATTGATCGGATACATTGTATATGCGCCATAGATGCTTTCATTTAGATTTAACTCCTCACCCGATTTCTGTACCCATTCGTATCTCATATAAACATCCAGTTTCTTCAGTCTTACGTTCGCTTCCAGTAAGGCGGCATTGGAGCCATCCTGTCCGGGAGTTTTATTTAATCCCCAGAGTGCTGTCGCGTCAAAGGAATTCTTTTCTCCAAAAGGATAACTATAAGTAACTGAGGCCGTACTACGATTCACGTTTTCATCAGGATGCAACGCTTCGGGGCTTTTGATATAGCCATGTGAAACCTGGATTGCCCAATGTTCAGACGGATTGTAAGAAATACGGCCACTCCATGAATCGAACTTTGGCATATCGAAATTGTACCTGTTTTCATCTGGTTCCCGGCCTTTGAAAGAAGATGCTTCTATCTTAAACTTGTCATACCTATACCCGATAGTAGCCACACCAAATGTAATATGTGTTGCATCTTCCCAATGGTGACCGATCGGAGCATCAGGGTCGTAAAAAGCAGACGGGCGATGCATAAATACCACAGGCCCCAAAGCTGGTTCACCGGGGTATCCTACATAAGCGTACAAATCAGATTTGTGGGATAGGGCATAAGCATAGCTTACTGCCAATTCAGAAAACAGATCGTGCGGATGCTGCCTGTCGTATAATGGAGCTCCTTTCCATGATTCTCCTGTCTGGAATAATAACGGGTACCCATGTCCTCCCATAGTTAATGCATCCAGGGAGAACATCCCACTGAAATTAAGCAGCCCATGCTTCCCAATCTTCCTCTGCGCCATAGCCATCAGGAAATCAGGAGCATCCCATTTCTCACCACCTCTCGAACCCGCATTGAACAGGTCCTGCTTATCATACCTGATGAATAAATTGCCATGAAACATAAACATCCATTTTCCCGAATGTACCATATAGCCATTCATAGGCGACGCATCGGGGAGCCAGCTTGTGCCGGAACCATTCTGTTCCATCGGTAGATTTAATGATAGCGCGCTGCACATGCTCGACATGTCCATTGATTTGTGTTTCTTCATCGCAGTATCCATGCTCATGCCTGGCATATTCATGCTTTCCTGAGCGAAGACCATATTATGATACAGTAGGGACAGCAATAAAACGGTTAATTTTTTCATGAAATAGCTATATTCTTTATAATTTATAACCTGCTCCATTTTAAGCGCAAACTATTACTTACTACAGACACAGAGCTTAATGCCATAGCGGCTCCGGCTATCACAGGATTCAGCAAAAAGCCATTTACAGGATATAAAACACCGGCTGCTATGGGTATGCCGATAAGATTATATATAAATGCCCAAAACAGATTCTGTCGTATCAGTCGTACTGTTTTGTGCGATAGTTTAATTGCTTTAGGAATATATGACAAGTCGGAAGATATTAATGTCATTTTTGCCACATCCATAGCAATATCTGTACCCTTTCCCATAGCAATGCTTATATCTGCCTGCGCCAATGCCTGGCTGTCATTAATGCCGTCCCCTGCCATTGCTACTGTTTTCCCCTGCTGCTGCAACTCTTTTATTATTTCGGCTTTACCTGCGGGCAACATCCCGGCTTTATAATTTTTTATTCCTGCCTGTAATGCAATGGCTTTTGTTGTCTGCTTGTTATCCCCAGATAGCAGATAAGTATCAACACCCATTTTAGTCAATTCAGCAACAGCACTTGCAGAACTATCTTTTATCTTATCTGCGATACTTATTACTGCGAGGGCATTAATATGGTCGGCAAACCATATTACAGTGTTAGCTCGCGGTAGCCATTCATCGGCTTGCTTTTTCAGTTCATCGGGCACTTTTACATGAATTTCTTCGAGCAATAAACTGCTGCCAACGAAATAGATACTATTTCCGTAAATAGCAGATACGCCTTTGCCCGTAAGGCTATCAAATGAGTGAATTAATAAGTTATCTGCATTTTCGTTTTTCAGGTAGCGGGTAACAGCTTCCGCTAATGGATGTTCAGATTGTGCCTCTATACTATAGAGTATAGATGACAGCAGATGCTGTTCGACACCATTTTTCCATACTACGCCCATTACCTCGGGATGCCCTTCGGTAATTGTTCCGGTCTTATCAAACACAATTACATCTACTTTATGTGCTACTTCAAGGCTTTCAGCATCTTTAATTAGTATGCCCATTTCCGCACCCTTACCAACACCCACCATAATTGCAGTAGGCGTTGCCAGCCCTAATGCACAAGGGCAAGCAATCACCAATACTGTAACCATTGCCAGCAAGCCATGAGTAAATCCATTATCACCACCCCATATTATCCAGGCAATTAAGCTTATCAATGCAATGGCAATTACAACGGGCACAAATATTCCTGCCACCTTATCCACCAGCTTTTGCACAGGCGCTTTACTTCCCTGCGCCTCGCGCACCATTTTAATGATTTGCGCCAGCAATGTATCACCGCCTACTTTTTCAGCCTTATATTGAAAACTTCCTTTTTGATTTATAGTACCTGCAAATACTTTAGCTCCTTCATTTTTTTCTACCGGTACCGGCTCTCCTGATATCATGCTTTCATCTACAAAGGAATGTCCTTTTGTTACCAGGCCATCAACAGCAATTTTTTCACCAGGCTTCACTAACAGAATATTATTTACCTCAACCTGCGATATTTGGGTCGTTTGCTCATTGCCTTCTTCATCTATTCTTATCACTGTTTTGGGTTGTAATCCTATTAATTTTTTTATTGCAGAAGATGTATTGGCTTTCGCGCCTTCTTCCAATAGCTTTCCCAATAGAATAAAAGCAATTACTGCTGCCGATGCCTCGAAATATACATGTGCCTCCAGATGCCTGTCGTTCCAGAACTGCGGATATATAACATTAAATACACTGAACAGATAAGCTATACCTGTACTTAGCGCAACCAATGTATCCATATTCGCAGACCTATGCCTTGCCTGTTTCCACGCGCCTATAAAAAACTGCCTGCCGAATATTATTACTACCGGCGTTGCCAATGCCCACATAATGTAATTGGCATAAGGCATATTCATCGCAAACATGCCGATGATAATAATGGGTATAGAAAAAGCTATTGCCAGTATCGTATTGATGCGCAATATTGAGTGCGCCTTTTTTTGTAAGGCTTCAAGTGTATCAGACACATCAGGGGATTGCTCGATGATTATATCATACCCTATCGATTGAATTGCTTTTTTTAAGTCTTCCGGCTTGGTATCTTCCGGCTTGTATTCTACGAGTGCTGTAGAGTTTGCAAAGTTTACCCCAGCCTTAACAACACCGGGCTGTGCTTTCAGCATGCTTTCCACACTTATCGCGCAAGACGCGCAACTCATACCTGTAACTGGAAAAGTTTTTTTGACTACAGTATCCATATAACCCTACAAAGTTCGCTCTAAAAGTGCAGTGCACAGTTATACGATTTTGCAAAAGATTTACAGAACTTTTTACAATCAGCTATTTACCTACATTGTCTAAAGGCTTACGTTGATGCAATCCTATATTTTTGAAATGACTGGGAGGAAGACCTGTAACTTTTTTAAACTGTGCGGAAAGATGCGCTACGCTACTATATCCCATGCGGTCTGCTATCTGGCTTAGTGTAAGCTCATCATATACGAGGTATTCTTTGATCTTCTCTATTTTCTGATTAATGATATACTGCTCTATAGTGATGCCTTCCACATCTGAAAAGAGCTTGCTCAGATAAGGATAGTCATAATGAAGCTCTTTTGCTATCAGCTCACTGTGTTTTTGCCTGGATTGTTCCTCATTATAGTGTACCAGGTTGATCACCACATTTTTTATCCTCTCAATAATGCGGCTCTTTCTGTCGTCTATTAACTCAAAACCTAACTCCTTTAATGATTCATCCAATGTTTGCAGTTGCTCCCGGGACAATGACGCCTCCTGTATCTGCACTTCTCCAAGCTCTACATTTAATAGATGTAACCCATGCTTTTTCAACTCACCTTCTACAGCGGTTTTACAGCGGTTACATACCATATTTTTAATAAAGAGATTCATTGCCAGGGAACAAAATTAAGCAGAATGTAACCAATGTTACATTTACGTTTATCTATGTGCTAATGCTTAAAGAATATATAGCCTACTATAATAGCACCAATTATTCCCATGAAATCCGCGATCAGGCCGCAGGTTAAAGCATGCCGTGTATTTTTTATTTGCACACTGCCAAAGTACACAGCCAATACATAAAAGGTTGTTTCGGTAGAGCCTTGTATTATTGCAGCAAGCTTTCCCTGGAAAGAGGCTACACCGTATGTTTTCATTA
>Ga0134128_10001807_pt1 | contig 27066 bp, 23 predicted proteins | sample KB31754_FD_96462 | JGI IMG/M metagenome (GOLD analysis project Ga0134128, IMG submission 96462) | Terrestrial soil microbial communities with excess Nitrogen fertilizer from Kellogg Biological Station, Michigan, USA - KB3-175-4 | ecosystem: Environmental > Terrestrial > Soil > Unclassified ...
AGACGTTCCGCCGTGATCGCATCATTACCGGCGCGCGGAACATGATGCTCGGCAGGGTGGCCGAGGAGTGCATCCAGGCGTTCGCAACGGTCGGTATCCAGACGATCGTTCTCAAGGGCCTCGACTACGAGGCGCGCCTCTACCAGGCTCCGGCCGCGCGCCCCACCGCGGATGTCGACCTCCTGGTGCCCGACGAGCACCGGCGGTTGGCGTTCGAAGTGCTCGACCGACTGGGGTTTCACCCGCGCGCGGCCGCTCCGGGATTCGACGACGTCGACTACCACGAGGTCGCCTGGACGCGCGACGCGGTCGAAGTGGACTTGCACCTCGCCCTCGCGCCACTGGTCCGCTGTCGGATCGACTACCAGGCGATCTGGGCGGAGTCGCAGCCCTTTCGGCTGGGGGAAACGGACACGCGCGTCCTGGCCATCCCGCACGCGATCATCTTTCACGCTCTCCACATGGCGATCGATCACTTTTACGTCCCGGCCGTCTCCTTGATCGATTTGTCCCGTCTTTTCGACCGTTCTGACGATCCGGCGCGCCTCCTTGCTCTAGCGGATGCCTGGCGTTGCCATCGTCCGCTGAGCACGAGTATCGCGCTGGCGAGTGCTCTGTTGCCGCGCGCGGCCTGGCGGGTCGAGCTGGAAACGTCCTCCCGGGCAAGGCGCATCGTCTCCGCGTACGGAGCGACGGATCCGCCACCACGCAGCGAGCAGATCCGGCGGAAGCTGGCGCACTTCGACAGCGTCGCCGGGGCTCTCCGCTACGTCGCCACCCAGTCGCGGCGAAACCTGCGCGAGCAGCTCGAACACTGGCGGGGACGCGACGCCCGGGATCGCTTGAAGTTGCCGAAGCGCATGTGAGTCTCGGCGGATGCGCCCTATTGCCTTGGACCCCAGATTTCGATAACGAATAGGTTCCTATGGCTCTTGCGGCGATTCGAACCTATCTGGGGCGCGTTGGCGAAATCTCGCGCGGCACCCTGCACGAGTTGGCCGGTGGCCTGCGGTTGGCTGCCGACCTGCCCTCGTTCGCGCGTATCGCGTCGGATGTGCTGTTGTCGCGGCTGATGCGACGCGTGCCCCTCCCGAACCGCGACCGGGACCGAATGATCCGCGTCCGTGGCGGGATCGAGCTGCATTACCGCCTCAACCGTGGAGACATCCAATCCATCCGAGAGGTCTGGATGGACCAGTGCTACCGCCTGCCGTTTGACGTTCACCCGCAGAGTCTGGTCGACCTGGGCGCCAACATCGGCCTCACCAGCCTTTGGTTCGCGCAGCGCTACGGATGCTCCGTGGTCGCTGTCGAACCGTCACCCGACAATGCCCGCATCGCGCGACTCAATCTTCAAAGAAACGGCGTGAAGGCCGAAGTGATCGAGGCCGCCGTCGGTCCGCACGACGGAACGGCTCGGTTCGAAGAGGCCGGGGACTCCAATCTGGGGCACCTGGGAACGGCGGAGGGAGGGCGTCCCGTGACGGTGATGAGTATGGACACGCTCCTCGACAGGTTGCCCGACGCTCACGCTGATCTTGTCAAAATGGACATCGAAGGTGGCGAAGGCCCCCTGCTGCGAGAGAATGTCGGCTGGCTCCGCCGAGTCCGCTCTATCATCGCCGAATTTCACCCCACGATGATCGACTACCCAGCCGCCATCAAGTCGATCGAGGACCAAGGCTTCCGCTATTTCCCGGCCCATTCAGCTCGCGATTTCGACTCGATGGATGCGTTCATGAGGACGAGCGCGACCGCGCCCTGAGCGCGTCGGTCTGGTTCAGACACCCTCGGACCACGCCCAGGCCGGACGGAGAACGTCGTACGTCGCGACGCTGAGGAAGGCTGTATCATCCGCGCGTGACCATGGTGATGAAACAGGTGAAGAAGGTGGCCAAGCAGCGCTTGCAAGGGGTGGGCGCCCGACTGCTAGGCCCTGAGTTGCTCTCCGAAATCGATCGGGCGAGCTCGCTGAACAAGGCGTCCCAGATCATGCTGGCGATGAGGTACAAGGAGATGGTCCGCCGAGGCGAGCCGCTGCCATCGTTTGAGGAGGTGGAGTTCCGGACGTTCTCCCAGAATGGCGAGGACGGGATCCTGCTGTTCATCTTCAGCGTGATCGGCACGACCAACCGCACACTCCTCGATCTCGGCAGTGGTAACGGCCTCATCGCGAACAGCACCAACCTGCTCGTCTACCATGGCTGGAACGGCCTGCTGGTCGATGGCAGCGAGGACAACGCCAACATGGCGCGCGAGTTCTTCACCCGGTGCAAGGACACCGCGAGTTGGCCCCCCAAGGTCGTCGCCGCATGGCTCGACGTCGAGAGCATCAACCGGCTCGTTGCCGAGAACGGGCTCGCCGGGTCGATCGACCTCTTGTCGATCGACATCGACGGCTGCGACTATTGGATCTGGGAGGCGCTCGAGCAGGTGCAGCCGCGCGTCGTCGTTCTCGAATACCTCGACATCCTCGGCCCGAGCCGAGCCTGGAGTATTCCCTACCGGCCAGACTTCGTCGGCGAGAACGACGAGCTGGGCCTGTGCTACGGGGGAGCGTCGTTACCGGCGTTCGTCAAGCTTGGACGCCGCAAAGGATACCGGCTCGTGGGCTGCCAGCAATACGGGTACAACGCCTTTTTCGTCCGAAATGACATCGCGCCGGCCCTCCTGCCCGAAGTCCCGGTCGAATCGTGCTTTTCCCACCCCAAGGTCAAGTACGGCATCGAGACCCGACTTGGCCGCGTCATCCACAAGCCCTGGGTCGAGGTCTGAGAGGGACGGACCAGGTCGGCGGGGCTCAGCCAGCGTGTCGAAGAGCCTTGAGCCGCGGCAGCTCGCGGCCACGGGGGACGAACAGGACGTCCTCGCGCTGCTTGCAGCAACTGAAATCCCACGACGAGATCCCGGCCTCGGTCACCAAAAGCCCATCGTAGCCGGCATCGGCGAAGAGACCCGCGATGCCTTGCGCGTTGTGCGCCTTGCCGGGCTCCTCGGGATTGCAGATCTCCAACACCACTGCGTCGATCGCCCCGTTGGTTAGCAGCTGCCGAGCCCCTTCGAGGACCTGTTTTTCGGCGCCTTCCACGTCGACCTTCAGCAGCGAGACATGCTCGACCCGGTGATAGGCGAGCGCCTCATCGAGCGTTACCTGCTCGACTGCAAGGCTACCGACGCGCCCGCCTCGATTAACCTCCGGCTCAGTCGTGTGGAGCCCATCCCAAAAGTTGAGGTGGATCTGGACGGTCTTCGAGCAGCCGCCCACCGCCCGGTTCTCGAGTACCAGGTGCGTCTCCGGCGAGGCTCGGCGCGAGAGGGTCTTGGTGAGGCGCATGAAATTCGCCGGGACGGGCTCGAAGCAGACCACCGTGCCACCCGGCGCCACCAGCCGAGAAGCAGGCGCTGCCAAGCCACCCAGGCTGGCCCCCACGTCGACGAAGGTGTCGCCTGGTCTCAGGAGCGCTTGCAGAACCGCCTGGACGTGCGGCTCGGCTGACTCCGGGAACTGCCGCGCAAGCTCGCGGTCGACCATCATCTGCGCGGCAAGCGCGGGTTGGACGACGACCTCGCGGATCACGTCCTGCAAAATCTCCGGGACGAAGGTCCGGTATAGATCTCTGATTGGCGCGACTGACATCGTGCCTCCGTACAGCTCTTCGGTGGCTCACCCCCAAACCTTGAGTCCGGCGACAGGACAGGCCGTCCGATTCAGATTCAGATTTTGGCGAGAACCGGCTATGGAAGAAGGCCCCAGGAAGATTCTCTTCGCTGCGCCCTGGGTGACATGCGCGTCCTCCACTTTTCCGATACGCTCCTCGGCAAGACTGAAACGTTCGTCCAGGCGCGCCTGGTCGGGGAGCGGTTTCAGCCGGTGGCGGCCACTTGGGATCACGTGGAAGGTGGGCTGGCGATCCCTTGCCCGTTCGTGGTTCTTGATCGGTACCTGGTCCGGTCGCCCGAACGGGGAATGAGGAGGTTGCTCCGCGGAATGACCCGCGTGGTCGCCCGAAAGGCAGAGATAGTCCGGGTTTTGATGTCCTCACGGCCGGACGTGGTCCACGCGCACTTCGGGACCATAGGCGCTACCGTCAGCCCGTTCTGCCACCGCCTGGGCATCCCTCTGGTCGTCTCCTACTACGGATTCGATCTGGCGAGCGCGGCCGCGCCGAGCCTCCGACGCGCCTACCAGAGAATGTTCTCCCATCGGCACACGGTATTCACGGCAGAGGGACCCGCTTTGGCTCGACGCCTCGTCGAGATCGGAGCATCGCCAGACACCGTGCGACTATTGCCGCTCTCGCTCCCGGCGTGGGCGCTGGAGGCCACCGCACCACGCCCGGCGCGACAGCCTGGCTCGCTTCGCCTGCTTCAGGTCGCCCGTTTCGTAGAAAAGAAGGGGGTCGACCTTTCCTTGGCCGCGGTCGAGCGCGCACGGAGGCGCGGAGTGGACGTTACGTTGACCCTGGCCGGCGATGGACCGCTCGGACCGGGGCTTAGCGCGATGACACGCGACCTCGGACTCGCTGACGCTGTCCGGTTCTTAGGATATGTTTCGCACGATGCGCTCCCTGATCTTCTCGCGGGTGTCGACGCCTTGATTCAGCCCAGCCGCGTGGCTGCCAACGGAGATACTGAAGGGGGCCATCCCACCGTCCTCATCGAGGCGCTCGCCCGTGAGATTCCCATCGTCGGAACCCGCCACGCTGACATCCCCTTCGTCGTGAGCGACGGCCAAAACGGCCTGCTTGCCGATGAGAACGACGCCGTTGGATTGGCAGCAGCGCTCGTCCGTCTGGCCACCGAACCGCAGCTGCTCGAGACGTTGGCGACCCAAGCCCGTCGGAGGATCCTGCGCCGACATCACCCCGCGACGCTGCTTCTTCTCAGGGAGAGGATCTACCGGGAAGCGATGCGACGACACCCCGAGCGCGCTTCTCGCTGGATCTCTCAGAAACTTCCGTTCACCGACCCCTTTTCGCCAAGTGCAGAACAGAAATGAGTGACTACATCGTCTTTGGAAAACCCTACATCGGCGAAGAGGAAATCGCCGAGGTCGTGGATACACTCCGGAGTGGATGGCTGGGTACTGGACCCAAGACCGCCCGCTTCGAGGAAGAGTTCAGAAAGTACGTCCGGGCGGGTCACGCGGCGTCGGTTGGCTCCTGCACCGCCGCCCTGTTTTTGTCGCAGCTCACGCTCGGGATAGGACCAGGCCAGGCGGTCATCACGACGCCGATGACCTTCGTGGCAACGGCGAATAGCATTCGGCATACGGGGGCGGTCCCTCTCTTTGTCGACGTCGATCCTGATACGGGGCTGCTCGATCCAGCGGCCGTCGAGCGTTTCCTGGAGCAGGACTGCTCCGTCAACCCTGACGGAACGGTGGTCCACCCACCCACGGGAACACGCGTCCGGGCAATCCTACCGGTGCACCTCTGGGGACAGGCGGTTGACCTCGGCAGCTTTCGGCGGTTGGCGAATCGGTTCCAGCTCCACCTCATCGCCGACGCGGCCCACGCGATTGAAACCGCCATCGACGGCACCAACGTGGGCAGCCTCGCCGACATCACGTGTTATTCGTTCTATTCGACGAAGAATCTGTGCACCGCAGAGGGCGGCATGGTGACGACCGAGCGCGCTGACTTGGCCGAGCGGATCAGGGTGCTCCGCCAGCACGGGCAAAACAAAGATGCCTGGAAGCGCTTCTCCTCGTCAGGGTTTCGCCACTACCTCGCGACCGAGGTCGGATGGAAGTTCAACCTGACCGATCTTCAAGCAGCGCTGGGCCTGCACCAGCTCGCGCGGATCGAGGCCATGCACACGGTGCGAGCGCGCCAGTGGGAGCGCTACAACCGCCTTTTACCGGTAGTGTCGGGATTTCGCCTTCCGCCGGAGCCGCAACCAGGGACGCGGCATGCCTACCACCTTTACACTGTGCGCGTTCAATCTGGCTCCCGGTGGAACCGGGATGAGCTCATGGCGTCGCTCCACGCGCGTGGCGTCGGCACCGGCGTGCACTACCTCTCGATCTCGGAGCATCCGGCGTACGCCCACTTGGCCCGCATGGAGCTGCCCAATGCCGTCGCGATCGGACGTGAAACGATGAGCCTTCCTTTGGGAGGGGCGCTCACGGACGCCCAGCAAGACCGTGTCGTGAAGACGATGACGGAGCTGCTGACGGCGCCTCCGCCCAATCACTAAGGGCCACCGTGAACGAGCGGGAAGATCTTCGTGCCCGCACGGTCCACGGCATCAAGTGGACCTTGGCGACGCGCTTCGTCACGCAAACCGCCGGCTACGGCGTGTCCGTCGCGCTCGCTCGCTTGCTGACCCCCGCCGACTTCGGTCTGGTGGGATGATCGGAGTCTTCACCGGCTTCGCCAGCGTCTTCATCGACTTCGGCATCGGCGCCGCGATCGTGCAGCGCAAGGAGGTCGATTCCGACCAGCTATCGACAGCCTTCTGGACGACCCTCGGGATGGGCATTTTCATGACCGTCCTCTTCGCCCTCGGAGCCCCCCTGGTCGCGCAGTTCTATCGCCGCCCTGAGCTGGTTCGTATCACCCAAGCGTGCGCCCTGAACTTCCTGCTCTCGAGCGTCGGCATCGTCCCCCGCTCGATCTTCCTGCGGGAAATGAAGATCAAGGAATTGCAGCTCCTCGACCTCTGGGTCTCCCTGACCTCGGGGGGGGTCTCGCTGGCCCTCGCGATATCCGGTGCCGGGGTATGGACCATCGTCGGCGCCGCGGTATGGACCACGGCGGGACAGTCGTTCGTCCCGTTGCTCGCGGGCCCTTGGAAACCTGGTTGGTCCGCGAGCTTCAGCAAGCTGCGCCCGCTGCTCTCGATTGGGTTGGGCCTGCTCGGGTTCAGCGTCCTCAATTACTGGGCGCGCAACTTCGATAATCTGATCATCGGACGAAAGCTGGGCGAGACAGAGTTGGGGATCTACTCCCGCGGGTATTCGCTCATGCTCCTGCCTATCGGCCAGATCGGGGCCACGCTGGGCGGGACGTTGCTCCCTGCGCTTTCCCGCATGCACGAGGACAAGGAGCGGAGCGCGCGCGTGTTTCTTCGCATTTTGCGGCTCATGGCCTTCGCCGCCTTTCCTACCATGCTCGGCCTTTGCGTGGTGGCCGATCCCTTCGTCCGGGCGCTCTACGGCGCAAAGTGGGTGGCATTGATCCCCGTCCTCCGGGTGCTCGCCATCGTGGGAGCCCTTCAGGCTCTGACGAACCCAACAGGGTGGTTGTACATCGCGCAGGGGCGAACGGATCGGCTGTTCCGTTGGGGAGTCATGTCCATCCCGTCGATCGTCGCCGCTCTCTACATCGGAAGTCGGGGCGGCTCCAGCCTGAGTGTCGCCGTGGCCTACTTGGTCGTGAATGCCATCTTGACGGCCCCTTGCCTGGCCATGGCCGTCAGCTTGGTCGATATCACGGCGCGGCAAGTCCTGGCTGCCGTGCTCGGCTCGCTCGGACATGCACTGGCAATGGCTGCGGTCGTACTCTCCCTGGACCACCTCCTGCCTGCCGGCGTGGGGGCCGGCGCAAGGCTGGCCCTGGAGGTGTCGACAGGGGCCGCCACGTATGCGATATCCAACATCACTCTGCGATCGCCACAGTTTCTCGATCTCAAGCACGAGCTCGCCGGCCGATTTTTGCGGGCTCGAACCACTCCAGGCGCGTAGGCGCATGATGGGCAACCGAAATCGCTCCTGCTGTTTTTGGCGCTCGGTAGGTCCGTCGAGCGGCTCGGAAGCGGCAGAATGAGCGTAGAACCGGTCGTTCAATCTGGGAAGACCGCAGAGCAGTGGACCGCTCTACGAGACTTCCTCGCCACGCACGTTCGCGCGGACGCGACCAGGTTCTACGGCCTCGGTGCCGAGCACCGCGAGTACCTCGATCAGGTCGTCGAACGTTGGTTCGATGACTCGAAGAACTATGACGGTCGCTGGGACCTCTTCACGACTCAACTTCCGCGCGTGGGCCGGGTCCTCGACATGGCCTCCGGCTGCGGAACCTTCGTCCTCCATGGCCTGCGAAACGCGTGCGACGTCTGGGGAATCGAGCCAGAGGACTGGAAGCTCGAATACTTTCGACGAAAGTCCGCCCTGCTTGGCCTCCCCGCCTCCGCGGCGGACAGGGTCGTCAAGGCATACGGCGAGAGCCTTCCTTTTCCCGACGGTACCTTCGATATCGTCACCAGCTATCAGACCATCGAGCACGTGGCGGACGTGCGCACTTGTCTCGAGGAGCTCCTGCGCATCCTGAAGGTCAATGGGGTCCTACACCTCTCGGCCCCCGACTATCGATCGTTCCACGAACCTCACTATCTGGTCCCTTTTCTGCCAACGATGAACAAGAAGCTGGCCGCGGCATACCTCTCGTTCATCGGACGTCCCACGTTGGGACTCAAGTATCTCAACTGGGTTACGGAACGATCGATCTCCTCTCTTCTCGACCGTTCTCGCTACGCGAATCGTCGGACGCGTGTCCTCGATTTCGGTGAGCCCGCCATCCGTGAACGAATTCTCACTCGGCTCCCCAAGTCCTTGCATTCTGATGTTGTCGTCCGGACGGTGCGCGGCTTTCAGCGATTTCGTCAGTCCGCGCGGACCTTCATCCAGTCGGGACCAATCGACGGCAGCATCGACCTCTGGGTCGTGAAGACCGGGGCATGACTCGAGGCGAATACCTGAACCGCGTCCGGCAAGCTCTCCTCTGGCGCGGCCGAAGACTCGGCAGAGATCTCGCGCTCGCTCGAGCGCGCGCCGATTGTGCCCTGAACGGCATCGAGGTGGTTTGCGACCTTCTGCACCACAGCTCCGACAGCGCCCTCATCGAACGCTTGCTGGTCCACTGGGGCGCGACCCTGGGCCCGGGCACTTACTTTAAGGGATACCTGACGATCGACAACGCGAGTGGCGACGACGACGCAACGAACGACTTCCGTCATCTCTCGATTGGCCGGCGGGTATTCGTGGGGAAGAACGTTTCGCTCGATCTTCCCGCTCGCATCGTCATCCACGATGAAGCGATCATCAGCGCCGGCGTGACCATTTTGACTCACGCCGACTGCGGACAGAGACAGATGAGCCGATACTTCCCCCGCAAGACGGGCGATGTCGAAATCGGCTTCGGGTCGTGGCTCGGAGCCAACGCCACGGTTCTCTGCGGGGTGACGATCGGAAACGACTGCGTCGTCGGCGCGTCGGCACTGGTCGCCGAGAGCGTTCCAGACGGAGAGATATGGGCCGGCGTTCCGGCCCGGAAGATAGGGACCGCGGCCGAGCGTTCCCGGAGAGATCGCGGCTAGGTCGTACTGGTCGGCTTCTCGAAGACGACCACGCCTTCAGTGTCGGCCACACACCAGGGCGTACGGATGTTCTGGAGCCGGTGAAGGTCAGAAAAGGCCGGATCCAGCGGCTCGAACGCCTTGGTCAGGCGGAAACCCGCGGCGGTGATTCGATCAAAGTAGTCGCGCCCGGCCAATCGCACCTTTCCGTCGGCTCGGCGCTCGTCCAGTTCGAGAGTTTTGTCCTCTTTGTGAATTGGTACGGGAGCGATCAGCCATCCCCCGTCGGCCAGCACCCGTCCACACTCTCGTAACGCGAGGACATCGTCTTCGATCTCATCGAGCACGTGGATCGCCAGAACGAGGTCCAGTGTCTTGTCGCGAAACGGAAGCCTCTGAAGGTCGAACGTGACGTCGACGTTCTTGGCCGCGATGTCGCCGGTGAGGGTGCAGTCAAAGGCCGAACGAAGCATCGCCAACAAAGGGTCCGGCGCCAGCATCAAAGCACGACGTCGCTGCGTTCGCTGCTTCAGGAGCGGGCCCACGGTTGCCGCGATGAAGCGATGTCGCTCCAGCGAACCGCACCTCAGACACCGACCGTTGGTCCGTTCTCCGATCAACCCAAAGGAACCCTCGTAGTTGCAGAACGAACATCGATAACTGGGCCCCCGACGGAACCGTGCCGCCGTGATCGCGCGGGCCTGCGTCAGCGATCGCCGAATCGGACGTAGGCTGTCACGGACCGCTCGTTTCGAACTTTCGAGTGAGCTGGAGGCGAGCGCGACGGCACGAAGAGCCTTCCGGGCAACCTGTTGCGCGGACCCAGCCTTCATTCCGGCGATGCGCGAGCTCAATCGCAGTCCGGCGGGCCCTCGAAGCTTGCGGATCATCGCCAAGCTGGAGTGAAGATCTGAACGATCCGCGAGGTCACACGCAATGGGGTTCGCCTTGCTCACTGTCCCGACCTGAACTCCTTCACCCGCGAGCTGGGAGAGAATCGCCTCAAGGGCCGCCACGCGATCTCGGTCGGGGCCGTTGTCCGTTCGGAACTCGTACTCGTGAAGCGTTACCACCAGCGCCGACCTCCCCAGATCCTTCAACAGCTGCCGCACCGACAGCAGCCGGTCATAGTTCAAGAGATCGTCGATGGTGATGGCGGAGGGGACGATCCGCAGCCCGGACCTGACCCCCGGACGGGCCGTCGGTCCCGCACACAGCACCTCAAACCCTTGATCGGCTGCGACCTCGACCGTGATCTGGTCGTAGCTGTTCCACGGCGGAATGAACACGCTGAGGGGAGTTCCTGGCAACCACTTCTGCAGCTCTTCGCGCCCTTGACGGATCCGTGACGACTGCACGCGCCGCGAGACCATGGCAAATTCCGTGTAGTCGCGAACGGCCGACCGCCGGTGCGTGAGCCCATGAAGCGCCAACTCCCATCCGAGGTCGAGCCCCTGACGAAGAAGGCGGAGGCGACGTTCGTCGTCTCCGAGAATAGCGAACGACTGGCAATCAGCATCGTGCACATCGGCCACCATGTGCGGGGTCACGCCGACGGTCAGCGGAACCTTGTGGGTCCGAAACATTCCGAACAGCGATTCATCGATCCCCACATCGATTCGCGGGGCGGCACTGTAATCGTCGTAGCGGAAGATCAGCACGCCATGCTCCGAAGAAGCCTGTATCTATGCCTGACGACGGTCGGCATTTCCACCTAAACTTGACACCGTCGCCCATCCCGTAGAAGAGAAACTCCCACTCGATGCGCGTCCTGATTCTGGCCCACGACTATCCGCCGGTGGGCGGCGGCGGTGTCCAGCGCGTGCTGCACCTCGTCCGATCGTTGCATGCCAGTGACCACGCCGTTCACGTCGTTACTGTCGACCAGGAACCGGGGCCGATGCGCGACGACTCCCTGCTGGAACGCCACCCGCGTGAGGTTCCGATCACGCGATATCGACTCCCGTCGCTACGTCCGGTGGTGGACATGTTCCGCGCGGCCCACCTCAGTCGCATACCCACCCTGGTCATGCCGACCGATCTCTATCCCGACGCTTCGATCTTTGCAGGAACGACTGCGCGCGCCGCGCTGGAGGTCGCACGGACCTTCCGACCCGATGTGGTCGTTGCGTCAGCTCCGCCGTTCGGCATCATCGAAGCGGCCCGTCGCGTGGGGCATCGCCTCGGGGTGACCTTTGTGGCCGACCTGCGCGATCCGTGGATCGAGCCCGTCGTCGCGCGGTTCCCGTCACTGGCCTCCTTCCACTGGGCCCGCGCTCTTCAACGCCGGTGCCTTCGAACCGCGGATCTCGTCACGGTCACCGCACGCTCGCTGCAGGCGTTGCTGGAAACCTTGCCCGTCGCTCGCCCGCGCCGAGTCGTCACCATCACGAACGGATTCGACGGCGAAATTCCCATCAGCACCTCTGCGATGGCGGAAGGCCGGGAGCTCTGTCAGCACGCCCAAGGCGCTCGGACAGTCGCCTTCATCGGTAGGCTGTTCACCTCCGACGTGAAGCAAAGCGTGAGGGGTGGAGTACTGGCAAATCGACTCTTCGATGGTCTGAGCGTGGGACGGGAGATTGTCCGCGCCGACGAGTATCACGCAGGGCCTTGGTTTCAGGCGCTGGCTCTCCTGGCGCGCCGCCGGCCCGACCTGCGCGGAAAGATCGAGACGATCTTCGTGGGGAACGTTCCCCGACAGGGCGACTCCGTTCCCGAAGCTGTGAACGCGTTCCCCACTCGGTTCCTGGGATACCGTTCACTGGCCGTCGCAGCGGCCGTGGCGCGAGCGGCCGATGCGTTGCTGCTATTGAATCCGTCTACCGTCGACGATTCACCGTCGTTCATCATCCCTGGAAAGCTGTTCGAATATGTGGCGGCTGGGCCCCCGATACTCACCATGTGCGGTCCGGGGGATTGCGCTGACATCGTCCGCGCGACCGGAACTGGCGTATGGGTTCACGACTATCGCCCCGAGGAGATGACCGATCATCTCGAACGCTGGCTCGATGGTCGCGGGCTACCCGTCGCGCGCCACGAATCCTCGATCGCGGGTTACGAGCGGTCGGCGCTGGGGCGAAGGTTCGTCGCTGAAATCGAGCGCGCTGTCAAGGAACGACGCTCGGACCTGCGCTGAATCGACTACACCGCTCGGTCGCTCGTGCGGTCTACTTCTCGCCTTCCACGGTTCGAAGAATGCGTGCGGGGACCCCGCCGATGATCGTTCGGGCGGGAAACTCTCCCCGCACGACCGCGTTCGCTGCCACCACGCTGCCTTCTCCCACGCGTGCGCCTCTCAGTAAGCGAGCGCCGGCGCCCACCCAAACGTTTCGTTCCAGGCGAACGGGCGCGGAGACAGCGTCCGTTTCGCCGAGGCGCAGGTCCGGATTGATCTGATGATCCTGATCGCGAATCGTGCAGTGTTCGGCGATGTTGCATCGCTCGGCGATTTCGATCAGCTCGTGCGCCCGAATCACCGAATACCTGCCGATGAATACGTCGTCGCCGATCACCAGTCGCCCGCGCGGCCCCACCTCGATCGTGCAGCCCGCCGCGAGGATCACCCGGGCTCCGACAATGAGGTCGCCATAGACGGTCATTTCGACGTTCCGACCGACCAACAAGCCGCGCGCGCCCGCGAGCACGGTAGGCATGCACAACCGCATGGCTGTTCCCCGAAGTTGCATGGACCAGATCTGGGCCCGGTTCAGAAGACCCTTGTTGGCACGGCTGAGCAGCATCACTTGCGAGCTCCCGGCAGGGGATATCGTCGGCTCCATTTTTCGTCCCACGCGCGCCAGTGTCGCACCAGGTACCAATATTCGACGAAGAGCGAACCGACGGCTTTGACCGTGTCGCGGCTGGCCTGATAGCTGAGAACCATGCCCAGTCGATGTCGCGTGACGGTGGCGAGCAGCTTGGGCAGGGAAGGGACCTCCTTCAAATACTTGTAAGAGTAGACGAAGTCCGACTCGTGGTTGCGGGCAAGCACGCGCGCAGGCGGAACCCGACGCGGGGGATGATCGACCGCTGCGTCGGGCACGAAAATGAAGCGCTCACCAGTCGTCTTCAATCGCTCACGGAAGGCCACATCCTCCATGTGCGGATAGGGGAACTCCTCGTCGAACCCGCCGGCCGCGAGCCAGAACGTGCGCCGCACGAGCAGGTTGCACGACCAGAGGGCCCCCCCCGTTTCATTGACCGGCGCATCCTCCAATGGCGACCGCAGACCGGCTCGGCAGGTCGTACGTCCTTCATAGACGTTCACGGAGGCAGAGACGGCCCTGCGATATGCGGCGAGTAGTGTCGGGGTCGGCTCGACGTCGTCATCGAGAAAGAGGATGAAGTCACCGACGGCCAGGGAAGCCCCGCGGTTTCGATTGGCGGCCGGCCCGCGTTGGGGTCCCCTGATCCAGCGCGCGAACGGAAATCGCGACGTGATCATTTGACGCGTGGACTCGCCGTCGCCGTCGTCGGTAACGATGACTTCTGCCGACTCCTCCTCGACTTGCACGCGAAGGCCCTCCAGGCACCGGGCCAGGGTCGCATCGCGGGCTCGAGTCGGTATCACGACGGAGAATCGCATTGGCGATCAGGTCGGGAGGATGGTCGAGGAAGAAGTACCGAGCGAGCGCCGACGGGAAGCGATGCGATCACGACAAAAATCAAGGACCTGCGCCGCCGCCCGGTCCCAACCGTACTCCTGCATGACGGCCTGCGCCCGTCGGCCCAGCGCCTCCGTCTGCTCGGGCACGGCCATCGCGCGCATCAAGGCCCTCGCCAGCGCCTGACTGTCTAGCCTCGGCACCAGCATGCCGGTTTTTTCGGGGTCGACGACATCCCGCACGCCGCCCACGTCGCTCACGATCGGGCAGACGCCGCAGGCCATCGCCTCCAACATCGAGAGCGGAATCCCCTCGGTCACCGAGGGGAGCACGAAGATCCTGTGTCTCATGTACAAGGCCGTGAGTTGTTCCGGAGGAATGTAGGGGATGATTTCAACGTTCGCTCTCCAAGCAGGGGAGAGCGCCTCGGCAATCTCTTCAATCGACAACCCTGTTCCTGCCAACGTCAGCCTGAAGCTCACACCTCCCTCGGATATGGCTCTTAGCGCCTCGACGAGGATCCGGATTCCCTTGTGCGGCAGCCAATGACCAAGAAACAAAACGTCACGCGGTCTCTGCGTAACGAAGGGGAGCCCCATGAAGCGTGGCTCGAGGCCATTGTCGACGCGGGCCACACGATCGGTCGGCACCCCCAGCTTGTCACAGATGAACGTACGGTCCTCACTCGACAGGCAGAGAACACCTGCGGCCGATTTCAACGAAGCGTAAGACTGAGTGAGCTCGCTGAGCGGCCAAACTATCCGCGCCGAGCGAGAGACCCTCTCCCCCGTCAGCTTCCGGGTCTCGAGCTTGATCCGCCAGCACTTTTGTTCACAGTTGTGAACCATCGCGATCGTGGTGGCCTGACGCTTCGCGAAGAGCGCCGTCGGCCACCCTATCGGCTCGTGCAGGATGGCGACCGACGGTTCATGGACCTTCCGGGCCAGTGCGTTCACCTGGAACGCGGCACGCAGGGGGGCTTCCAGACGCGACATCCTTCGGCCAAACGGTGACTTCAGCCGGTCAGAGAATAGAAAGTCGACCCGATGACCTCTGGCGGCGAGCGCATCTCCTAATCCGTGCATCTGCCTTCCCATCCCGGTGGTGTGGGAATCGTCGATGTTGGCACCTAAGATGAATTGCATGAGCGGGCGGAGTCTACGCGGGGCAGGAGCAAGACCGCCATTCCGCCGTGCGTCCCCGAAAACGCGACAGCGGTCGATCTACCATTATACTATTGTGGAAATGTTTGTTGGCCGCCATAAGGGGCAATCGGCATCACTTGTGCGCGTCGTGATATTCGCCGACTGAGCGCTATACTCGGTTTCTCGATCAGGAGCCAAAAAACGCTGGCAAAGCCGATCGCGATGGCCACCCCCGCGAAGCCCGCTGCCAACCGCGGCCAGGGTCGATTCCCAGCAAGACGTGCCAACAAATTCGCGGAGCGACCACCAATGGGCAAGTGCGTCAGATACAAACTGTACGAGATACGACCGAGGTATTGCATCGGTCCGCTCGACAACCAAACGCCGAGGCGATTGCGAGAGTGTCCGATGGCGATCGACGATGCGACTACGATAACTGTCACCCCCGTGGCGGATCCAACTGTCACCACCAACGACGCACCCATTGCGAGGGCGAAAGGTATCCAATCTCGTCGGCTGATTGCTCTTTGAACGGAAACGCCCGCAAAGAATGCGTACCAGTCTCTGAAACAGGCGCCCGGCGGGGCAGGCGCCACGTGTTTCGCTACGAGGACCGAATACAAGAGTGGCGGCCCGAAGATCGCGCTGAACGCCCAGGCCTCACCGAGTCTTTCCGTCAATCGTTCCTTGACGGCGACCAGGATTACGAGCGCCAGATAGAATTGGATCTCGAAGCATAGAGTCCAGTAGACGTCCTGAATGGTCGGTGCGTCGAGGATCCCTTGCAAATATAGAACATTGACGAGCACGATCTTCGAGCTAGGAAGAGAGCTCGGTCCGCGACCCAGGGCGAAGGTCGCGCCAACTGCAACGACCACGGACACCGCCATGGAGGCCCAATACGGCGGATCGAGCCGACAAATACGCCTGGCGATGAATCGCCCGATAGTAGCGGGGGTCATGCTCGTCCTGGCGATGGAATGCGCGACAGCGAAACCCGAAATCACGAAAAAAACATAAACTCCCAGGAATCCACGGTTGGCCACAGCGCCCGCAGTCGCGGACACAGCATCGAGCGGGGCAGCGAGCACATGGAGAACAACCACGCCCATAGCCGCCACTCCCCGCAACCCATCCAGAAAGACAATTCGTTCGGTCCCGCCTGGTGCCTTCACGAAGCCTCACACTGCTCGCCCGGCCGGCCGTGCCAGGGCCGTCGTGCTCTGATGGCTGATAACGATTCCCGGGAAGCGTGCGTAGGCACTCCGCCAGGTCCCGCGCTCGAGTCGGAAATACCAGGCAGGATCGGAATGTGGGCCTTCACGGTCACGATTGGGTCTCTGACGTTCGAGGCGCCGTATTGTGCCATGCAGCGGCCCTGAGCGTTTGTCTTTTAGGGTCCCCACCGGGGATGGGTGAATCCCCTCGCCTTGAGGCGACGCCTTGAGGAGGCTTGCGGTACTTTGGGCTGGTGAGTACGGAGTACGGGCATGGTTCGCACACGGTCTACCAGTGCCATTACCACTTCGTGTTCATCCCAAAGTACCGCAAGCCGATCTTGCGAGGAGAGGTGGCGCTGGCGGTGCGGGATCTAGTGCGCGAGGTGTGCAAGGCGTACGACATCGAGATACTGAAGGGGCACGTCCGACCTGACCATGTGCATCTGCTGTTGAGCGTGCCTCCGACGATGGCGCCGAGCCGCGTGATGAACGCCATCAAGGGGCGGAGCTCGAACCGACTGATGCGGAAGTTCAGAGAGCTTAACCGCCAGTTCCGGGGCCGACATCTTTGGTCGAGAGGCTACTTCGTCGCGACCAGCAGGAACGTCACCGACGACGTGCTCAAGCGGTACATCGAAGACCAAGATGTCGAGCCCCAGAACGACGACTTTAAGGTCACGGAGTAGATGGCGTTCATCGCGCGGCGAGCTTCAGGCGCCTTGAGGCGCCAGCCGGAACCCAGCGCCTTCAGGCGGTGGAGGCATTTAAGTGCCTCACGCGCTCCCGCGTCCTCACTTGTGTGATGGTCCCCGCCGTCCTCAGCAATCGCGAATCACCCCATCGAGATACCGGAGCAGCGTGGACGCCATCACGTCGATGCTGAAGTGCGCCCGCACGCGCTCCTGTCCGCGGGCGCCGAGCCGCGCCCTGCGCTGAGGATCGTCGACGAGCTCCCGCATCGCCGCCGCGAGCGCCGCTGCATCGTCAGGGGCGACCAGGACGCCTTCCTCCGGAGAGCTGATGATCTCGCTCGGTCCCCCACCGGCGGTCGCGATGACCGCGCGGCCGAGCGCCATCGCCTCGACGATGACCAAGCCGAACGGCTCGGGAACCCGGGAGGTATGGCAGACGACGTCGCAGGCCGCCATGAGACGGGCGACGTCCGTCCGGAATCCGGTGAAGGTGACCCGCCCTTCCAGCTCCGGAACCGCTGCGGCAGTCTTGAGCCCCTCCGCGTAGTCGGCTTCGAACCCGAACGTCGCGCCACCGACGACGACGAACCGCGCTCGCGGACGATCGCGCGCCACGTTCCGAGCGGCGGCGATGAAGACGTCTTGCCCCTTCCAGCGTTGAAGCCGCCCGAAGGAACCGATCACCACCTCGTCCTCCGTCGCGCCCAGCTCCGCACGCGCCGCGCGGGCATCGTCGGGGGACACCGTGCGCTGCGGTGTCCCGTTATAGAGGAGTCGAATGTCGATGCCTGGCCGAATCCCTCTCAGCGCAGCCTCGGCCGCCTTGGAAACGGGCATCATGAGATCGCAGGGGCCGTGGAGCGCGAGCACGTCGCGGGGATCGGTCTCGCGCACCTTGGTCGGGTAGATGGCGTGCACGACGAATGCCGAACGCGCGCCAGCGAGCCGCGCCACCAGCCCTCCGATCACTTGCGGATGCCCGCCGTTACCGACCACCACTCGGGCGCCCGCGGCCAGCACCAGCTCGCGCAGCGCGCGAAACGTAGAGGCGAGCTTCCAGGGATACCGCAGGCGAGCCATCTTCAGCTCGACGACCTCGGCCCCCGCGCGGCGCAACCGGGCCGGAAGATCGCCGTTCCCGAATCCCAGGGTGGCGATGAGGCTACGCCGCCGAAGCTCCTCGCTGGCCTCGAAGAGGTTCAAAAGAACGGTCTCCGCGCCCCCTACTTCGGTCGTGGACTGGATGAAGAGGAATTCCCGGCCAGCGGTCGGCGTTGCGGCAGTGGCGTGCGGCACGGACGCATCATCGCCACTCCGCGGCCGCGGGTCCACGGTCGTCGAGGCACAAAGTTGCTACAATCGCCGCTCTCCTAGGAGCCCATGGCCGTCATCAGGCGCTTCGCGATCGTCTCGCCCAACTTCTACCCCCGCGTCTGCGGCGTCGGCGATCACTCGGCTCGCCTGGCGAGCGAGCTCAGGCAGCGCGGCCACGAGGCCATGGCCTTCTCCCGTCAGCCCGTGGCCCGCCATCCCGAGGCGCCGGACCTGGACGTGCGGGGCGCCGAAGGCGATCACCCCATGAGCCTCGCCCGCCGCGTCGCGGTCGCCATCCACGACTACCGACCCACGGATTTGCTGTTGCAATACACGGCGCAGATGTGGAACACGTGGCGGTTCGGCAGCCCGGCACTGGTCTGGCTGGCCAACCAGGCGCGCCGGGACGGCGCGCGCGTCACGCTGATCGCTCATGAGCTCTACGTTCCGTGGCGCGTCCGGCCGGACCTGCTGGCGGCGGCCCTTCTGCAGCGGGCGCAATTCGCCAGCCTGATCAAGATCTGTCACCAGGTCTTCGTCACCACCGCGACACGAGCCGCCCTCATCGCGCCCGCGTGCCGACTGTTACGGGTGCCCGCGCCGAGGGTGATGCGGGTCGGACCGAACGCGGTCCCGATCACAGCTGCGCGACGCCCCGACGGTCCCGCCTGGAGCTCGGGGCCCCGGATTGGGTTCTTTTCTACGGTGACCTACGGCAAGCGCTTCGACGTTGTCCTAGGAGCGTTCGCCCGGTTGACGCCGGAGTTTCCCGCCGCGGAGCTGGTCATCATGGGGGATCTGGGCCCACCGAACGAACCGAGGGTGGTCGCGGTCCTCGCGGAGGTCGAGGCGCACCCCGCCCGCCCGCGCATCCGGATCACGGGGAAGCTGGCCCTTCGCGACATCGCGGCGGAGATGTCGAAGCTCGACCTCTATTTGTTCCCCATGAACACCGGCGCCAACACGCGCAGCGGGACGCTTCCCGTCGCGCTCGGGTCGGGCGTCCCGGTCGTCACCGTGCACGGCATCGAGACCGATGATGGCTTCTTCCGGGACGACGAGAACGTCGCTTTCGCCCGCGCCTTGACCGCAGAGGCCTTCACCGAGACCTCCTTGCGGCTCCTGCGCGATCCCGTCGCGCTTCGCCGGATCGGCGAGGGAGGCCGGCAGCTCTACGAGGCGCACATCAGCTGGCCGCGGATCGTCGACGATCTGCTGGCGGCCGGTTAGATCGTCGCGCCCGTGGGCATCCTGGTCAGCCACCCGCACGTCGCTGCCGTCTCGGCGAGGCTCGCGGAGGGACTGGCGCGCGAGGGGAAGCTGGCCGGCTACTTCACGGGGCTGGCCTTCGCTGCCGGGAGTCAGCCGGGACGGATCGCCGAGGCGCTCAGCGGGAGTGTGCCGCTGGTCCACAACCGGCGCCTGGACGATTCGCTCGGCGACCGGCTCCACAGCTACGCCGCCGTCGAACTCGGCGCGCGCCTCGCCGCGCGCGCGTTCGGCCGCCTCGACGGCCGATTCAGCACCTACAACGCGCTCTTCCTGGCCCACGATCGGGCGGTCTCCTGGGCGCCCTGGCCTCGAGACACCGCCGGGGTCTACGCCTACGAGGACGGCGCCCTGCACACCTTTCGCCGCGCGGCGCGCCGGGACCTGCGCCGCTTCTGGGACCTGCCGACCCCGCACTACCTCACCACGGAGGAGATCTTTCGCCAGGAGGAGCGCCGCTGGCCGGGGGCGGCGCTGGCGCTGCATCAGGAGCCCGAGTGGAAGCGGCGCCGCAAGGACGCGGAGCTGGCGCTGGCCACGACCATCATCGTGGCCTCGACCTTCACGCGGAGCTCGCTCGAACGCCTTTCGGTGAAGGCCCCCATCCGGGTCGTGCCGTATGGGTTTCCCGTCGCGGAGTTCCCCTTCCGTTCTGCTCCGCCGAGCGGAAAGTTCCGCGTGCTCTCGGTCGGCGCGCAGGATCCCCGCAAGGGGACGCCCTACCTTCTCGAAGCATGGCGGCGGGCGGCGCTTCCCGACGCCGAGCTTCACCTGGTGGGCGGGCTGCGCTTGGCCAGATCGTTCCTCGACCGGTACGCGGGCCTGTTCCAACACTGGCCCCACGTGCCGCGCGCCGAGCTCGCCTCGAGGTACGCTGCGGCCGACGTGCTGGTCTTCCCCACGCTGGGCGACGGGTTCGGCCTGGTCATGCAGGAGGCGATGTGCTGCGGGACGCCGGTCATCACCACGCCGGCGGGGGGCGGCCCGGAGGCGATCACCGACGGCGAGACCGGTTGGATCCTCCCCGCGGGCGACGTCGACGCCCTGGTAGAGCAGCTCCGCTACTGTGCCGCGAACCGCGGCCGCCTGATCGAGATGGGCCGCGCCGCGCGGGCCCGCGCCGAACGCTGGACCTGGCAAGACGCCACCCAGGGCGTCCTACAGGCGCTGGAGGACTGAAATGCGCGTTCTCTACCTCAACCCTTTCTCACAGGAGGTGAGCGGACCCGACGAGAGCTTGCGGACACTGCTCGGCGGCCTCATTCCCCGGGGCGTGGAGGCGCACGTCGTCCTTCCGGCGCTCGGCCCTCAGGTGCCGCGCTATCAGGCCTTGGGCGCGACGGTACACTTCGCGCCACTTTCGGTGCTGCGGCGCGACCTTTCGCCGGACACCGCCCTCTATCCGCTCCGGTTGGCGCGGTCCACGGCGGCCGTCGCGGGTCTCGCGCGCTCCGTCCAGGCCGACCTCATCCATACGAACATGGAGGTCCTGCTCGAGGGCGTGTTCGCTTCGAGGCTCCTCCGCAAGCCGCACGTCCTGCACTACCGCGGCAACACGCTCGACAGCCCCAAGATCGTCTTCGATGCCCTGGTCGCCATCTGGACCCGGGGCGCCGATACCGCGTACTGCATCTCGGGCGCCACGGCGGAGGTCTTCCGCCGGCGGGGGCACCGCGAGAAAGTCGAGGTCCTCTACAATCCGGTCGACCTCGCTGCCTTCGGCCCGGCGGCGGCTTCGCCGGACGTGCGTACCGCGCTGGGGGCGCGCCCGGGTCAACCGCTCGTCGGAACCGTGGGGCGGATTCATCCCCGCAAGGACCTGGAGACGTTCGTTCGGGCCGCCGCTGCGGTTGCCCGCGCGGCGCCCGAGGCCCGATTCGCGATCGTCGGCGCGGCGGAAGCGGAGGTCGAGAAGGCCTACCAGGAACAGCTTTCGCGTCTGGTCGCCGAGCTCGGCCTAAAGGACCGCCTCACGTTCGCCGGAGCCCGGCGCGACATCGCCGCGGTGATGCGGTCGCTCGATATTTTCGTGCTCACCTCGCGTCACGAGGGTTTCGGGCGGGTGGTCGCCGAGGCGATGGCCGCCGGGCGGCCGGTGGTGGTCACCGACGAGGGAGCGCTCCCCGAGTTGGTGGCCGACGGGCCAGCCGGTCTGCGCGCGGCGCCGGGCGACGCGGAGATGTTCGCCGAACGGATCCTCGACCTGCTCCGCAATCCGCTCGAGGCGGCGGCGCTGGGCGCGCGTGCGGTCGAGGCGGCGCACAAATTCGACGCGGACGCGATCGCCGAGCGCGTCTGGCGCCGGTACCGAGAGCTGACCAGCGCGCGCTGACCGCCGCGCCGGCTCAGACGAAGCGGCGCGCCCAGCGCTCGAGCGCCGTGAGCGCGAACAGCTTGCGCCCTACGTCCTCGCCCCCGAGATGCCGGTCGATGAGGGCGCTAATCGCCCCGGCGTCGAGCCCCAGCTCGGTGACCAGCGGGCCGTGTGGCAAATGTGCGCGCAGGGTATCGGTCGCCGGCTCGCGAAACCAGCGGTCGACGGGGATCTCGAAGCCGCGCTTCGGCCTGTTGGCCAAGCGGCGGCCCAACCGCGGCCGTAACAGCTGGCGCAGCAGCCGCTTGTCGCGCATCGAACCGATCTTGTTCGTGCGCGGCAGTCCGAGCCCGAACTCGACCAAGCGGCGAGTCAGGAATGGGACGCGAACCTCCAGGCTATGGGCCATCGACAACTTGTCGGCCTTCATGAGCAGGTTGTCGAGCAACATCGTCTGACAGTCGACGTACTGGAGCGTCTGTACCCGGTCGAGTCGCAGCTCGCGGGCCGCATCGAACAGCGACTCGTAGCGCGCCACCGCCGCGTCGGGACCGTCGCCCACCAGCGCGCGCCGCTCCTCCGGCGTGAAAATGTCGAACCAAGCCAGATAGCGCGCCGGAGAATCGAGCTGCACCGAAGTCGCGACCTTGGCCGCACGGCGCGCGACGTTGAAGATCCCCAGCGACCGCGACGGCAACCGCGCGGTGATCCCCAGGACATCGTCGGCGTATCGACTGAGCAAGGGCTGCAGGTCATCGACGATCGGTCCCCAGAAGTAGCGGGCGTACCCGCCCAGCACCTCGTCCCCCCCCTCGCCCGAGAGCGCCACCTTGACGTGCTTCGCGGTGCCGCGGCAGAGGTACCAGAGCGGAAGCACGGCGCTGTCCGCCAGTGGCTCCTCCAGGGCGTCGACGATGGGGTCGAGATCGTCGAGGTTCGCGGGCCCGAGATCGATGCGCACGTTCTCGTTTCCAGCCCGCGCGGCGACCAGCGCCGCGTAGTGCGTCTCGTCCCCGCGATCGGAAGCCGAGAACCCGATGGAGAAGGTCTTCGGCGGCGCCGCGTGCTGATTGGCGAACAGCGTGAGCGCGCTCGAGTCGAGGCCGCCCGAGAGAAAGAGCCCCGTCGGCACGTCGGCCATCAGGTGAGCCCGGACCGAGGCGTTCAGCAGCTCGCGCAGGTTCTCGAGCAGCACCTCCGGACGGAGGTCTTCGATCGGGGCGGGGGCCAGCCGGTAAAACGTCTCGACGCGGGTCTCGCCGCTCCGCACGTCGATCTCGTGCAACGTCCCGGGGGCGATCTTGGTGACCCCCGCGAAGGCCGTCATCGGCGAAGGGACGTACCCCACCCGCAGGAAGGTGCGGGTGAAGGAGGGGTCGACCGAGAGTGGCCCCTCCCCGTCGAACGCCAGCGCCCGGATCTCCGAGGCGAAAGACAGCTGCCCCCCGGTCCGCCGCAGGTAGAGCGGCTTGATCCCGAAACCGTCGCGCGCCAGGAAAAGCTTCTGCCGCGGGCGATCGTAGAGCGCGAAGGCGAACATGCCCGAGAGCCGCTCGGTGAGCTCGCGAGCCCCCAACGTTTCGTAGCCATGCACGAGGACCTCGGTGTCGCTGTGCCCCCGGAAACGGTGACCGTCCACCGCCAGCCGCGAGCGGAGGTCGCGATGGTTGTAGATTTCGCCGTTGAAGACCACCGCCACCGACCGGTCCTCGTTGAAGAGCGGCTGATGCCCGGAGGCACTGAGATCGACGATGGAGAGGCGCCGCATGGCCAACCCGACGCCGCCTTCGACCAGCGCCCCCTCGTCGTCGGGACCGCGGTGGCGGAGGCTGCCGTTCATGGCCGCGATCTCTTCCGGGCGAACCGCCCGGCCGTCGAAGCGGAGGATCCCGACGATGCCGCACATGTTGCCTAGGCCGCCTTCGCCAACAGATCGCGGTAGACGCCCATCATCTGCACCGCCGTTCGATCCCAACTGAAGCGCGCCGCGTGCGCCTGGCCCCGCTCGACCAGCGCGGCCCGAACCTTGCCATCGGTCAGCGCCGCCCCCGCGTGCCAGGCCAGCGCCTCGACGTCTTCCGGATCCGCCGTCAACGCGGCCTCGCCGACGATCTCGTCGAGCGATCCCGCCCGCGAGCAGACGACCGGCGTCCCCGAGGCCATCGCTTCGAGCGGCGGCCACCCGAAACCTTCGTACAGCGAGGGGAACAGCAGGAGATCGACCGCATTGTAAAGCGCCGGCAGCTCGCTGTCCCGAAGCGCGCCGAGCTCGACCAGCGCCGGAAAGACGCCCAGGCGCTCCGCGAGCGCCCGGTCGTCGCCCGAAAGCGGCGGCCCCACCCGGGCCACGCGCGCGTCGATCCCCCCGTCGCGCAGCCGGCGGAGCACCCGCAGCACGGTCCCGACGTTCTTGTAGAAGCCGCGCCCGATCTGGAGCATCACCGGGCCATCGCCCATCTCCAGCCGCCGCCGCAGCGCCTGCCCGCGCGACCGATCGGGGGCAAATTGCTGGTTCAGCCCCGGGTGGATCACGATCACCTTCGCCGGATCGACGCGCACGAGATCGACAAGGTCTCGCTTCGTCTGGGTGGAGTCGGCGACCACGACCGCCGCCCCCTTCATCACCTCCAGGGAGATGCGGAAAAGTTGAAGCGCCACCTGCGGCACCCGGGCCATGCCGATGCGACCGGAGGCCAGCGCCAGCAGGATGACGTCGTGGCAAGTGACGACCGTCCGCCGCCCGTCGAGCCCGGCGACCAGGTACCCCTGGCCATGGTCCACGACGTGGACGATGTCGGCGCGCAAATTTTGTATGAGGCGCGGATACACGGCAAAACGCCCCACGTACCCGTCGACCTTGTTCCACGCCGCCGAATGGCGCCGCCAAGCCGCCGGGACGACCCCGGGAGGGCGGACCCGCGTCACACGGACGTCGCGGCGCAGGAGCGCCTCACCGAGGCGCTCCGCATAGAGCCGCATGCTCGGCTGCTGGGCGTCGCGATAGTTGTGCAGGATCGCGACCTCGAGCCCCCGCGCGTCCGGGACGGAAACCGGTGAGATCATCGAGAATTCCGCGTTAGCATATACGCCAAAACACCCTCCCTCGTCGAACATCTCCTATACTCCCGGGCCGCGGCATGAATATCCTAGGAATCAACGCTTTTCACGGCGACGCCTCCGTCGCCCTGGTCAAGGACGGTGAGCTGGCGGGGGCGGTGGAGGAGGAGCGGCTCAATCGCCGCAAGCACTGCGCCGGTTTCCCGTCGCTGGCGGCCAAGGCGGTGCTCGCGCAGGCCGGCGTGGCGCCCGGCGAGCTGCAGCACGTGGCGGTGTCGCGCGATCCCAAAGCCAACCTGCACAAGAAGATCCTCTTCGCGGTCCAGAAGCGGCCGTCGTTCACCAAGCTGGTGAAGGACCGCCTAGCCAACGTGGCCAAGGTGCGGGGTGTCGACGAGACGCTGGCGGCCGCGCTGGGGGTCGAGCGCAAGGCGCTCAAGGCCAAGTTCCACGCCGTCGAGCACCACAAGTCGCACATCTCGAGCGCCTTCTTCGTCTCGCCGTTCGAGGAGGCGGCCTGCCTGTCGATCGACGGCTTCGGCGACTTCGTGTCGACCATGCGTGGCGTGGGGCGCGACCGAAAGCTGGAGATCATCGATCGCGTCGAGTTCCCCCACTCGGCCGGCCTCTTCTATACCGCGGTCACCCAGTTCCTCGGCTTCCACAGGTACGGCGAGGAGTGGAAGATGATGGGGCTCGCGCCCTACGGCAAGCCGCTCCACGTCGAGAAGCTCCGCCAGGTGATCCGCCCCGTCGACGGCGGGCACTTCGAGCTCAACCTCGACTATTTCCGCCACCACACCGACGGCGTGGAGATGACCTGGGACGACGGCTCGCCTCACCTCGGCCTGGTGTTCGCGCCCAAGCTCGCCGAGCTGCTCGGCCCGGCCCGCGATCCCGAGGACCCCGAGTTCTTCGGCAAGTGGGCCGACATCGCCCACAGCGCTCAGGTGGTCTACGAGGAGATCTTCTTCCACGTGCTCGAGGACCTACAGCGGCGCACCGGCCTCGACAAGCTGGCCCTGGCGGGAGGCTGCGCGCTCAACTCCGTGGCCAACGGGAAGGTCTTCGAGCGGACCAAGTTCCGCGAGATCTACGTGCAGCCGGCCGCCGGCGACGACGGGACCGCCATCGGCGCCGCCTTCTACGTCGAGCACGCGGTGCTCGACCGCCCGCGCCGCTTCGTCATGCGCGACGCCTACACCGGCTTCGACTTCGACGACCAGGAGATCGAAGCGGCGATCGAGAAGGCGCGCGGCAACGGCTGGGACCCCGCCATCGACGTGCGCCGCCTCGACGACGGCGAGCTCTATCGCCAGGTGGCGGCGGCCGCCGCCGGTGGCAAGGTGGTCGGCTGGTTCCAGGGGCGGATGGAGTTCGGCCCCCGCGCGCTCGGCAACCGCTCGATCGTCGCCGACCCGCGCCGCGCCGACATGAAGGACATCCTCAACAAACGGATCAAGCACCGCGAGACCTACCGGCCGTTCGCCCCCAGCGTGCTCGAAGAGAAGGCCTCCCAGATCTTCGAACGGAGCGAGCCTTCGCCCTTCATGCTGCTGGTCTACAAGGTGCGGCAGGAGCAGCGCGCCCGCATCCCGGCCGTCACGCACGTCGACGACACGGGGCGCCTGCAGACGGTGAGCGCCACCACCAACCCGCGCTACCACGCCCTCATCTCCGAGTTCGAGCGACAGACCGGCGTGCCGCTGATGCTCAACACCAGCTTCAACGAGCACGAGCCGATCGTCGCCACGCCGGGCGAAGCGCTGGCCTGCTACCTCAAGACCCGAATGGACGTGCTGGCGCTGGGCAACTGGGTCTTGACGCGGCCGAGCGCATGAGAACAGCGGCAGCCGCCTTCATCCTCTCGATGTTGTGCGGGACGTTCCTGACGCCCCTCGTGCGTCGGCTCGCCCATCGCTTCGGGGCGCTCGACCACGCCCGCTCGTCCCGCAAGATTCACGGCCACCCGGTCCCCCGCCTGGGGGGGATCGCCATCGTGATCGCCTTCTACGTGCCGATCGTGGCGCTGATGCTGTTCCATGGCGGCGTCGGCCTGCTTTTTCTTTCCGAACGCGAGCACGTGATCGGCCTCTTCGCCGGCGGTCTCGTCATCGCGCTCCTCGGTCTCTATGACGACTTGCGCGGCGC
>Ga0134128_10001808_pt1 | contig 27044 bp, 21 predicted proteins | sample KB31754_FD_96462 | JGI IMG/M metagenome (GOLD analysis project Ga0134128, IMG submission 96462) | Terrestrial soil microbial communities with excess Nitrogen fertilizer from Kellogg Biological Station, Michigan, USA - KB3-175-4 | ecosystem: Environmental > Terrestrial > Soil > Unclassified ...
TCACTCGGGATACGCAACCGCATGGGCGCAGGCGCGCCGATGCCTCCCATGCCTCGGCACCACCCACGCCGACTACTTTCATGGGGCAGTACCCGTAACCGAGGCGCTAAACTCGGAAGACATTGCTTCCCGTTATGAGGAAAACACGGGACATTGCATCGTACGCGCCTTTAAGCAGGTAGACTACGAAGCCATACCTGCCGTCCTGGTTGCCGGTCACGGTCCGTTCACCTGGGGACGAGACGCAGCCTCAGCCGCTCACAACGCTGTCATGCTGGAGGCGGTGGCCCGCATGGCCTACTTAACACTCTCCATCAATCACGCGGCGGAACCGATTGGGCAAGACTTGCATGACAAGCATTACCTGCGCAAGCACGGAAGCAAGGCGTATTACGGACAACGCAGGGATTGCACATGAGGGCCATCACGGCAGTTTACGCGGCGACAACCCTGGTGCACTTGTCGCCGGTTGACATCGCCATCGTTGTCTTCTATTTCGCGCTGGTGCTGGCTATCGGCCTCTACCTCAAGGGCCGCACCCAAACGGGGGAAGACTTTTTTCTGGCCGGGCGAGAAATGAGCGCGTGGATTGCCGGGCTCAGCTTCCTCTCCGCCAACCTGGGCTCGCTGGAACTGATGGGGTGGGCCGCGGCAGCCTACCAGTATGGCATCTTGGCTACCCACTGGTATTGGATCGGCGCCATTCCGGCCATGCTCTTCCTCGGCCTGGTAATGATGCCGTTTTACTACATCTCCAAAACACACTCTGTTCCCGGATACCTGAAATTGCGTTTTGGAGAGCCTAGCCGGGCGCTGGCCGCCATTTCCTTCGCGTTCATGACGGTGCTCATGAGCGGCATTAACATGTACTCGATGGCGCTGGTCATGAAAGTGGTTTTGGGATGGAATATCAACTTCAGCATCTGGGTGTCGTCCCTTACCGTGGCCGTATACGTGGCCCTGGGCGGACTGCGGTCGGCGATTTTCAACGAGGTGCTCCAGTTTGTGCTGATCTGGGCCGGCGCCCTGCTTATCCCCATTCTGGGTTTGATCGACGCTGGCGGCTGGACCGCCCTGCAGGTACGAATTGCGCACAATGCCTCAGCGGAATTCACCCACCTCTGGTCCACGCTGGGGTCGTTCAGCAACAATCCCATGGGCATCCACTGGACCGGAATTGTTTTCGGCCTGGGCTGGGTAATCTCGTTTGGGTATTGGACCACCGACTTTTTGGTGGTTCAGCGCGTGCTTGCGGCCAAGGATCTGCGGGCCGCCAAGATGGCTCCCATCATTGGCGCCGCTTTCAAGATGATGGTGCCGTTCATCGTCATCTTGCCGGGATTGCTGGCGCTGGCGGTTCTTCCGATCAAACTTACGGGCGAAACAGCGGCGCTGGCCAGCGGCGGCCATAGCTACAACGAGGTCCTTCCGCTCATGCTGGCACGTTATTGCGGTCCCGGGCTGCTTGGGTTGGGGATCACCGCCTTGATGGCGGGATTCATGTCTGGCATGGCCGGCAATGTCAGCGCCTTTACTACAGTATGGACCTACGACATCTACCGGGCGCTCATTCGAAGGAACGCCAGCGATAAGCACTACGTTGATATGGGGCGCTGGTGCACCGTACTGGGCGTTCTGATCAGCGTGGGAACGGCGTACCTGGTGATGCAGTTTGCCAGCATCATGGATTACGTGCAGGCGTTATTTGCCACCTTCATCGCTCCCTTGTTCGGGACTGTGCTCCTGGGAATGTTGTGGAAGCGGACCACATCGGCGGGAGGGTTCTGGGGACTTCTGGTGGGAACTCTGTCATCCATCGCCATGTGGGGGTGGGTGAAGATGGATCCCAGCGCTCTGCGTTATGTGGCACTTTCCCCGCATGCCCGCTTCATGGCGGAAGACATGTACCGGGCCTTGTGGTCGTGGATGGTGTGCGTGGTGGTAACCGTCATCGTCAGTTACTCGACCAAGCCGCCGGCGGTGGCGGAACTGACCGGGCTGGTATACGGAGTGACGCCGCTGCCCTCGGAGGCGCACGTCGCGATTTATAAACGCCCGGCTTTCTGGGCCGTGGTAATCGCGCTCGTATTTGTGGCTCTTAACGTAATTTTCTGGTAGGCGATGCTCTCGCGTACTCGCATCTCGATCTGGTTCTTTATCGGCCTGTCCTTGCTGGTGAACGGGGGCCTCATCCTCGCAGCGGGACTGTACGAACTGCAGAACCCGCCGCAACATCCGGTTATCCTATTCAACCTTCACGCTAGCATCTGGTGGGGTGGGCTGCTTTTTCTGCTGGGCATCTTCTATTCCTACCATTTCACGCCAACCAGGACGGGAGACAAGCAGCCAAGCAAGCCGCCCGCGCCCGGAGGGGACACACATGCACAATGCTGATAAAAAGCTGACTATTGGGGTCATCGTTGGGAACCGAGGCTTCTTCCCTGACCATCTAGCAAAATCAGGCCGGGAGGAAATTCTCGCTGCCCTGTCGCGGGCTGGTATGAATGGAATCGCCCTGGATACGCAGCAGAGCAAATACGGCGCTGTCGAAACCCACGAGGAAGCCAAACGTTGCGCCGCTTTGTTTCGCGAGCACGCCGACCGCATGGATGGCATCGTCGTTACTCTGCCCAACTTCGGCGATGAACGCGCAGTTGCCGACACCCTTCGTCTTGCCGGTCTTCGGATTCCGGTACTCATTCAGGCGACGCCCGATACTCCCGCCAAAATGACAGTGGCGTTCCGGCGAGACAGCTTCTGCGGCAAGATGTCAGTGTGCAATAACCTCCGCCAGTACGGCATTCCCTATTCGCTGACCGCCCTGCACACCGTCTCGCCCGACTCGGAAGAATTCCATAAGGACCTGGAGTGGTTCGGCGCGGTGTGCCGCGTCGTTAGAGGACTGACCAACCTGCGCATCGGCAGCATCGGCGCTCGTCCGGCCGCGTTCAATACCGTCCGTTATAGCGAAAAGATCCTGGAGTCGCAGGGCGTCAGCGTGGAGACGCTGGACCTATCGGAAGTACTGGGGCGTATCCAGCGCATGAAGGATAACGACGACGTGGCCCAGGAGAGGCTTGCTGCCATTCAGAAATATGTTCCCACATCCGGCGTGCCCGCCGCTGCACTGTTGAAAATGGCGAAGCTCTCGGCTGTGATTCAGCAGTGGATGCAGGCGGCCGACCTGCAGATCAGCGCTGTCCAGTGTTGGACTTCGATCGAGGAAAACCTCGGTGTGGTGCCCTGCACGGTGATGAGCATGATGAGCAATGAGCTGATGTCGAGCGCCTGCGAGGTGGATATTTGCGGCGTACTTGGCATGCACGCTCTGCAACTGGCTTCGACCACGCCTTCCGCGCTGCTGGACTGGAACAACAATTACGGCTCCGATCCCGACAAGGCCGTCTGCTTTCATTGCTCTAACCTGCCGAAACATTTCTTCGCCGATGTCAAAATGGATTTCCAGGAAATCATCGCCGGCACGGTAGGCAAGGAAAACACGTTCGGAACTTGTGTGGGAAGAGTGCGGCCGAGCCCGATGAGCTTTGCCCGTTTCTCCACCGATGATACCGGCGGCAGGATTCGCGGGTACCTTGGCGAAGGGCGCTTCACGGATGACCCGCTGAACACCTTCGGCGGCGCCGGCGTAGTTTCCATACCGAAGCTGCAGAATTTATTGCACTACATTTGTGCTCAGGGTTTTGAACACCACGTTGCCGCCAACCTGTCCACAGTGGCATCGCCGCTCCACGAAGCCGCTACGCGCTACCTGGGCTGGGAGATGTACTGGCACAACCGGCCGAATGGGGGCTGCTGATGTCCATTGTGGCGGGCGTTGATTTCGGAACGCTGAGCGTGCGGGTTTCCCTGGTGGACAGCGAGCGTGGGCTGCTGGAATCCGCCACCGCCGAGTATCCACTGCACCGGCAGCGCAGCGATCCGGAATACGCCACCCAATCGCACGACGACCACATGCGCGCTCTGGTGGAAGCTATGCGTGTAGCGCTGGCCAAGGCTGGGGTTCCCGGGGACCGGGTCGAGTCTATTGCGCTGGACACGACGGGATCTTCGGTGATTCCAGTGGGGAAGGCTCTGCAGCCCCTAGGGGAATATTATCTCTGGTGCGACCACCGCGCTAAAAGCGAAGCGGCCGAGATCACCGAAGCAGCGCGGCGGGATGGGCTGGAGGTCATTAGTTGGTGCGGTGGTACTTACTCGTCCGAGTGGGGCTTCTCCAAGCTGCTGCATTGGCTGCGTCATAACCCTTCCCGGCGTGCCGAACTGGTTTCCGCATTCGAACACTGCGACATGGTGGCGGCCGCGCTCTGCGGCCTGAGTGACGCCCGTGAAGTGAAGCGCAGCGTATGTGCCATGGGGCATAAATGGCTGTGGAATCCGGCTCTGGGCGGTCTTCCGCCTCAGGAGTTCCTGACCACAGTTGATCTCCTGCTCGCGGGTGTTCGGGAGAAACTGGACGGACAGTATGCCACTTCCGACCAAATCGCCGGCCGCTTATCCCCGGAGTGGGCACAAAACTTGGGATTGAAGCCAGGAATTCCCGTTCCCGTCGGGGCCTTCGATGCCCATTGGGATGCCATCGGCGCCGGTTGCCAGACGGATGACATTGTTAACGTGATCGGCACCTCTACCTGCATCATCGGTATTACTGAGTCGCCGCATCTCGTTCCTGGCGTTTGCGGGGTCGTGCACGGCAGCGTCCACCCCCAGCGGACGGGTATTGAAGCGGGACTCTCGGCTGTCGGAGATGCTTTCAGCGCCATCGCGCGGCGCGCCCAGACTGACGTGAACACGCTCAGTCGAGGCCTGGATCACTACCGCGCGGGACAGACAGGATTGCTGCGCATGACCTGGGACAATGGCGATCGCACCGTTCTGGTCAACCCTAACCTGCGCGGCATCACTCTGGGCTGGAATCTGCAAAGTTCGGCGCGGGACGAATTGTTTGCTGCCATTGAGGGCACGGCGTTTCATACTCGCGTCATTCTCGACCGCATGTTGGAGCACGGTGTGAATATGAAACGGGTAATCAATGCCGGCGGCATACCGCAGAAGAATTCTGTGCTTAACCAGGTATATGCCAATGTGCTCGGCCGGCCGGTCCTGGTTCCCACAGGCAACGTCGTAGGGCTTGGTGCAGCAATTTTCGCCTTTCTGGCAATCGGAACCTTTGCCACGGTGGAAGAAGCGCAGGCCAGAATTTGCCCGCCGCACAAAATTTATATGCCTGAAGCGGAGTCGCAAGAGGTTTATGCCCGGCTCTATCCGCTGTTTCGCAGTTTGTACTTCGCCCTCGGACAGCCGGAGAGCAGCAGCCTATCGCATGTCTTGCCGGAATTAATGCGTGTGGCAGAGATGGCCAGCAAAGACACGGTCAGCGCCAAAGCTGGTTGATTCTCGCTCGCTGTACCGCGACACCCGGTGCCCCCCTCGCCGCTACCAACATCGCGAATTCTGATCCTGCACAACCTGCAATGGTGTCAGGGCAGCGAGCTAAGGTAACAAGGTGCATCCGTGCGCTGCACTGGCACGTTGCTGGGGGGAGTGGCCCAAGGGGCTCCAGCGAAGTCAAAGAACTCTGTCATATCAGGCATGGCCGCGTCCCGATGATTCAGCGGCGAGAGGTTAAATCGCGTTTCAATCAACCGTAAGACCGCTGTGTAATCCATGGGGGTGTGGCTGACAAAGTTCTTGGTGAAAGGCGACACCACAATCATGGGCAGCCGGTACCCGCTAACCCGGAACGTGCAAATGGGGGTGGTGATTAAGTACAGATTGCTGTCCTGACAAATATCCCGCCCGCCAAAGATCCCCAGGTCAATGGGGTTGATGCCGTCCGGGTTAGGAACACTCATAGGCTGCTCGTGATCATAGAAGCCGCCGGCTTCGTCCCACGAGAGGATGAATACCGAGTCTTTCCAAGAACTACTCCCCATCAGCGCATTGATCAGCGAGGAGACATACTTCGCGCCGGGCTGAATGTGGATGGGGCTGACCGTGGGATCGTTGTGGTCCCCGGTGGGATGTTCGTCCCAACCCATTTCAGAGGCAGGTTCAATAAAAACAACCTGTGGCAGCGTTCCATTTTTAAGATCTGTGAAGTACTGGCTGATTGGCGCAATGTTGTTCGGCTCTACACTGAGGACATGCCGGTTGTAAGTGAACTGGTTAAGGTAGCTCTGTGAGTCCAGGCACTGAACTGTAGCGCAGCCGCTAGGAGTTGGGTGAACGTAGATCTTCCACGAAATGTTGTTCTGGTCTAGCACCTGAAGGATGGTCAACGAGCTTAACTGAGCCGAGCCACTAATCAGCTGATAGGCGTGACCCATACTGGTTGCGGCGTAGCTGTAGGCCCGGTTCGGTTGCGAGCGGCTCAAGTTCGGCGAGTAGAAGTGGTCTGCGGTGCCAAAGGTGCTCGCCATGAAATAGTAATAGTTGAGTACGGTTTCGTCGTAGTAGCCCATAACGCGATGGCCCACAGTATCGTAGTACGTCCCTTCGTGCGCCGCCGTTTGCACGAAACCGTCGCCAGCAAAGGTGCCGCCCTTAGTACCATCTGGGTCATTATGGTTAAAATCTGCGTGGCTCTCGTTCCAACTAGGACTGGGATTCTCCAGACATTGCGTGTTCAGCTTGAATGGGTGGACCGCCACTCCGTTGGGATCCAGGTTGGAGTCGCTATTCGATTCCACGTCCAAGCTTGTTCCGTTCGTGGCCTGCGGAAACCCGTACTTGCTCCAGTACTCGGGCAAATGGCTGAAGTAATGGTCAAAGCTGCGGTTCTCCTGCATCATGAAAATGATGTGGTTAATGGAGGACTGCAGCGTGTGCGTGGACGGCGGGGGCGGTGGCTGTGGCGGAGGCGGCGGGGGAGGAGCTGGGGTGAAACTAGCACCGAGGGTCTGGTTGCTCGTCAATGTCAGCTGACACGTGCTTTGCGCGCACGCTCCTGCATATCCTGAGAAGACATACCCAGATGCAGCTGTCGCCGAGAGGGACAGCTTAGTTCCTGAGTCGAATTTGGCCGTGCAGGTACCAGGACAAGCGATACCGGCGGGAGTAGAGGTTACACTCCCGTCGCCCGTAACGTTGACCGTGAGGCTATCCTGGGAAGGTGGAAGCGGCGGGGGCGGTGGGTTGTTGGAATTGCTTTGAGAGCTACCGCCGCCGCAACCGATAAGGGCCGCGAGCAGAACCAGAGCTGGCCAATGTTTCATTTTCTTTAAATCCCCCCGTGCCAGTAGCGGGTTGTGACCTAAATACGTGTCATGATCCTGGTTTGTCTTTCGCCGTAGCTCCTCCACGGAGTGCGCCAAGTTTTTAGGCCACGCGGTCACGGTTATTGCTTTGTTGTTCGACATATTTACTTCTAACCTTCAGCTGTAGTGGGTACCCGCGGCGAACTTGCCCGAGCGCATCACAGCCTATGCTTCCGCAGCTCCAGAGCTCGGTTCCTTCGCTTTATCGGCAACGGGAAGTGATATCACAGCGGGAGGATTTCGCTACCCAGGATCAGCGATGTTTGGTGCTTTTGTCCTTTCATCCTAACACGCCGGGGCGAGGCATGGGTCCGTCTGGGGCTGAGGGAGCGACCTGGCCAGGGCCATCCTAGGCGGGGCAGAAGCCAGAGATCCCAGGGTTCGGACGGTCCCCAATGTCACAGAACCGGAGGCTCGATTCAGCGTATCGGCTCCCGAACGAAGCGAGGCTGGTTTGAAACCGGACATTCACTCGCCCTTTGCGCTAACCGCAATAGTGGTGCATCCCTTCTTTGTTGAGTGGAGTATCCTTCTGCTCCGGAACCAAGATAGGGCGACGAACAACAGGCGCATCTAAATCAGGAAAAGCGAACAAACCAGGAGGAGCGAACATGCCTGACCATAAACACGATGAACTCGGGCCAGATTCAGCCGGACAATCCGGTGACATTCAGCAACTGCCGGACGCTGCTGAGGCAGATTCTGAGAGCGTGGAGGAATTGGTGGAGGAGGGGAACGCTTTCGAGGCGGATGCCGTTCAGGGGGTCGAAGAGGGCAAAACCCCAGATATCTCGGAGGTGACCACCCGCGAAGTACCAGAAGACGATGTGCCGCCTGAGTACCAGAATAACGACAGAAACATCGCCTGATGGGAACTGGGGGATGGACTATCCGAGAGCGGCGAGTCCAGCACCCGAGTTGCGAATCGGGATAATCAATTGGCTCATTCGGCAACGTGGGAGATAGTAGGAAGCGGGAGTTGCCCCCGTGACGCACGCGAGCGACTTGGTGCGCGTGAAAGACTTGAGTGTGTGCTATTCCGCTGCCGGGCAAAGTGTCCCGGCCGTGAAGCACGCCACCTTTTCTATAGGTGCGGGCGAAGTGCTGGGCCTATTGGGCGAGTCCGGCTCAGGAAAAAGCACGCTGGCGTTGTCGCTGTCCCGCATGCTGCCGGCTAACGCGCGATACGAGAGCGGCGCCATCACCTTTCGCGGCAGAAATCTGCTGCCAATGAGCGAAAAACAGCTTGGCGCGGTGCGAGGCGCCGAAATTGCCATCATTTGGCAGGATCCGGCATTGGCGCTCAACCCGGTGATGCGAGTGGGGCAGCAGATTGCGGAAGTATTGAGGGCGCATGGTTGCCGAGACCGTCACGAACGGGTTGAGCGCGTGCAGGCGGTGTTGACGGACGTTGGCTTTCAGCGTCCGTCCGAGGCGGCGTCCGCTTACCCGCACCAACTGAGCGGCGGGCAGCGTCAGCGGGTTGGCATCGCGCAAGCCCTGTGCTGCCGGCCGTCGCTGGTCATTGCCGACGAACCCACCAGCAAGCTCGACTCCGCCCTGCAGGTTGAGATTCTGGCATTGCTGGCGAAGCTGCGGGCGCTCCACCATATGGCGTATCTGATCATCAGCCACGATCCCGCGGTTTTTGGGGGATGGACCGACCGCATGCTGGTGATGTACGCGGGCGAAATTGTGGAGGAGGGCAGCCGCGAGCAGGTGTTTGGACATCCGTTGCACCCCTATTCTCAGGGCTTGGTGCGTCTTTCCGGGGCGCCTGCGGGCGCGCCACGTCAGTTGCTGCCGGTCATCCCGGGCGAAGCGCCAGACCTCACGCGGCGGCCGGCAGGCTGCGCCTTCGAGCCGCGCTGTCCTGAGCGCATGAAGGTGTGCGCCGCTTCCCATCCGGCCCAGAGCACCCCGGAAGCCAATCGCCAGGTCAGCTGTTTTAAATATGAATAGCCAACCATCGGCGCCGGCCACGCCACCGCCCCTGTTGCGGGTGCAGGAACTCGCCAAAATCTACTTCCGCCGCGGCAGCCTCACGCACCCCGGCTCGCGAGTGCAGGCGGTAAAGGGGGTAAGCTTCAGCATCGAGCCTGGCAGCACCCTGGGGCTGGCGGGAAGTTCTGGATGCGGAAAGTCCACCGTCGCACGGTGCATCAGCAGAATTGAGCGGCCGGATGAAGGCGAGATTCTATTTGAGGGCCACGACCTGGCGGCCTTAAGTTTCCGCGAGCTGCGCCCGTTTCGTCCCGCGATCCAGATGGTGTTTCAGGACGCGGCGACCGCCATGAATCCAAGCTTCTCCGCGGCAGAAATCATTGCCGAGCCGCTGCTGATCCAGGGAATTGGAACAGCTAAAGAACGCGCCGCTCGGGTACGCCAGGCGATGCAGGAAGCAGGCTTGCCGGCGGAGTGGTCAGGACGCGCCGCTCACGAATTCAGCGGCGGACAGCGCCAGCGGCTCACTCTCGCCCGCGCCCTGGTGCTCAAGCCCAAACTGCTGGTCCTAGACGAACCGCTGACCGGGCTGGACGTTTCCACACGGGCGCAAATTGCCAACCTGCTGCTGGAAGTGCAGGCGGCGCACGGCATTACCTACCTCTTCCTATCGCACGACCTCTTCCTGCTCGGACATCTGGCGGACCGAATCGCTGTCATGTCGGATGGGCAGTTGGTGGAAGAGGGACCGACGTCACAAATCATGGCCAGCCCACAGCACCCGGAGACCAGGAAACTGCTGGCCGCGAGCGGCAGACAACTGGCGCCGGCGGGAGCAGGCCGATGAAAAGCTACGTCGCCCGGCGGTTGGCCCGCGCCGTGCTTCTGCTCTTTGCCGTCTCCGTCCTCTGCTTTCTACTCACGCGGTTGGCCCCAGGGAGTTTCTTCGATGAAATACGTCTGAACCCGCAGATCTCGCCACACACCATCGCAGCACTGCAGGCACGTTACGGGCTGGATCAACCGCTGCCGCTGCGGTATGGGCGCTGGGCGCGCTCGGTGGTGCGCGGCGATTTCGGATTCTCCATCGCTTATAACACCCCGGTTGCGCAACTGATGTGGGCGCCAGCCGAGCACACGTTGCTGCTGGGGGGCGTCGCCATGCTGTTGTGCTGGCTGATTTCGGTTCCGCTTGCAGTGTGGTCGGCAGCGTACGAGCGCTCGTGGTTCGATCGCGGAGTTTCCGCGCTCACCTCTTTCATCATCTCGATTCCGGAAATTGTGCTGGCGCTTGGCCTATTGGCATTTGCCGTGCGCTCGCACGCGCTGCCCGTGGGAGGCATGACCTCGATAGGCTTCGATGAACTGACGGGCTGGGGCAAGGCCATGGATATCGCACGGCACATGCTGGCGCCGGTCGTGATCCTGGTGCTGGTGGCCACGCCGGTGATTGTGCGCCACCTGCGGGCCAGCGTCGCCGAGGTGCTGCACGCTCCGTTCGTGGAAGCGGCGCGGGGATGCGGCATTGGAGGCGCACGGCTCCTGTTCCGGCACGTGCTTCCCGCAGCCGCCAATCCAGCCATTTCCCTCTTCGGGCTATCCCTGGCGGCATTGCTGAGCGGGTCGCTGCTGGTGGAGGTGGTGACCGGCTGGCCGGGCCTGGGACCGTTGATCCTGGATGCAACCTTGGCGCGAGATCTGGATGTGGTAGTCGCCGCGGCCATGCTGGGTGCGGCGATGATGATTGTAGGGAACTTTGCCGCCGATCTGCTGCTGCTGGCCGCTGATCCGCGCATACGAACTGGGAGCCCGGATGCGGGGTAGAGGCTCCATCTTATTGCCCGCTGTGCTGTTGGTGCTGTGGCACCTGGCATTTGTCTTCGCTGGTTTTCTCGCACCCTACGACCCCGCCGAACAGCAGCGCGAGCTGCCCTATATCGCTCCCTCCCATCTGCAGTTTCGCGGGCCGGAGGGCTTCCACCTGCGGCCTTATGCGTGTGGCGCATCGAGTGTGGACGTTGGGCCGGCGCCCTGCTATCCCGTCCATTTCTTGATTCACGGCTGGACGTACAGCTTTGCCGGCCTGCAGTGGAATGTGCACCTGTTCGGTGTGCCTTCTTGGGGACGCATCGCGATTCTGGGCACCGATGCCTATGGCCGTGATGTGTGGTCGCGCCTGCTGTTCGGTGGCCGCATTTCCTTGGCGTCTGGCCTGCTGGCAACGCTGGTCTCGCTGGTCCTGGCCATGCTGATCGGGACGATCTCCGGCTTTTACGGCAAATGGACAGACGAATTCCTGATGGGCGGCGCCGAACTGTTTCTGGTGGTCCCCTGGCTGTACTTTCTTCTTGTCTTGCGCGCCATGCTGCCCCTGCACTTGACCGCGGCCGCCACGTTCCTGCTGGTGGTAGGAGTGATCGGCTCCCTCGGCTGGGCGCGCCCCATGCGCCTGGTCCGCGGCGTGGTGCTGAGCGCTCGGGAACGAAACTATGTGCTGGCGGCGCGCGGCTTCGGCGCCTCTGACACATACTTATTACGCCGCCACATCGCTCCGATGACCGCAGGAGTGCTGCTCACCCAGGCCGCGCTCCTGGTGCCGCAGTTCGTGGCGGCAGAGGCGGCGCTGTCATTCTTCGGCCTAGGCGTCAGCGAGCCAGTTCCGAGCTGGGGCAACATGCTGGCGGTTCTGCAGCAGTACAGCGTCCTGGTTTCCTACTGGTGGATGCTGGCACCGGCGATTGCCTTGGTGATTACTTCCGTAATGTATGGCTGGCTAGCCGAAGCCCTCCAGCGCTCGCTAAAATCTTCTTCAATCTAGCCTGGCTGTTCTGTGGGGAAAGGCACACATTGTTCCGTACAGCTCGCCTTTGCCTGCTGGTGCAGCTGCTCGCCATTTTTTGCCTGGCGGCGCCCAGTCCCGATCCCCTGCAACCCAAAGAGGAAGTACAGGTTTGCAAAGATGCCGGGCAGTACGGCGGCCGGCTGGTGGTGGGCTTGCGCGCCGAACCTAAGACGCTGAATCCGGTCACTGCTGAGGACGCGGTGTCGCGCGAGGTGATTGGCGGGCTGATGGCGGACCTGGTACACATCAACCGCTCCACCCAGCAGAGCGAGCCGGCGCTGGCGAAATCGTGGAAGGTTTCCGCCGACGGGCTCACCTACACTCTCAAGCTGCGGCGCGGCATCCGCTTTTCCGATGGCCAGCCCTTCGACGCCGACGATGTGATTTTTTCCTGGGCCGTCTACACCGACCAGAAGATTGATTCGCCGCAGCGCGACCTGCTGATCCTGGATGGCAAGCCGATCCAGGTTACAAAAATCGACCCATACATGGTGCGCTTCACCCTGACGCGGCCCTACGCTGCCGCTGAGCGACTCTTCGACAGCCTGGCCATTCTGCCCCGCCACATTCTGGATAGGCCTTACCGTGAAGGACGGTTCCTGCAGCAATGGGCGCTGAACACGCCGGCTTCGCAGATCGTGGGCCTGGGCCCGTTCCGACTGAAGCAATACCTGCCCGGCCAGCGCGTGGTTCTGGAGCGTAACCCCTATTACTGGAAGGCAGACGCGTCCAAGCGCCGCCTGCCGTATCTGGACGAACTGGTGTTCGTTTTCGCCGGAAATGAAGACGCCCGGCTGATGCAGTTCGAAGCCGGCGAAACGGACGTGGTCAACCGGCTCAGTGCGCAGAACTATTCGCTGCTGGCACGGCAAAGCGGGGGCTTGCAGCTTGACGATCTGGGGCCCAGCACCGAATACAACTTTCTGCTGTTCAACCTGAATGAGCTGAGCTCGAGCCACGTGCCAGAAATCGAGCGCAAACAGGCGTGGTTCCGGGATTTGCGGTTTCGGCAGGCAGTTTCAGCCGCCATTGACCGCGAGTCGATTGTGCGCCTGGCGTACGGAGGGCGGGGAACGCCGCTGTGGGGCAACGTGAGCCCGGGGAACAAGTTATGGGTGGACGCTTCCCTTCCCCATCCGCAGCGGTCTCTGGATTCCGCGCAGCAACTGCTGAAGTCGGCCGGCTTCTCCTGGAATCCAACGGGCAACCTCCTGGACCCCAGCGGGCGGGCGGTGGAGTTTTCCATCATCGTGGCATCGTCGAATTCGCAGCGCATGGAGATGGCCACCATCATCCAGGATGATTTGTCGAAACTGGGCATGCAGGTTAACGTGGTACCGCTGGAGTTTCGCGCCCTGCTGCAGCGCGTGTTTCAGAACTACAACTACGAGGCCACCATCCTCGGTCTGGGCGGCGGAGATGCCGATCCCAATGCGGAAATGAACGTCTGGGTTTCCAACGGCAGCACTCATTTGTGGCACCAGGGCGAGGCTCACCCGGCCACTGCCTGGGAAGCGGAGGTTGACCGCCTGATGAACCAGCAGATGCTCACGCTGAATTACAAGCGGCGCAAGCGGCTCTATGATCAGGTGCAGCAGATCATTGCCGCCAATCTGCCCATGGTGTTTCTGGCCACGCCGGACGTGCTGGTTGCTGCTAAGCCGGCGGTGGGCAATTTTCATCCCGCGGTGCTGGAGCCGACCACGCTGTGGAATGTTGACCAGCTCTATCTCAGGCGAGGAGCGGAAATGGCACGGTCCCGCTAAATGCCGGCCCTGGTGGCCCAACCCGCGCGATCACTACCGTGGGACGATGAGCGCTTGATCTCGGAGTGCCGCAACGGCAACCCGAAGGCATGGGACGCTCTGGTGCAGAAGTACAAGAACCTGGTTTACTCCATCCCGGTCAAAATGGGGCTGCGCGAGGAAGCGCCTGACATTTTCCAGGCAGTGTTTCTCGATCTACTCCTGGACCTGCCCCGGATCCGCGAGCCCCAGGCGTTAGCCAAGTGGCTCATCCAGGTGTGCTACCGCAAGTGCCTGCATTGCCGGGCGGAGGGACAGCGGCAAGTTGCGCTGCTGGACGAGGAGATGGAAGCGCAGGTTGAGCCCGCAGCGCTCACTCTGGACGATATTCTGATCGAAGGGCAGAGCGAACAGACAGTGCGCGATTCACTGCGGCTGCTATCACCGCGATGCGAGCGACTGGTGCGCATGTTGTTCTACGAAGTTCCCGCCCGACCGTACCAGGAAATCGCGCGGGAATTTGGCACTGCACTCGGCTCGATTGGCTTCATTCGCGGGCGCTGCCTCGCCCACCTGCGCAAGCAACTGCAAAGGCTGGGATTCAAATGAGCGCCGGCGCGTCCCCAGCCCCGGATCTTGAGGCAGTGATTGCGCAACTCTCGGCGCTTGTGGACGAGAGCGCGCTTGGCCGGTTCATTGCCGATAACCATAGCCTCTGGCAGCCGGCCCTCGTGCAGGAACTTTCCAACCAAGTGCGGCAGTTGGTCCGGGTAGACACCGTGAGCGCGCTGCGCCTGGCGGATGCGGCAGTGGCCATTTCAGAAACTTTGGGCGACAAGGCGGCGCTGGCCCAGAGCCTGCGCTCCAAAGCCAATGCGCTGTACGCGATTGATCAGCACGCTGCTGCGGTGGAGTTGCACGAACGCGCCATCGGACTCTTTCAGGAACTCGGTAACCGCGCGGAATTGGGCCGGACTCTCAGCGGGTCCATCCAGCCACTTCTCTTGCTCGGGCAATACGACCGCGCCCTGGCAGCGGCGGAGCGCGCCCGCGCGATATTCTCCGAGCGGGGCGATTCTCTGCGCCTGGCGCGTCTGGACATCAATACCGGCAACATCTACCACCGCCAGGATCGCTTCGCGGAGGCCCGCGACTGCTATGAGCGCGCTTATACCGAACTGCTAAAGCACGATGATGCCGAGGCTTTGGCGGCGGTCCTCAGCAATCTTTCCACCTGCTACATCAGCCTGAACGAATTTGCCAAGGCGCTGGAAACTCACCGCCTGGCGCGCGCCCATTGCCAGCAAAAGGAAATGCCCATCCTGGTGGCACAGGCGGATTACAACATCGCCTACCTGTATTTTCTGCGCGGCGAATATGGTCGCGCGATCCAGATGCTGCATGAGGCGATGGCCAGCGGGAAGAAGGTCGATGACAAGTACCAGCTGGCGCTTTGTAACCTGGACCTGGCGGAAATTTACCTCGAGCTCAATTTGAATGGTGAGGCGGCGAACCTGGCGCGCGCCGCTCACGAACAGTTCCAGCAACTGGGCATGGGGTATGAAAGCGCCAAGACGCTGGTGTTCGGCGGCATTGCCGCTGGGCGCCAGGGCCAGCCTTTCGAAGCGCTGGAACTTTTCGCGCAAGCCAAGCAACAGTTCATTCAGGAGAAGAACCAGGTTTGGCCTTCGCTGCTCGACCTATACCAGGCGCTGGTACTGCTGCAGGAAGGAAGGCTGTTCGAGGCGCGGCAGATGGCGTCTAAAGCGCGCGAGTTCTTCGCTTGTTCCAACGTACGCGGGAAGGCGGTGGTAGCGGAGCTGCTGCTGGCCCGCATCGCGCTGCGCATGCAGGAAATAGCGGCGGCGCACCAGCATTGCCTGGCGGGAATCGAGCGCCTGAACGGGCAGGAGTCGCCGCTGCTGGCGTATCAGGCCGGCTTCCTCCTGGGCGAGGTGGAGCGGGCGCGCAGCAACGATGCCGCGGCGTTTGCCGCCTACGAAGGTGCGCGGCAGGCGCTCGACAAAATTCGCGGGCAATTGCGGGGCGAGGAGCTGAAAATCGCCTTTTTCAGCAACAAAGGCGAAATCTACGAGCACCTGGTGGACATCTGCCTGCGTACCCGGGGCAATTTCGAAGAGATTTTCGGCTACATCGAACAGGCAAAATCGCGCAGCCTGCTCGAGTTAATGGCGCAGCCCGCGCGCCTGTCCACAACGGAAGATTCCGGGCAGAGCGAACTGGTACGCTCCATCCGCAACCTGCGTGAGGAGCTGAACTGGTACTACAACCTCATCGAGCGCGAACAATTGCAGCCCGAGAACCAATCTGCCGAGCGCATTGAGAAGTTGGAACGGCAGGCGCAGGACCGCGAGGCCGACCTCATGCGCGCCCTGCAGGAAGCCACCGTCGCGGAGGCCAACCAGGCCGGCTTCGCCATTCCCGCCGTAGCATCGTTGGAGGAGATTCGCGCGGGTTTGGGACATGACAGCGCGCTGGTGGAATACTTTTTCGTTGAAGACCGCGTGCTGGCTTGCGTTGTCACCCGCGAGACCTCGGACCTCGCCGCCATCACCCTGCGTCCGCGGGTTCGCAAGCTGCTGCAGTTGCTTCGCTTTCAGCTTTCCAAATTCCGTCTCGATCCCCAGTACGTGGAGAAATTTAAAGGCCCCATGTTCGACTCTATCCAGGCGCACCTCCACGACCTGTACCAGGAACTGGTCGCGCCGCTGCGGCCGCTGCTGCGGCAGAAGCACGTGGTGTTTGTGCCGCATGGACAGCTGCATCACGTGCCCTTCCACGCGCTATACGACGGCCAGAGCTACTTGGTTGACCAGTTCTCGATTTCCTATGCACCCAGCGCCAGCGTGTATGCCATGTGCAAGAGCAAGGAAGCCAATCGCGACGGGGGTGCGCTGGTAATGGGCATTCGGGATGAGCTGGCGCCCTCGATTGAAGAGGAGGCCAGGGCGGTGAGCGCGCTGCTGCCGGATTCGCAACTGCTGCTGGGAGCGGACGCTAGCGAGGACGCGCTACGAACCCTGGGGCCACGCTCGCGCAGCGTGCACATTGCTACCCATGGCTACTTCCGCCAGGATAACCCCATGTTCTCCTCCGTCCGCCTGGGGACGTCGTACTTGAGCGTGTATGACATTTACCAGCTCAAGCTGCCCGCGGAAATTGTCGTGCTGAGCGGCTGCGCCACCGGGCTGAACGTGGTGAGCCCGGGAGACGAACTGATCGGCCTCGCGCGCGGCTTTCTCCAGGCAGGCGCGCAATCCCTGGTGCTCAGCCTGTGGGACGTACAGGACTCCAGCACGCGTGCCTTTATGATTGCCTTTTATCGGCACCTGCAGGAGGGCGGTTCCAGGGCAGTCGCCCTGCAACAGGCAATGAAGGAAATCAGAAACACCTATCCCCATCCCTTTTACTGGGCGCCTTTTGTGTTGATGGGCAAGGACTAAGCGGATTTTTGCTTCGCCCTATATTTTTCAGCTTTCTGCCTCCCCTTAATGATGAAAGGCCGAAACAGGCAATTCCGGCCTTTCACAAAATCCCCATTTGGAGAGAAGAGTGGAACACATTGCAGAACCCGCCTGGGCCGACTTCGTTCGCGGCAGCAGCACGCCGGAAGCGAAGTTAGCCATCGAGTCACATTTGGCCAGCGGATGCGCAGAATGTCGCAGCGCGGCCAGCCTCTGGCAATCATTCCGGAAGCTTGCGGTAAAGGAAGAGGAATACACGCCTCCCTTGCAGGCAGTGCGTCTGGTGGAGGCGCAATTCGCTGCTGTAAACATTACGGTTCCTGCCGGCCGTTTTCCCGCCAGCCTGGTTTTCGACAGCTTTGCCCATCCTCTGCCGGCCGGCATTCGGTCCGGCGGTGCCATGGCCCGGCAAATGGTATACGAGGCGGACGGGGTAACCATTGACTTGCGCATTGATAAGCACGCGAATTCCAAGGCTTTGTCCATTGTTGGCCAGGTGCTGGATGCCAGAACCCTCCGCCTGGCTCCGGAGTCGGTGCCCGTAGCCTTGCTTAACCGGGACGGAGAACCGCTGCAGCGCACCTCCACTTCAAATTTTGGCGAGTTTCACCTGGAAGTGGCGACTGAGACGGAAATGCAGCTGGCAATCGAGGTGAATGCGGGGCGAACCGTTTGTATCACGTTGCCGACCGGCTCATGTGACCGGACAGGTGACTTTGGTGAGCAAAACAGATTACGAGAACGCACCGGGAACGATTACAGCGGTAAGTAGCTGAAAACTGCAACAGTTCCTAAAATCGTGCGCATTACAGGAGAGGGACCCATGGAAGCACTCGAGCACAAGGTGACGGGCAAACGGAGTTGGGCAGGCGGCATTCTGATGTGCGCGGCGTTCCTGCTGGTCACGATTCTTCCCGCGCCGGCGGCGGCGCAGACTCGCCTCATTGTGCGCGACTCGCTGGGCCTTTCGGGCATAAATCTGACCTGCTTGTTGCTCGGCTGCAACGTGGTGGATGCCATCGGCGATCCCCAGGGCCAGTTGTTTGTGGTCAGCTTCCCTCCCCTGCTCAGCCCAATCACGTGCTTGTTGCGGCTGAGTCTGCAGCTGGGAATCGTGGACGTTGAGATTGACCAGACGGTGAAGACCCTGGATGCTACCGCGGGGCCGGCGCCCTCGTATCTAACAGACGAAACCCCAACTTCTTACTACGGGAATACGGTGTGGCACGGGTATGTCAACCAGCCCGGCACCCAGCTGATCCGGTTGGCGCAGACGCAGTCCACGTTTAATACCGCCGGTGCGGGAGTGATTGTGGCGGTAATTGACACCGGCGTGGACCCAACGAATCCGGTGCTCAAAAACCTGCTGGTCAGCGGATACGACTTTACCCGCAATATGACCGGGGGATCCGAGGATTCCGACGTCAGCACCTCGGCGGATCTGAGCCAGGCTGAAACCGCGCAAGTGAACCAGCGCACCGTGGCCGTGCTCGACCAGCGCACGGTGGCCGTGCTCGATGGCTCCCAATACGCGGCATTTGGCCATGGCACGATGACCGCCGGCATTGTTCACCTGGTGGCCCCCCAAGCTCATATCATGCCCCTGAAATCATTTACCGCCGCCGGTACGGGATATGACTCCGACGTTTTGCGGGCCATCTATTACGCGGTGAAGCATGGAGCGCGGGTTCTGAGCATGAGTTTTGATTACACAACCTCCTCGCAGGAACTGGCCAATGCCATCAAGTACGCAAACAGCAATGGGGTAGTTTCGGTGGCCTCAGCGGGCAATGACGGCCAGCAGATCATGGTTTATCCGGGCGGCCTGCCGGGCGTGGTGGACGTTGCTTCCACCTCCAACCAGGATGGACAGTCGGTGTTCACCAACTTCGGTGCGCCCCCGGTGGATCTCGCGGCGCCGGGAGAAGGCGTAGTCACGACTTATCCGTGGGGGACGTACGCGGCGGGCTGGGGCACCTCCTTCAGCGCGCCTTTCGTCTCCGGAACGGCGGCTCTGATGCTCGGCCAGAACGGCGGCTGCACGGTTTCCAAGGTAGCCTACGGCCTGCAGAAAGCTGACTGGATTTCCGACCCGCAGCTGGGATACGGGCGGCTGGACACTTACTCGGCGGTGCAATTCTGTCATCAATAGTCCAACCCGGTGAGAACGCGCGGCTCCTGGCGGGGCTGGCTAATTCGGCGGCCGAGTTGTACGCCCCGCTGGGCCTGCGGTTGAAAGAACTGGAGGAGCAGCAGGCCGCGTTCCGCAACTCGCTGGTGTGCGCCTTCAACCAACTGCTGGATCTGAAGGACCTCAACACCGGGGTCCACAGCACGCGGCTGGCGGAGTGGGCCATTCGCGTGGCGCGCGCCCTGAACATTCCGGAAGAGCACATGTACCAGGTGGAGGTGGCGGCCCTCCTCCACGACATCGGCAAGGTCGGCGTTCCCGATGCGATTCTGAAAAAACCGGGCCCCCTCACCGCGGAAGAGCGGGCTCTGATGAACAAGCACCCCGAGTACAGCTGGTCCATCCTGCGCCTGCTGCCGGGCCTGGAGCAGGCCAGCCTCTACGCTCTTCACCATCATGAAAGCGTGGACGGCAGCGGCTACCCGGCTCATCTGAAGGGCGCGGACATACCGCTGGTCTCGCGCATTGTTTGTGTCATTGACGCCTACGACGCCATGATTTCCCACCGCTGTTACCGCAAAGGGCTGGGCCATGAAGAGGCGGCGCGAAGGCTGCGCGCGTCTTCCGGCACTCAGTTCGATGCGGAAGTGGTACAGGTGTTCCTTCCCATCGCTGAGGCGGAGGCCGGCGAAGTATTCGCCGCCGCGGGCACCAGCACCGCAGCGGTTCTTTAATCTCGCCGGCAGCCAACTGCATTTCTAACACTCGTCATTTCCCCGGCAGAACGCGTTTGGAATACAATCGCAAAATCGCGGCCACGCCGCCCCCATGAGCTGCTGAATCAATTCTCCGGCGTATGCCACCACTTCCTTCCCCGCCGCCTTCGCGCCCTGGGCTGCCGCTTCGAGGCCTGCTGATTGCTGCCGTGCTGTTCCTTTCCTACGCATATTTTTACCAGGGCACAGGGTGGAACCAGGATTCCCACTTCGCTTTGGCACGAGCACTGGTGGAGCGACACACGGTTTCGATTGATCATTACCAGAACACCACCGGCGACAAAGCCTATTACGAAGGCCATTACTACTCCGATAAAGCACCCGGATTGTCGCTGGCGGCTCTGCCTGCGGTCGCAGCAGGCATACCTGTGGCCCGCTGGTTCCACGTACACCCGTGGAAAGTCGCAAACGTGCAGCTGTACCTCGCCACTGCCTTCACTTCTTCCCTGGCAATCGGGTTGGCGGCAGCAGTCTTGTTCATCGTGCTGCGGAGCTGGGGAATGACGCCAGGTGCGGCGCTTTTTGCCGTGGTCGTTTTTGGACTGGGAACTCCCATGTGGATTTACGCCACCCAGTTCTGGGGACACGCGCTGGCCTCAGCTTGCCTGGTGCTGGCCTTTGCGGCGGCCGACTTCCTGAGCCGGGCTGCCAGCCTGCAGAGGCGGACTGTGCTCGCGGGGGCCGTCGGATTGATCGCGGGCTGGGCGGTGGTCAGCGAATATCCAGCTGCGATTCCCGCGGCCATGATCGCAGTGATGGCGCTGGTTTACTGTTGGCGATCCGCGACCCATAGAAGATCGTTTCTCTATCCCAGTGCGGCGCTGTGCCTCACCGCCGGGCTGTGCCTGGCCGTAGTGCTGATTTACCAGAAAGCGGCGTTTGGCTCGCCTTTCCGCCTGGGATACGAATATGTGGTCAATTACCAGGAAACGCTGCGCCATGGCGAGTTGGGACTTTCCTACCCCAAGTTGCGTCCCCTGCTGGCGCTATTGTTCGGCAAGCGTTGCGGCCTGCTGCTGTTTGCGCCCATCCTGGTGGTGGCTCCGCTCGGATTCCGCCAGTTGTGGCGCGCGGGTTTGCCCCGCCTCAGCCTGTGCGTGTGCACGGGGATCGCCATTTATTACATTTTGTTCAACGCTTCCTACCTGTATTGGCAGGCAGGAGCGTCGTTTGGACCGCGCTATCTTTCTGCCGGGTTACCCTTCGCCTGCCTATTTGTGGCGCCGGTGTGGCAGCGGGCCAGGCGGCCTCTGAAAGGGGCCATAGCCGCGATCGCCGGCTACGGAGTGTTAGTGGCGCTCGCGGGGGCCACTACGACCCCCATGATTTCTGAAGCTGTGACCTTCCCCCTGAGAGTAACCCTGCAGGGGTTCACACACGGGCAGGTGTATGAGCAAGGAGGGGCGTGGAACCTTGGCACGCTGGCAGGCCTGCACGGCTGGTTGGCGGTGGCGCCGCTGCTGGCGGCGTGGGGAGTTGCAGCCGTCGTCTGGTGGCGGATCGAGCCGGGACAGCGGGAGCCGCTGATAGCTAGCACTGATGCAAAGCGCGTGCCGGCTGGCGGGTTAGAGTAGGCGCGAAGCGGACTGCCGCCCTACGGAATCCGCTTAATTTTTGTCGCTGACCCACGACTTCCGTCCACGTGTTTAAGAGAGCGCCCTTGCGGGGCCGGTCTGGGATGCAGGAATTGGGGACGTCAGCGGCGGCCTACGCCGATGTACTGGAAACCCATTTGCCGCAGGCTGGGACCATCGAGCAGGTTCTTCGTGTCCACGATGATGGGGCGCTTGAGCAGGCGCTTGATGCGGGCAAAATCCAGGTCGCGAAACTCGGGCCAGCCGGTGCCCACCACCAGCGCGTCCACGCCTTCGGCCACGGCGTAGGCGGAATCGCAATAGCGCACCGCTTCCAGTTCCGCCTTGGCCTGGGAATTGGCCACCGGATCATAAGCCCGCACCTTGGCGCCCTTAGAGAGAAGACTGCGCGCCAGGCACAAAGAAGAGGAACCAACCACCGAGTTGGTGTTGGGCTTGAACGCCAGGCCCAACATGCCCACTTCCTTGCCCGCCACCGGGTCCACGGCATGCGTGATCTTATCCACCAGCGAATCGGTAACCGTGCGGTTCACCTCGCGAGCGGCCTCCAGAATACGCAGCGAGACGTTGTTCTGGCGCGCCAGCTCGGCCAGCGATTCCATATCGGCTTCGGCGAAAGGCCCGGCAAACACCGAGCCGGGCTGCAGGCAGCGCGGGCCGATTTTCTTCTTGTCCAGTCCCAGGCCCAAGCCCACGTCCATGGCATCGGCTTTTACGCGCTCGCACAGGCCTGCCAGTTCGTTGATGAATGAAATCTTGGCGGCGAGGAAAGCGGTGGTGGCCTGGCGCACCAGTTCCGCGCTTTCAAAACTCATGTTGACCACGGGCACGCCGCGCATCACCAGCGGCCGGTACATCTGCTTCATGGCCTTCACCACCGCTTCCGAAGTCGTGCCCAAAATGATGCGCTCCGGCCAGTTGAAATCTTCCACGGCGCAGCCGTCGGTGAGAAAGGTAGGCTGCGAAACCACGTTGATATTTAGCTTGTGGTCCTTGAGCTTGCGCTCGATGCGGCTGGCTGTGCCCACCCCCACCGGAGTGGCGAGAATCAGCATGGTGTCTTTGCCCATCAGGCGGGCGAGGCTCACCGCCAATTCATCAATTTCGATGGCCGAATCCTGCGCCAGGAACATGAACTGGGCGTTGGGCACCAGTTTCTGCAGGTCGGTGGAATAGACCAGGCGGCCCACGCGAACGTTGCGGCGAATCACTTCCTGCAGGTCTTTTTCGTGAAAGGGGACCTCGCCGCGGGCGCGCGCCCGGAGGAGGTCGGAATCCTGGTCACAGCAGAAAACGGGAGTGCCAAAATCGGCGAGACAGGCGGAAATTACCGTCCCCAGAAACCCCGAGCCGTACACCCCAATGGGTAGCATCCCCTACTCGCTCCATGAGTTAGCGTTGGCGGGACGCCGGCGCCACGGCCCTCACCGGCCCGCACACCCCACCCTTATGTACCGCCCGCAGCGGGTAGTGGCAAGGGCACCATGGGGACGTGTACCAGAAAAACTTCGGTAATGTGCCCCGTGGGAGAATCGTTTCCGAAAGGGGCGGAGCAAGCAAGGAACAGGCAGGGCCACCGTCTGGGCTATGAAGAAGGTTCAGCGGCCGCGTTTGACCGCCAGGCTGCCACCCAGGGGCACAGGCGCCAGGTCTTCCCAAGTGTCGCCGGGGGCTTCCCGGACAAACGTAAGCTCTTCGATAAGCACACGGCGGCTGCCCTGATACTGCGACCAGCGCTGCTCGGCCACGCGGAAGGCATTGCTAGCCTCCTCCGGCGTGCCCACCTTGACGATGGTGAGGTGGGGCATGTAGGGCCAGGGCTCTTCCGCCTGCAAGGCCTGGATATTCAGCTGGTCATGCAGTTCGCGCAGGCGGTAGGCGGCATGGGCCACGCGGATAAAGACGGTTGGCGTTACCGGGATGAAAGATTCCACCTCGCCCATGACCACCTCAAAGGGGCTGGCATTGCGGCAAACACGCTCCACCACCTGGCGCGCTTCATCTTCGCTGCCCTGCAGCGGGCGGGGGGGCAAGACAGTGAGATGGGCTGGCAGGTGGGCGAGAGCGGGATGGAGTTCGCCGCGCAGGCGCTCCACAAATTCCCCCACGGGCGCTTTCACGTAGGCGACCAATGCGTAGTGCACAGGCGGCATGGCTGGAAGGAATTATACGCCCGGCGTGAAAGCGGAGGCGCTGACGAGAGCCGGACGTGCACTGGCAATCATTTATAATCGCGGTGCAGGCCCCCTCTGGGCCGCGGTTTCGTCGGGGCGTAGCGCAGCCTGGTAGCGCACCTGCCTTGGGCGCAGGGGGTCATCGGTTCAAATCCGATCGCCCCGACCATTCTCTTCCTTCCTCTCGTCGGTTCCGAGCAATTGTCTCCGTCGCATCGCACGGCTTAAGACGTGCGTAACCTTGCTCGTCCAATCCTAAGAACTCATTATGAAGCTCGGTAATGCCTCTCACGGGGCCCGGGTGGCGTGTGCCAACCTGCTGATCAGGCGCGACAAACCAGCGAAGTTCATAGGAATGAAGAAATGAAGTTACACACACAGCGATTCTATATCTGCCTGGCGGTTGTAATGGCGTGGATCCTGGTAGGATCCGCAGCGATCCACGCCCAGGATATCGGCACGCCCGAGGTAAAACTCGGAAGCATTGTGGGTACGGCAACGGATGTGAACGGCGACACGGTTCCCGGCGCTACTGTCGTCCTTGAGGGCACTGACGCAAGTGACCGCCGCACAATGGCCGCAAACGACAATGGATATTTCGAGTTTCATGACGTGAAACCTGGGATTCCTTATCACGTCAAAATCAGTGCTGCCGGGTTTTCAGAATGGGTTTCGCCGGTTGTTACCCTTGAGCCCAGCCAGTTCAAAATCCTGACGGACATTCGACTGCAGATCGAGCTCGCACGCACCACGGTGAATGTGACCCAGACCTCGGAAGAGGTTGCGACCGAACAGGTCAAGGTGGAGGAAACACAGCGCGTCTTCGGCATCATCCCAAACTTTTATGTCGTCTATGACCCAGATCCTGCTCCGCTGACCGCTAAGCTGAAATTTAGGTTGGCGCTCAAAGTTGCCACGGATCCAATCACTGCTACCGGAGTCGCGTTTCTTTCTGCAGTCCAGCAAGCAGGGGATACCCCCGACTACGGCCAGGGCGCTGAAGGGTACGGCAAGCGCGTTGGCGCCAATGCTGCCGATGGAGTCAGTGACATCATGATCGGAGGCGCCGTCCTCCCGTCCCTTTTGCACCAGGACCCGCGCTATTTCTATCAGGGAACAGGCACAAAGAAGTCCCGAGTTCGGCACGCCCTGTTCCATCCGTTCGTCTGTAAGGGGGACAACGGGGAGTGGCAGCCGAACTACTCCAGCTTAGGCGGGGATTTGGCATCGTCCGCGATCTCGAACCTTTACTATCCCCAATCCAATCGCGGCACATCGCTGGTGTTCACCAATTTCGCGATCAGCACGGCTGAACGTGTCGCCGCCAGTCTGGCGCAGGAGTTCGTTTTACGACAAATTCACTTCCAGAGCCGTCATGCAAAGTAGGCTCCGCGGCCAAAATAACGCCCGCCCGCGACCCCGCTGGTCAACTCGTCAGGTTCATCGCTAAAGTACAACCGTAGCTCAAGCATGGGCCGCAGAAAGCGCATCCCTTGCGCCGGTCGAACTGGGTCGCATTCCTGCGGCGCCGCTAGTGCGGCCGAAGCACCACAAAATGCGCGATGCTGTAGCCGAGCACGGCCCCGGCAAATACGTCCGAGGGAAAATGGGACTGGGTGGTGATCCGCGAAAACCCCACCATTCCGGCCAATCCAAACGCCACCCAGCGGTGCCAACTGGGGTGGGGATAGCGGTCGGCAAAAGTCGTGGCGATGGACATAGCGGCAATCATGTGCCCGGATGGAAAACTCCCCCGCCCTCGCCAAGCCGCGCTCTTGTCGGCAAACCAGGTGTCTTCGAAATTGCCGGTGGGCGGAATGGAAGAAGGACGCGACCGGCCATCAATATCCTTGGCCACCGTGGTCACCAGTTCGGAGTCAATTACCGCCTCGCCCGCCAGCAAAACCGATTGCTGGTCGTAGCTGTTTTTACGGATCAAGCTGGCGACGTAGAAGCCTACGGGAAAAGCTGCCATGCCGATGGAGGTGTTGCGCCCGCTGAGCACACGATTGAACTCATTGAATGCCGGAGTACGGCGGAAATAGGGCGCGTCGTGCGGGTCCAGGGCCACCAGTCCGGAGGTGAGAAACATGAACGAGCTCACCGGCAGGAGATGCTGTCCCTCCACTACCTTGGCGGCAAATAGCCAGATCGGTTTCTGATCATGCAGGACGTTCGGTACCAGTTTTTTCCAGGACACCGCGCGCTTCTCGGGAATCGGCGTGGTTGCCGAGAAAGGCCTGGAGGGCGCAGCGGCGGGTGCAGACCCAGTTGATGGCGCGTCCGGCGGGGCAGGCGCATCCTGGGCCACGCTGGGCAACCAGGAGATCAGGATCAAGAGCAGTAAGAATGAGGGGCACCGTTGCGACCTGTGGAACCAGCTACGTAGGGGAGCCATTCGCAAGACCGACATTGCCTGCAACATACCGAGCGTCTCCGCGGGCGCAAATATACACCTGCGGTACCCACTCTGAGAGCAAGTTTTGTAAAGGGAAAAGTTTACGAAAACGATACAGCCATGGTTACCAGATACGCACTCTAGCATCCGGGGCAAGATAAAGCTTTTCGCCGGGCTTCACACTAAAAGCGGGATACCATGCGTCAATGTTGCGCACGGTAGCGGCGCGATATTCCCCGGGAGCGTGCGGGTCGGTCAACACTTGCTGCCGGAGCGCCGCCGAACGCACTTTTGAAGCCCAGTTTTGGCCGAAGGCGATGAAAAACTGCTGATCGCCGGAAAAGCCGTGCTGCACGGGCGCGGCCTTGCCTTTCAGTGAGGCGTGATAGCCGTCATAGGCAGCGGAAATGCCGGCTACGTCAGCGATGTTTTCCGCCAGCGTCTGCTGCCCGTTCACGTGCAGGTCGGGAAAGGGCTGGTAGGCATCGTACTGCTTGGCCAACTGCGCGGTGACTTTCTGGAAGTGCGCCAGGTCGGCAGAAGTCCACCAATTGCGCAACCGGCCCTGGGCATCAAAAGTGCTGCCTTCGGTGTCGAAGGTGTGACTGATCTCATGGCCGATCACCGAACCGATGGCGCCGTAGTTGGCCGCTGCCGGAGCCTTGGCGTCGAAGAAA